>Ga0209611_10014214_pt1 | contig 10707 bp, 11 predicted proteins | sample S1TSphgellanicum_3_FD_187693 | JGI IMG/M metagenome (GOLD analysis project Ga0209611, IMG submission 187693) | Host-associated microbial communities from peat moss isolated from Minnesota, USA - S1T2_Fc - Sphagnum magellanicum MG (SPAdes) (version 2) | ecosystem: Host-associated > Plants > Peat... | reverse complement strand
ATGAATTTTTTGGGGGCTATAATTCAAATTTAATACAAATAATTAATAATCCTTTTATATTTTTGGCTACACATTGAAAACCAACTATTGAAATCTGGCTATTTTTACTTTTTTAAAAAAATCATTTCTAGTGATTCAAACCTCTAAAATCGCATCATTTTCAAAAAATTAATTTAAAATTCACTTTTTGGTGAAATTTCATTAATAAAATAAGGTTGTTGCTAATGCTCTAGCTAATGTTTAGTTTGCCAAGGTTTTGGAGTATTCAGTCCAGGGTATATGGTTTCTTTGTCCCACCAAAAAATGTGCAACAAGTGGTGGAAGAAAAGATGGCACCAGGGTTGCCTTCAAACGTTCCTAAGGAAATGAAATGCTTGGGTGCACTTGGGATGCTCATGGTTTACAAAGAGTGAAAAACAAATAGCTAACAATTGCCAATGTTTCTACGAGGCAAAAATGGCTTCATCAACAATGTAGCAAGTGCAATTCCGATGTGCAAGGATTGAGTTTTTACTTGACCATAAAAAGGAGCAGTAGTGGCAACTCCACCACCACATGGAAACAAGGGAGGTCGATCAGGAAGAACTTGCTACTATGTGTTTCTATGCACCCACAATTCTTCCTTACACATCAATAACTTTTGTAGTAAATCTCATTTTTTTATAGAGCGCACGAGATAGAAATAGAGGCAGCCACAATAATGGTAAGTTTTCTTGTGTTATTCCTCTCCCTTTGTATGTCTATGCCTTCTTCTTGAAGTATGTGTGGTTGGTTTATTTGTTGTAAGATTTTGACCTGAAAATGATATCAAAAGAAAATGGAGAAATCGGACACTTTTTATCCAACACGCAAAACCTCAATCTCATGGTGGCTTCTACATGGTCAAACTATTTGATTTTAAAGGAAGTTTTTTTATAGTCCATGTAGATCCAAGTTAGAAGTTTAGTGTTGGGAGTTTTCTTTGGACCTTTCGCAATGGTGGGATCACATATCAGAGATGGTAACTGAATATCAATCTTGTCAGAATTCACACATCTTGTTGATGTCAATATTGTTGCTTTTCCTTCATTTAAATGTTGGGAGAAGTTTTTTCACATCCTTTGTAATGGTGTTATTGTAGTAATAGGCTGGAGAAGGCAAGTAGATGCAGTATGTTAATGGGGAAGGTCAATTTGGATTTTTTTGTTCTTACGGTGACATGTGTGCTTGGGATGTGGAAAATGCATGGTTGATAAGCTTGTTTGGGATTTTTGGTTGTAGCCAAATGAAAGGTATCCAAATTTCACACATCGAAAGAAAAGGGAAGCACTCTAGCTTGATGGTTGACAAAACCCACCATGGGTGGTGGCAAAGATTGCTATAATGGCCCTAACACCATGCAATTGTACCCTTTTGCATGGAATTAGAGGCTTACAAAATATGTGAAGGATGGGCAAGCAAAGAAGGTGATGCAACTTTTCCAACAAGTGCAACAAGAAGGAATGAATCCTAACATATTCATTTTTGTATTGGTGATTAAGGCTTGTGCCTATTTAGGAGCACTTCAAGATGGTAGGCATGTTCATCAACAACCCATTCAAAGTGGTTGCAAGTCTGATGTGTTTGTGGGTAGTAGTGTGCAAAATGTGGGAGCATTGAGGATGCTTGGAGAATGTCCAACAATATGCCAGCTAAAAATGTGGTCACTTGGAACACCATTTGTCACCATTTGTCAATTTTCTATTGCACTCCTGTAACCTTGTAGTTGCTTCCACATCTTTTCATGCTCTAATTGATTGTTATTTTGTGGTTATTTGTTCATGTTTTTCAATCCTTATGTGGAATATTGACTTTCACTTCAAAAAGAAATTTTGGACCTTGTTCTAGCTTTCTTGATCATGAGTATGAAGGTTTTGCAATTCTCATGATAGTTATTATACTAATGATACTTATAGCTAACATAACACTATTGTGATGAATAGTAGGGTAGTAATTGCATGGCTAATTAGCTAGTGATTATCTCCTATTGTTACACGAAAATCAAAACTATTTTATATTGTTGAAAAGTCCACTCCATCATGGGTGGGAAATTTAGTGTCAACACCTATGGCAAGATAAGCATTGGGGATTATTACTACAAATGGGACTAGGGAAAAAGGGGATATGAACACCATAGACGAGTTATGGCATTAGATCCAAGATGTTTTAAGAAATGTTGAAACTCAAACAAACCTGCAAGAAGGTGAAAGGGTCATTTTAGAATTCAACCACGATGGGCCTCCGCCATGCATTCAAAACACAGTTGGATGGGTTCTTGAAGCCATCCCAAGTGTAATAGTAATGGCGCATTCGACAGAAACCAAGTCTAGCATTAAAATTGCAAAAGTAGATAATGATATCAAGTCTAGAGTCACCACAAGTTTGTGTTGTTTCTTTGCCCATGTAATTTAATTTGTGAATTATTGTGGTTTTTGTTTTTCTATCTATGGTAGAAAGGTTTGGAAGTTGAAGAGTTAAATGCTTCTGTGGAGAGCAAAAGGACTAGGTCAGAGGCTTCTTTGTTGTGATAGTTGGCTCAATTGTGAACTGGTGGGAGGACAACCATGTGAGAGGGAGCAAGAAGAGAATAGTAAAATCAAGGGTTCTGTTGTTATAAATGTGTTGGGTGAGTATGTGATAGTTTGTTGCATTTTCATTTGGAAATGTAGGGACAAGTTGGCAGTGAGCCCCCATGGTTGGGAGATGCTGAACCAAGAGGAAAGGTGGGCCAAATAGATGCCAGGGGGATCCCTACCCATACTTCCCAATTTATTTTTGATGCCATTGCATCACATGTGAATGGAATGAGTGACACAATTGGTGTCCATATGTCATCTTGTGGGCATGTTGTTCATTAAAAGTGCTTTGACCGCTACTTTTCATCATTTCTTCGAAGGTATTTGGGATTGTTGAATATTATTGGTGGATGGAGGACCATAAGGAGTTTGTATTACTGTGTTTAGTGATGTTGCATGCTTTGGGGACTTGCATGCATTGTGAAGATAATAGATCATGTGAATATCTCCTAAGGATTTTTTGCATATATCCTATCACCTATTGTTGACTTGTATCTTGGTTTGCTCCAGTGTTAGTGACTACACCACTTTGTGGGTTTTTAGGTACTATAGTAGGGTTGAGTTTGAAGGCGTCGAAATTGTTGATGCAACCAAGTTATTCAATGAGTTGCAATTATGTGGTCAATTGTAGTCAAAATAGAGGGTGGAAATTGTCCTTGAGATGGTCTTGTCCAAGTTAATATCTAGTCCACGTACTTGTGAGTCCCCTTACTTATGATCAAATAGAGTTAGGATTGTCCAAAATTCTTTTTGATGACTTGCAAATTGTAAATCCAGATGTGGTACAATGTATGGGGATCATAGAGATGGAGTCATTATGTGCAACAATTTGGAATTGTAGACAAATAAAAGAATCACAAGTCCTTTTGAGATGGGGTTGGCATCTTATTTGTGACTTTGCATTTTTGTTGTATATAGTCATAATTTTGCATTTTTTAATTGTACTACTCTAGATGCTTTAGTCATAAGGATGTTGAATACATTAAGCATGTTTCACAAGGGAGTTTTTGAGCCCAATTTTTCGATGGCTTGCAAATTCAATTCAGCCAATATTACCTAGGCGTAGAGGATCAAATGGCATGTTTAAGCCTCCAAGCATCACCCAGCTATTTAGAGCCAGCATAAGTGGAGATGGGGGGGGGTTGCAACTATAGCATGGTTTGCATCTTTTGGTTAAGGCAGAAGAGTTGGTGCCCAATCTTGGGGTTCTACAAGGTGGTTGATCCACAACTACTTAGTTTTATTATCGAAGTCCTTGAAACTCTAATAATACAATTGTTTGGTCTTTTCAACTAAGAGGAGGACCACTTCAATGTAGGTCATGGTCATGTACACTAGGGTTTACTTCTATGGGATCTTTTTTGTTATTCACTCATGTTTGCAAATTTGGCTGCATGTAACCATAAAGTTGGTGTTGGGGTACCAAGTGGCCTAGTGGCATTAGGCAAGGTGGGTGATGTCTTGCCTTGTTAATGCATCGAGCCAAAGCCACTCAAACTCAAAGTAGGCAAGTTATACTTCTTCAAGCAAGTTCCATGTAATTGATCATGGATGCCATTTGTTCATGGCCTATCCATGGACATCTGTGTAGAGAACTTGCTTGGTGAGGAGTCCTTATGTAATGTTATTAAGTTACATAGAGATTGAATTTGTGTGTTTATATCACATGATAACGACTTTATCGTTGCTTGTTTTTACCTTGATTATTTGTGTTGATGGAATTGTGCTCTATAGGTTGGCAATTATTTATCACATTGCTTGCAAAATTTCAAGTATATGCTTTGATGTGGGTGAGAATTTTTTGCATAAATCCAAGATATGTAGGACAAGGTGTTGGCTATTTAAAAGCACAAGGCTTTCTTGTCATCAAATTTTCTTATGGACTAATGTTACAACATAGTCTTTAGCATTGGTGTTATCAAACAATGTTGAGTTCACATATTCTTCACATAATTCTACTAGTGCTTTTGTAGTTTATGTGGCTTAATGCTTGTGCTATGGTGTGAGCCATACTTACACAACCATGTGCGGTAGTTTCAATTTTTAAAAGTTGCATCAAAGATATTCGAGTGTGGTAAGGTTATTAGGGGTTTTTAACAATTTCATGTTAGAATAAGGAATGATGAATACGCATGGTTGCGTGGGGGGATTGTTTTTTTTTTTGAAATATGATATTAATGCATAAGGTGTTGGGTCAATTCCTTTCTTCAACAAAAAGTTGATAACCATAAATTTAGGACCTCAGTTGCGTAATTAGCGGTGAGAGATCTTTAAAGGGTTGGGGGTGGAAGCAAACACCAAAATTTGTGGTGTTCAATAAAACATTGGTCTTGTTTTAGTATTTAACGAATAGCAAGGATGTTGAGATTCATGAAGTAATTGAATAGGTGTCAATGAAAGGTCCAATAGAAATAGAATAATCTTCAAGCCCATGGTTAACACTAACATTTCACCATGATAATATTGAATTAATTTTCTAGAATAATCTTCAGGCACTAATCATGTGCTTATAAGATTTGTATGATGTAGTCCTAATTCACCCTTACTCAATCTTCATTTCTATTAGGTCTCTAAATAGAATTGAAATCAAATTTAGATCCTAGCATTTCCACCTGAGTAGCTTCAAGTGAATTACAATTTAGTAAACAACTTACAGGGGATAAATCATAATTGCAGAAAATCTAGAATGCGACAAATGGTGTAAGTTAGTATTTGGCTATGGAAAAAAAAATCTAAAGTTGCCTTATTTAGATAATAGGTGCTAACAAGTCATCAAATTATAGGATGGATCTTAAATCTTTCTACTTCCCCCTTTCACCTTTAGCCATTTCTAAACCCTAAACCCTAACCCTTTTATGCATGATTACTTACCCACCTATTCCACAAATTTTGGGGGTGTGGTGGGGAGAGGGGAAGCTCTGCTTGTATATGTATGAATATCTCCCATTTATTAAATTTTAAATATTAATTATTGGATGGAAAAAAAAATTTGGTACATAATCTAGTTGAGTGCAATATGAGTTGTGGAAAGATGTATGTTGTGGACCTAGCCATAATTGCATTTCTTAAAATTTTCATTCAAAAATTGAAACTACCATTTATGTTCAAAGACAAACCATTTATTTCATATTCACTTTCAATGGTAGCTCAATACCCCTAATCAACATTTGGACCTTTTGCATAATATAATATTATAAATTTAGTTATGAAGTTTGTTTAACAATCCTGAAATGAAAGGTCCATAAAATTTAACATGAACTTTTGTTGCTCCTTGCGAAATATGTATTTATTTTGATTTGAAAAGTAATCAAAATTCATAATTTTCAAATTGACTCCATCATTTCAACTTCAAGGAAAAAAACTTGAATTGAATTTTGCAATCCTTGACTTGAGTATGTGACCATGGTTTTGTTTTTCAATTTTGTGACATCAAAATTTGGGAGAATTTTGGGAAAATTTTCCAAAAATTAGTCAAATTTACTCTAGAAACACAAAATTTTCCAAACTTTTTTCAATGTTTTTATTTATGTGATGATGTGTTAACCATAATGGATATTTGGAAAATGGATTTAGTAAGAGAAATAATGATGAAACAAAAAGGATTGAGTCAAATGAAAAAGCTATCATACGATACAAAATACCAAAATGGCCATGCCATGTCCTTAGAATCTTTAATAAAATGCCTAGGTAGCCTAGGAATCTTGGGATAAAAAACTTAAGTAACCCATGGTAAAAAGTTTAGATAATCTATGGTAAAAAGCTTAAGTAACCTAAGGTAAAAGGTTTAAATAAATAAAAAAGCTAAAGTAGTGTAAGGCAAAAAACCTAAGTAACCTTGTGCAAAAAATATAAGTAATCTATAGTAAAAAGCCTAGGTAACCTTGTGCAAAAAATATAAGTAATCTGTAGTAAAAAGCCTAGGTAACTTGAGGTAAAAGGCTTTGGTAAATCAAAAAGTTTAGGTAGCTTAAGATAAAAAGCCTAAATAACCTATGCATCTTAAAATTAAAAAGTCTAGGTAGCCTCTAAGGTTTGTGTGTTCATGGTTATTTGGTGGAGAATCTGGAGGCTACTTAGACTATTATATTTTAAGATGCATAAGTTACCTAGGCTACCTAAGCTTTTTTATCTATCGAAGCCTTTTACCTTAGGTACCTAGGCTTTTTATTATAAATCACTTAAACTTTTTACACTAGATTACATAGGTTTTTTACTATAGTTTACATAAACTTTTTACCCTAGGTTACCTAAGCTTTTTATCCCAAGATCCCTTGTCTCTTTAAACTTTTTATTTTAAAAGCTTAGGCTACCTAGGCACCTTATTTAAAGATTTCAAGGACAAGGCATGGCCATTTTGGTGGGTCTTGGTGAGCCTTAAAACCATCTACAATGCTTATAGGTAGTTCAATCCTAAAAAAAAGGAGTAAAATGCTCGTAAATAACATTAAAAGTACAAAGAAGTTCCATAAGTCTATTTCACTAACAAAACCCTATCCTTTTTTCTGAGCTACTAGGAGAGTATGAATTGAAATATATTTCAATTGTGGCATACCTAGTGACCACAAAAATATCGAATGTCAACCTTCAAGTTGCAATACACTTGCACTACCATCTAAAACTAGAGCATGAATGCTCATGACCTTGTCAATTCCTTCATACATGTACAACCAACTTGTAGCCATTTTGTAAAAAATCACAAAGTTATTTAACATAAATAAAATCCAATTCAAAATCATGGACAATTCTAAAGGATTTTTTACAAGTATTCATCAACCTATGAAACATAATTATATCTTCTTAGAATTCTAAAGCCATGAGAACATTTATAATGTGTGGTTTTTTTAAACCCAAACATCAAGCAAATGGAGCAACATGACTAGTTTGATCAAAATGCACAAATGAATTCAGGGCCTCTTTTTAAATTAGTAAAAACTGACACCCACTTAGCAATACTCATACGTATATTAGTTTACTCACACCTATGTTGGTTAACTCATAATTTTTGTGGTTAACTAGGTGGTTGAAAGATACAAAGCTATTACATTATTGCCATCTTGCCTTCACAAGTGCTTCCAAGTGAAGGATCTAGGGATACCATGATTTGTCATTCTAAGGATATGCATTTTGGGTACTGAACATCATCTTCAAATTGTTCTTGTAAGCCCTAGTAATCCAATGTCCTTCAATGTTTAACCCCACATTCCAAAAGCCTAATGTTGTTGCAACCCTAAGCATCGACAATGGCAAGGGTGGTTGCAATGACACCACTTGTGATTGTTGTAGATAATTGTGTAGTTAAAATTAGGTTGCACCATTGGCATTCACCATCAACAACTAAATGAAGATTGTGCCATCGATGATTCTTTGTGTCCATGATCCAAGCATTTGGTTCCAGCAAAGGATGAATCAATCTGCATAGCTTCAATTATTGATTTCATATTAAAAATCACTTGGTTAATACCAAGTTGACCATCATGAGCAAGTTAACCTAATTCTTGGTGTAAAACAACAAAAGATCTAAAAGATCCACGATGGATGACAAGCCTGACAGATGGATAGTTATACTCACACCCAATGACCCTAGTGGCCACCATAACACGCAATTCGCTCGAAAGCCGTGATTGTAACTGCATCTTCTTAGTGTCTTCATCAAGATGGGCATGAAGATGAACAGACTTGACGCATGCCACATTGTTGGCATTTGATGCCACTCACTCAACAAACTGTCATGTTAAATAATATACAATTGCCTTATCGGTCTTAAAAGATACATTGCAATCCCATTGGATGAGTTATTGAGTGATTTCATTCTCCACATCAACCACTTCATCGACAACATATCCAATCAATGGGCACATTGTCAACATCCCAATGATAGTGAATGTTGTGGACATCACAATCTTAAGGTTAATCTCTTGAGATGGGGACAAAGAGGTTATTAATGTGACAAGCTAGCATCCCACAACCCATAATTGCAACAGGCGTTTCATGATTGGTTTGAAATTTGACAAAAGCAAATGCACTTCATCTACAACAACACAATGAAATTTTTGTAAATGATTCAATGTACGTGCCAACTCCACAAACCTTGGGGTTGTTGCATGTTCCACTGATACAAACAAGATGGATGGAGGATCATCAAGCGTAATTATGTTCATGCCATAGGTTGCATATCGTAAGCCAGCTTGACATGTATCAGATTCATGTCAGTTGACAAGGATAGTGAAAAGTAGCACCACAACGATGGTCCGACTGGTGACCATTGGTGGGACCATGAACACAATTGATTTGCCATGTCCAATGGGCATGACCACCAATAAATCAAGTTTATTTTCCAATACTAATGTCACAGCTAAACCTTATTCCTTACATGTCCACTATTCATGGCCCAATCGACAAAAAGCTCATAGAAAATACACATCATGTGTTTAATCTTGAGGTGGTGGTGGGATGGCTAGTAGAATGGTAGTTTGTGTGACTGAATACATGAACAATGCAAAGAAAGACACACACATAGATTGTAATGGAAAATGGTCATTGGGTTGGTTAATAACTATTAGAATATCAATGGTTCAAGTACCTGATGGAGGTGGATTGATAGGGCTCCCATTCAATTGTAACAAGCGATACCATGCCTCAGTTGCCAATTTGTATGTGTACATTTGTTGAATGTCCATGAATCTATGATCATTTGAACAATTGGCATAATGTCGTGCAGTTGTGGCTAAAAAATGCCTTGATGTTTTATTAATGGGAAATCCCATGCAATAATTTTATTTGATGGCATCGCCAAAATAAGAAGCAAGATGATGATAATATGCAATCCCTAGATCAATATTTGCATACTCAAGGAATGAAGTGGCCACCAAACATGAAACATCTTGGCCATCCATGGTTGCATTTCGTTGAATGGCCCAAATGTTCATGTATTGTTGGGTTTGCATGGAAATAATGAATGATTGTGCTAGCCCCACAAGCAACATATATTCAATGAATAACAAATTTAGTTTTGGAGGTAGGAAATGGGGTATCAATTTGACTAGCAGCCTTTTGTTGGCACCCTTGTGGTATCTTTAGAAAGTCATAATGGTGCTAGTTGACCAATAAAATGTCTTATCAAAATACTTCATGTTGCGAATTAAATAGCTTTTGTACTCTTCACCACAAGGAGAACTGCCAACAATGAAATGCATGAGTAGAAATAACAATGCATCCATACGATTAACTCCTTGTGCCCACATTGCCAAAGCATTTTGATTCCATATAATGGATTGATCATTGTTTGTGCCTTTGATAAAAAGATTTTGGGTATGCCGATTTTTAAAAAGGTGGATAGCAAAATCTTGTCCATGATAATGAAATTCATTACAAATAAATAAGAAGGAATATCCAATGTTGTCTTCATTTGCCTTGTTAGCAATGATGCTTTTAACTATCACCTAATTGATCCAAGCTGTCTAAAGACCTAGTAGCACTTGGTTGTTCATGATTTTATTTGCCTCATTGAATAGCTTGCTAACTAGGTTTCATAGTGTGTCAATGGTGACAACTTGACCATCAGTCATGCATGCCAAAGGATTAACCCAAACGAGTCTTGGGATGTATAGGCCATCACCCAACATTGTGCATGTAAGGCGCATGGTCTCTTATAGTCAATTAAATGTTTTGTCTTTGGCATTGTCATGAATGCCAACAAGCCATTCATTACCTTCACACTAAAGGATGGTTGGGTGATTAAGCTACCACATTGGACACACCACATTGGACACATAAGCTACATGAGGATTGTGCATCTCCACCAATATTGGAGAATGGATATGGGACCTGTGACATGTCGAACATGTGCAAAAGTAACGTTGGTTAATGAAAGGTCCAACTTTAAGTTGTTCACAATTAAGAACCTCATTATTGGACAACTCATTTGTAGCTCTTGTTGAACGACTAGACATGTTGGCTGTTGACAAATGTGCAATAACACCATGTGTGTCGCAACCTTAGCCTTGGGCTCGTGACCAAAGTAAGGGCTTGCAATGTTGCAAGCTAAGAAGGAAGCCCGGGAGTGAAGGAAAGTGTGAGAGAATGAACCTTCACACTCACAAAGGAGCTTCCACTT
>Ga0209611_10014213_pt1 | contig 10707 bp, 11 predicted proteins | sample S1TSphgellanicum_3_FD_187693 | JGI IMG/M metagenome (GOLD analysis project Ga0209611, IMG submission 187693) | Host-associated microbial communities from peat moss isolated from Minnesota, USA - S1T2_Fc - Sphagnum magellanicum MG (SPAdes) (version 2) | ecosystem: Host-associated > Plants > Peat... | reverse complement strand
TGATGAAATTTCTAGGTATGATTTCAACCACATGCAAATGTATGCAATCCAACTTGCTTGTTGCCATGGGGTGTTGAATGCATGGTTAGCATAAATATTATAGTGGAAGGTCATTCAAAAGGCATGTATGCTTATGAACAAATTTCTAAAGCTTTGAAAATGGATGGGATTTGCTAATGTTTTTATTGGATGTAACTTGTTTGACATCTATGTAAAAGATGGCAACAAGAAAATATGGCATCAAATGATTACTTTTGTTTGTGATTCAAAAAGTTATGTTAGAATGAGCAAATACAACATTGTTTCCATTTTCATGTGGTTTTCAGGTATGATTTTTCACAAAGCACAAATGTATGCAACCCACATTGTTGTTATTATGGAAGTAGGTGTTGAATGCATGTGTTCCACCTTGAAGTGCAACCATTCATGGAGCACACTTAATCTTCAGGGACATTGGACATTATTAATGCATCATTTAACTTTCATGAACTATTGAAATTCAACATAATGGACCAATGACTTAAACCAAGAGTTCCATTAGATGAACAATTATGATATAAGACCAATGGTTCCACCAAGCTAATCCACTGAATCACTAATTCCATTGTGCCAACAATTCCACCAAACCAATCCACAAGATAAATCTAGTGGGGTTTCACTACAATCAATGTATGTTGGAATGGGATAATTGAGTCCCATTCCATTGAAACTAGATTTGGGTGAAAGTGTCTAATGGTGCAGAACAAGAAATGAAATATACAATTTTAAGTGTAATATTCTTTTGAGGTAGTTGCACAACAATTTTTCACATGGACCAATTGTACATTCAAAGCCATGGTTTAAACATTTCACATAAAAAGTTTTAAAAATAACCTAAACCAATAGATAATTTCGATAAAAAATATTCACACCACTAAGAATTCATTACATGCCCCATAATGAAGTGAAATTATGGTGGAAGTGATCCATCAATAATCATGGCCCAGTGGTTTCAAATATCCTTGCCATTAAGAATCCACTATGTTGCATGGTGGGGTGGAATTGTAGTGGATCTATGGTGGAAGCAGTTCATTAATAGCCACGGCTCAATGTATTTAGTGAAGGTCACTAATAGAAAAATTGTCTTTTACAACTTGTCTTATGCAACTAAAAAATGTTGCATGCAATTATTTTACAACTGCACATGTTGCATGCAACTCCAAAATGGTTGCATGCGACATTTTTTAGTTGCATAAGACAAGTTGCAAAAGACAATTTTTCTTCTAGTGGGTGTAGTGGTTTTGGTGAAGTCCAATCCACTCATTTCAATTTAGGTGGAAGTGCGTAATGGAAAGGGGACATGTTTTATAATAGTGCACTTGTTTTTTATTGATGTCATTTATGTATGCACCTCACTACTAGAAAATATGGATGAAATCCCCCAGCTTCCTCTAGTTACAGAATTTCTTGAAAAGAAAGAAGGTAGCCCCTTCCACACATCTAAGTTGGTTTTGAACCATTGCCACTAGTTAGGTAGTCATCAACTTGATGTAAGGATGTGAGATTAGTTGAAAATATGTTGCAAAAATTATATATTGTAGAGACCTATCATTATTGGGGATTTCCAATGACTTTTTGGAAACAATCTTAGACAAACATTACAACCAAAAACATTTTATCATATATATACAACCAAAAACATTTTATCATATATATGCTAGCAAAATGCCTCCACATAATGTGCAACAACTATTGGTAGCCCCTTCTTTATCTCAATTTTAGAAGATTGAGAATAGTTGCATGCCTTTACCTGAAGGACTAGGCTTCTTTAGATGCAAAGCTGAAGGTTTTGTTACAATATGTGAAAAGGAGAGAAATTATAATTAATACACTTAAATGCATGGAAAATTTCAATTGCCTAGTTATCCTTGATTTGAAACCTTTTACTTTTATGCAAAATCCTTGACATGGAGAAACCACCTCGGCTCCTCTTATACAATTTGAAGGAATGTATTGACTTATAGAGGAAGTGGACAATGAATCAATGTACAAGAGCTCTTGGCAATTGGATGCCATTACATACATGTTCATGGGCATGAAGTGTACAAGCATTTGTGCAAGCTAAAATTGCTTGTGCCTTGGCTAGCTTTTCTGGTAAGGGCAACCTATCAGCTCCAGGCTCCTTTTAATCATGAACATCATGCTAATTACAATATGTTATTTTACACATCCAACTAATCCAAAAGCACCTTCAACATGCAATGATCCATCTTACACTTCTCATGTAAAGTTGATATTTTCAGAGCAAATATCCTTGTAACATTGCACATCATGTCCTTCCTATATTTCTCCATCATACATGTGGAAAAGTGTATATGAGTAACAAAATTTCAATTGAATGTCAAGGGTCTAAAAGCAAATCCAAGTTCCACATCCATATTGAATATTTTAAAATTTATTTATTACATGAGAAGTAATTAATTGTGCTACAAGAGAATATTCATAGAATAAATCTTTAACTTTATCCAAAACAATATTATGTGAATTGCAATCCCATCAAAACAAAAGCAAAATAAAATCTTGAAAAATTAAAAAGGGTACAATTTCATGCAATGTACAAGTCCTCATCCCAAGTTGCTTGGGTTCCTTTTATCCATGCAATAAACATTGGCTTTGGCCAAGTCAGGCATTGGCACCTTGGCACTTCGTTGTTGCTATAGAGCAATGTTTATAGCTTTACTACTTCTAACAAAGTTTGGATGTGATGTGTTGATATAGTCCATCTGCCAAGAATATACCCATTCATACCATGTCAAATGTCGCAACCCTACTTTGGGAGAGTGTGAGGATGAAACTTCCATTCCCACCAAGGAAAGTGTTACGGCCCAAGAGACGGGAAGGTTGTTCTTCACCCACGTGTTCAAGCATCATGGCCTCCCAAAGGACATTGTGTCGGACCGAGACCCGAAGTTCACAAGCAAGTTTTGGAGAGCCTTGTGGAAGCGCATGGGGTCGGAGCTCAAGATGAACACCTCTTTCCGACCCCAAATGGATGGACAAACCGAGAGGGTGAACTCAGTGATCCAACTATTCCTAAGGAATTACGTGGTGGCGGATCAACAAGATTGGGTGGACCATTTGGAGTTGGCCGAGTTTTGTTACAACAATTCGGAGCATTCGGCAACGGGATCCACCCCCTTTCAAATGGTGACGGGCAAGTCACTAATTGTGCCCACAACTTGGGTTGGACAACTCCCAAGTGATGCAAGTGAAGAAATGCCCATGGTCACACAACTTGATGAAGAGAGGCGGTGCTTATGGGAAATGGCCAAGGCCAATCTTGAGAAGGCGCATAAAAGGTACAAGGACTTTGCGGACAAGTCCCGACGAGAGGTGAATTTTGAAGAAGGGGATGAAGTGTGGTTGAACATCAAGAATTTCCGGTTGCCCGAAGGTTTGAACCACAAGTTCTTGGGCCCATATGCGGGTCCATTCAAAGTGTTGGAAAAGAAATTTCCCGACACTTACAAACTAGAACTATCGGAAAATCTTAAGGTTCATCCCATATTTCATGATTCGCTTTTGAAGCCGGTCGCCCGTGATGCCTCAAGGCCTGATCGAGAGCACAACTCAAGGCCCCCTCCGGACTTGGTTCATAATGAACCCGAATTTGAAGTGAAGGTCGTGCTCAAGTCAAGGCAACTAAGGGGGCGAGAGCGGGAGTACTTGGTCAAATGGAAAGGATACCATCCAATAGAGGCATCTTGGGTGGATGAGTTTGACATGGAACATGCCCAAGAAACCATAGAAGTATTCCACAATAGACCGACAAAAAGGCAATGGAAACATAGAGTGTGATGAGGACATCACCTTTCTTTTAGGGGGCGGAAAGTTACACAAATGTACCACATCAAGTTGTAAGTGAAATAAAGGCTAAGTTTTAAAACTTCCGAGAGATTGCATCACAAACATAATAGTATGTTAGAAAGGGGGGGGTTGCTGAGTGGCATGGACAAATGGAACTCTCTTGTGTAAGCCCAAATCAAAATCGGACTCCCACCTTGGGGTTAAGAGAAATCTTGGTCCCAAAAGAGGAGGCAAGCAAGGTGAGCTTGCGGGGACGTGCACATGCCCAAAGTGCATCCCAAAGGGTTGGTTGGTAGTGGCGGCCAACGCGAGAAGTCATGACCCCGTTCGCGTACTATAATCGCGTAGTTTGGGACTTAGGCTTTTACAAAGCCTAAACGTTGCTTCTCGTACCTTGATAGGCACACCTTTAGTTAAGCTTAATTGTTATGATCAAGGCGCAAGATTAGGAAAGGAATCATGTCAAGTAGCTTAGGTCAAGGTTAGACTTGGCTTGAGTTCCTCATGAGGGGAAGGTTGAAAGAATGGCCTCCCAAATGAGGGCTTCGTCAATTAGGCTAACTTAGGTCTTTTGACGAAACAATGGTTAAGGGTTTTTTTTGAGACACCCTTAGACTTGCCAAGAAAGTGCTGGAAACTTAGGGATGCCTAAGTTAACTTGAGGCAAGGTCCGGCCGCAAAAGTCGGCATTTGATGGCCAAGGATCCAAAAGAAAGCAATTGCAATTGTTGAAAGAAAATCTAAGTGTCAATTAGGACATTGACCTCTTCTTCTAGTGGGGGAGAGTGTCACAACCCTAGCTTTGGGCTCGCGACCAAGACAAAGGGGTTGCAAGGTTACGAGCCAAGAGGAAGGAAGCCCGGGAGTCAAGGCAAAGGCATTGCAAGGTTGCAGGCCAAGAGGAAGCCGGGGAGTCACATCACATATTCCCGGGAGTGTAAGAAAGTGTGAGGGAGTGTGAGGGAGTGAACACTCACATTCCCAAGACAACTCCCACTTTGGGAGATGGAGTCCCGGTGGACTCCCAAAACTTCAAAGAACAATTTGAGGGGTCAAAATTCAATGTCTTGTGGCGTTCTTTATATCATTGGAAAGCTCTTGAAACTTAAATGTCCAAAATAGGCTCGCATTGCTCATTCAAACACTTGAAACACAAGTTATGGCCAAAAGAAGGGTCGGGAGTCAAACTATCAGTTTGATTCCCGACCACAAAAAGTTGGGAATCGACCCGATTTACTTGGCTGCAGGGGGCGTGCCACATACTTTGGAAAGTTCTCGATGAGAGCTACAACTTTGCTTCAGACCGCATCGCGATCCAAGCTCTGCTTGCAAAGTTATGGGGTTCCAAAGTTGCGAGAGTCCCATTTGGGGCGATTTCGGGACTCCCACTCAGGAATCCCAGGAGAGAAAAGCCATTTGGATGTAGGCCCCGTGGCCAGCCACAGAGTATACTATAAAGGGGAAGGTGGTGACTTCCCTCAACTTCGGGTCGTGGTGAGTCTTGTGTGTCCGTGTTGCCCGTGCCTCGTCTTAGCACCAAGGGTGCTCCAACTATGCACTAACCACTTTGTGTGGGTTGTGTGCAGGCCCGTGTGAGTGAGTGAAGCTTGTCAACTCTTCCTAGTCCCATCCCGGAGCTCCAACACGCCCCTCTACCCCTCAAAATGTTGTGAGCTAGGGAGCGTGCCCCGACTCCTCCCTCTTCCGATGTGTTCCATTTGGACCCACATTTGGGTCCTTTAAGGAGTTGGGAGTGCGTCAAAGAGGAAGCTCGGGAGTCAAGGCAAAAGGAAGCTCGAGAGTCAAGGCAAAAGGAAGCTCGGGAGTCAAAGCAAGAGGAAGCCCGAGAGTCAAGGCAAAAGGAAGCCCGAGAGTCAAGCCAAGAAGAAGCCCGGGAATCACATCACATACTCCCGGGAGTGTAAAAAAGTGTGAAGGAGTGAATCCTCACACTCCCAAGGCAACTCCCACTTTGGGAGATGGAGTCTCGGTGGACTCTCAAAACTTTAGAGAGCGATTTCAGGGGTCAAAACTCAATGGCTCATGACTTTCTTTGGATTAAAAAGATCTTGAAACCTAGATGTCTAAAATGGGCTCGTATTGCTCATTTGGACATATGAAACATAAGTTATGGCCAAAAGAAGGGCCGAGAGTCAAATTGCCAATTTAACTCTTGACCAGAAAAAGTCAAGAATCGACTCGATTTACTTAGCTGTAGGGGGCATGCGACATACCATTGAAAAGCTCTCGATGAGAGCTACATTTTTGCTTTAGATCGCATTGTGTTCCAAGGTCTGCTCACGAAGTTATGGGGCTCCAAAGTCGCGAGAGTCCTAACCGGCGCAATTTCAAGATTCCCACTCGGGAGTCTCGGGAGAGAAAAGCCATTTGGATGTAGGCTCCGTGGCAACCCACATAGTATACTATAAGGGGGAAGGTGGTGGCTTCTCCCAAGTCCTAGCCGTGGTGAGTCTAGTGTGTCCGTGTTGCCCGTGACTCGTCCTAGCACCAAGGGTGCTCCAACTATGCACTAACCACTTTGTGTGGGTTGTGTGCAGGCTCGTGTGAGTGAATGAAGCTTGTCAACTCTTCGTAGTCCCATCGTAAAACTCCAACACGCCCTTCTACCCCTCAAAGTGTTGTGAGCTAAGGAGCATGCCCCAACTCCTCCCTATTATGTTGTCTTCTACTTGGATTCACATTTGAGTCCTTCAAAGAGTTGGGAGTGTGTCAATTAGGATAGGGACTAATCAAGGAACTTTGTTAGTTTGAATTTTGAATTTTTGTTGCTTTGGATTAATATGATGTGACTTGGGATGGTTCTAAAGGAGGAAACGAAGATGAGACATGGGGGTTTTGTTTTGAGAAAATAATAGGAAAAGATGGAGCTACTTGTGGTTGAAAATCACAAACTTTGTTTTGATATAACACAAAATTTAAGTGTTATTTTGGGATTTTTTTCAACAAAACATAGGATTACGTTGTAATTTCGATTCATGTTTTTAGTAATACAAAGAAGCATAGACTTCTACAGTGAATTCCATGTTCATCTTTTGTGTGAATTTCCTATCATGTTAGATTATGATGAAATGAAATGTAATCTTGTTTTTGGAAAAAATTTATAATGTATTTTAAAGTGAAAATTTTGGTTATATACAATAACCATGAATTTGATGTTAGAATGAATGGTAGTGTTAAGTTTGTTGAGACTTAAGACATAAATAGTGAACATAGGCATGTGAAATGTAAATATGTTATTACAATAGTGTGAAATATTATGTAAGAATTAAAAATTCACTTGTACCAAAAACGAATGCAATTACATACACTAATAGAAATTTTGTCTTTTGTAACTTGTCTTATGCAACTAAAAAATCTCACATGCAACTATTTTGGAGTTACATGCAACATGTGCAGTTGCATGCGACATTTTTTAGTTGCATAAGACAAGTTGCAAAAGACAAAATTTCTACTAGTGATAGAAAAAATAACATAGAGGAAGACAAAATATAAGACAAGTTTTATTATGAATGAGAATTTGTCACTAAGCTGATCAAAAACTAGATCAGCCTATCCAAAAGAAGAGGGAAAATGCCAATTGCACTTGGATTCCAACATATTGCCCAAAGAAAACATTTGTTCACTATGTAATTGCAACAATGACAAAACACCCACCCTTGCATCATGCAAGATGAATGGTGCTTGAACCAATTGCGTCTATAGTTAAAGTCATAATTAGAGGGGGATTGGGAGTGGAGCAATTAATCAAACTACTTTTGCTATAATTTGTACGATGAAAAAAGGAATAGTTAAAAAATTCAAATGCTGAAGTGGGAGAAATAGGTTTTTAAAAATAACTAAATAGACATATAATGTAATAATAAAATAGAAAATACATTTAATTCTAGTGATGATTGAATGATTTTTTTCTATAAAAAAAAATGGCCCAAGTACGTCATTTACCAAATTTAGAATAATTAAGAAATAATATTTAATTAGTGATTAAAAATGTTAATGACAAGAATGTGACTCTCCATAAAATTGATAAATAAATATCCATTTAGAGGGATTCCCATATTTCATTCACAATGAACGCATAAATATCCTTGCATTTATTACTTAATTATATGGATATTTGAGTTTGATCATAAGTTCAAGTTGATTTATAAATTTCTTTTCGGTGACATGTGCGATTATCAAAGATAGGGATTTGATGTTAAAATAAGCATCCATGCTATGGTCGGCACCGACTATAAGAGGGGTTAATAATTTAAAATCAAAAATATAAAATTCAACCAATGAAAAATAGATAAATTAATTAAATCATTTGTGAAAAAATTGACTTTAAATATTAGATGAAAACATATGCCTTCCCTTATGGTCGGCACTAACTAAAGGGGGATTGAAAAAATAAAATAAAATAAAATGTAACTACAACAAAAATGCACAAACTATTCATGGTTTAAAATATTTTTTAATTTATAATTAATATTTATTGATTTAAAAAAATTATCATAGATTTTCAACATTTGAATTACTGAAATTAAAGGGAAGGAATGATACAAATCATACAAGTAATGGAATATGGGAAAAAATGATTTTTTTTTTACAAAATTATGTTTAAAAAAAGAGCAACATCCTTCGTTTGTTAACCATAGGGGGAAAGGAAGAAATTAGATCTAAAATGATTTCCTTATAGAATAATCAAAATTCTAATGTTTGAATTATTCAAAATTTATATTTCATAATTTGTGAATCTGAACACATTCGTAAGTTCAAATTGTGAGAGTTTTTGTTTAACATTGGGTTTTGAAATTGCCTTTTCACTTTGTGGTAACTTTGGAAGCCACAATTGTCCAATAGTCACAACATGGATGCAGCAAGGATAGAAGCAACTCCTTGTTAACCCTATGCAAGTAGTGCATGGGTATACCAAGTAGTAGTTAAGCATGGGTTGGAGGGACTAGACATTGTCATTGTATCAATCTTTGACAACATTTCGTGTGCAAGTTAATGATGGCAATGCCAAATTATTGCAACTTGCAAAAGTTTTACTAAAGAAACAAGTGTAGGACCTCATAGTTGCTCGGGCTTGAAGGTACCCATTTTGTGTTCCACTTGTTTATTGTTGATGTACACCTGAGACCTTTTGATTAAGGACCTTGAGATGGAGTGTGTCTGAATTTGGTGCAAGGTTGCAAATAGTGTAGTCTATGTTCACTGCTATGTTTTGATACTCTATGAGTGAGACTTGTAAGGTTATGAATTTATGACCATGTTCACCTTTTTTGAAGTCCATGTTGGTTTTGTTGCAATCAATCTAATGGTTTCCTTCAAAGTGTTAATTCCAATTGCGATATCATAGATATGTTCTACACCCTCATCATAAGTAGCAAGCTGTACCATTCCACTATTCCTTCTCAAATTGATGTTAGTTTACAATTTGGTCACTGTTCATGGATTCTCTAGAAATGAGTGTAAATGACATGTATCCACACAAAAAATAGCAAAAATCGCAATTCAAACATTGAAAGAAAGTTTTGGTGGTCTCTTGGAAGTAAGTTTGCTTGTCATGTTCTATAATCAAAGTAATTTAGGTCGTACATTCATGTCCAAGCCATGTACATTTTCACTATTGTTCATTCAATGCCTCTTGCAAAGCCAACAAAATGAAAGAAGAAAAAAAAAAACATATTGACAAAAATAGGAAAAACAAAATAAAAGAAAAAAGAAAAAATTCACGTAAAACAGAAAAAAGAAAAAAAAGAAAAAAAAATCCAAAAATTAAAAACATAGCAAGAAAAAAAAATTGCCAAGTAAGAAAAAAAATTAAAATTAAAATTAAAAAGAAGAATAAAAAAAAGATGATTAGGGGAAAAGAAGGGAGGATAGACACTATTAAAAATCTTGTCATTTGCAACCAGTCACTATGCAACTATAATGCAACTGATTATCGTTTGTAACTATCTTGTTCATGTTTGCAACTACAAATTTGGTATTGTATAATTTTTGGGCCATACGGTTGTGTATGCAACTAACATGCAACTAAATGTGTACAACATGGACACGTGTCATAAAAATAATGGCCTAAACTTATACATACTTGAATACTATACTTAATATATCTATATAAGTTATATATAATAGTATTATGTACTTTTAATACTAAGGTTAACCCCATGCTAACTTAGGCTAGCCTAAACTAACCTAGGTTAAATAAACAAAGTTAAACTAACCATGGCTAAATTTATTAGATTAAACTGATTATGGCTAAATTAAATTAATTTAAATTAACTATGGTTCTATTAAGTTATGCCAAACTAATTATGGTTGAATCAAGTTAGGCTAAATTAGATTAAACTATATTAATTATGGCTAAACTAAATTATATTAAATTAAACTAAGTTAAATAAAGTTAGGCCAAACTAATTATGGCTAAATTAAATTAGACTATATTTATTGTGGCTAAAATAAATTAATACTAAATTAAATTAGGATAAAATAAATATGGTTTAAAAAAATTATGCTAAAATATTTATGGCTAAACTAAATTAGGCTAAAATTGATAATGGTTAAATTAAGTTAGGTTAAATTAATTATTGTTAAACTAAATTATGTTAAATTAAATTAAACTAAACCATGGTTTAAATATGTTTGACTTTATTTTATTTTGGAATATTTTTGTAGAAAATGTACATTTGATTAAACAAAAAATTATTCAAAATCAATTAATATGATAATATTAAAATTTTATTATAAATAATCATAATTATTAATTAAGTGTTTATTATAATTATAATGATAATAAATTATATATATATATAATCAATAGGTATTATATATTTAAATTTTATTATTTAT
>Ga0209611_10014212_pt1 | contig 10707 bp, 6 predicted proteins | sample S1TSphgellanicum_3_FD_187693 | JGI IMG/M metagenome (GOLD analysis project Ga0209611, IMG submission 187693) | Host-associated microbial communities from peat moss isolated from Minnesota, USA - S1T2_Fc - Sphagnum magellanicum MG (SPAdes) (version 2) | ecosystem: Host-associated > Plants > Peat... | reverse complement strand
GTCTAATCCCGGGGCTCCCAACTCGACCCTCTACCCCTTTCTAGAGTTGGAAGCCGGGAGCGTGCTACCAAGTTCAACTTTCCGCAACTTGACTTTGTGAAACCCTCAAGTGGGTTTCACCCCGTGGCTTGGGAGCGCGTCAGTCATGGCCCATTTTGCACATGCCATTAGACAATTTTTTAGCTTCTGGACTTCTCTTCTAGATTAGTGTGGGGTCATTGCATCGCTTCAAAGATTTCAAAAAAGACTTTCCTCAGAGATTTATTTAAAAGGTAAAAACCTTCTTTCATTTGAAATAGATTTCATAGATGGTTTATAGTTATCCTATATTGATTTAAAATTCTTTAAGAGCTCCTAGATGGTTGCACTCATCTAGGTGTCCAACATTTTTCTTTGATTAGTTTTGTTCCTTCCCATTCTAAAGAGCTAGATTGATTTGACAGTGTGTGTTCTTGAAGATGTGGCACATGGGCATGGGAATAGTGGAAATCCCTTACATTGAAACAACACCAACATTTTAAAAGGATTTAAAGAGAAATCCAAACATGAAATAAAGACAATTTACAGTCAAGTTGGTTTGTATGCGTGTGGGAACATGGGAAAATCCTTACATTGAATCAATATCAACATTTTAAAAAATTCAAACAATGAGACAAACATGGGAATTTTGTGATGGATAGTCTTATTCAAGTTGCCCATTCCTATATGGTTGTAGTTTAATTATCACAATTGTAGAGGACTTTGATCTATTACAAGGTCAATGGTGCCTCGCGTATAATATTATATATTTGAGATGCAGAACAAAATATGGTCTTTTTTTGTTCTTTTTTATTTTTTCTACACTTCATTATTCTAGTTGTGTAGGATTGACCTCTTTAAATTGTTGCAATTTATGTTGTTATTTGGGTCATATGTTTGTTTGTTTTGAAGTTTTGGAAATGTATGTTGATAAGTTACATTGATGGGTATAAGGTCTAGGGGGGTAGACAATATGACTTGATTATGTTGTAGAATGGGTTATAGGAGATTGACTAGCAAGTGGAATGTCGTATGGTTATGGTACACTAGGGAGTGAAGACCACATTTTTGGTGGAAGTTGGAAGGGAATGTAACAAAACATTTAGTGACCGGGAAACACTTTGATCGTAATGTTTAGCTACCCAAATCTTTTGTCATCACTATTATTTGTTCCTAATTCCATTCATTACACTTTTTGAAATTTGATTTTAGTATGCTTAGAACTATTATTTCTCTTCTTGGAGGAGATTGGTAAGTGTTTTTACCCTTGTTTAAATAATATTCACCATGTGGAACAATTTGGAATGGTGTTTTGCATACATCTTTTGTGGATAGATATTAATAATCCACTTAATTGTTATTTTTTTACTTCTTCCCTCTTTAAGACCGCTGAATTTTATTAATGGGGTTTGTGGTTAGTTAAATCATATGGATCATTAGTTCGATTTTGTGATTCCTAGAGCAAAGGTAGAGATAATAGAAGATAGGTGAGGAGCGATTTCATTCATTTTAACAAGACAATTGATGAGGACATATATTTGTTTTGCTCCAACTTTCTTCCCCCAAGGGTGTTTTTTGGTTTGTGGAAAATGTTAAATCAACACAACTATGGAATGGGAAATGTCTTTTGTGTTGGTAAGACATGCTTGAAAAATGCTCAAAAGTGCGATAAAAATGTTTTGATGGTAGTAACATGATTTTTCAATTCTTAACCTTATGATTTGACCATGGTGTCATGTGTTCATGTGTAGTTTGGGGTAAGACATTAGTGTGCTAGATTTTTATTTAGCAATTTTCATTATGGTTTTGATGTCAAACCATCTTTAATTTGCTTCACTTTGTGTTGTGTCTATTACAAAAGGAATGGTTGAACTTTTTCAATAATCAATTGTGTAGGTGTAGTGCAAAAAGATGGTTTGGTAAAATTGAACTTCTTGGGCAATCAACTATTCAATGTTAGGCCAAATAGGTAAATAATATTAGGAAATCAAACTTTTGTTGTAGTTGTGGTCATTTAATATTTCCACCATTGAACGAGGCTAGAATTGATGTAAGTTCATTAAATTTTTTTGCATTGCAAGCAATTTTAATAATTTCATTGTAGAGAGTTTTGTTTTTCCTATCCTTGGGCTATTCATTAAACTACACTTTTTTATACATAATTTTGGGGGCAAAGTGATTAAAAAATTGGAAGCAATGAAAATTTTGGATAATTGTTACTTTAGATAATTAGGAAATTATCACAAACTAATTTGTTGGCAAAAAGAATAACACATGGGATGTGTAGTGGGCATATTTGTTGCAAACACAATTTCATCTAAAATGACACATATTTCAGATGCCCAATATCCATTCTTTTGCTAGTTAACATTAAACCACTACAAAAAGTTTGTTTTTGACCAAATTTGATGCAAGTAAAAAGCTAATGTCATGTAGTTTTGAGAATTTGCTAAAGATACATATTAGTTATCAACTTGGATATATATTCACTTGTTCAATGTGGGTGAAAAAACACAAACAATTAGTTTTGGTATGTAATCACAATTTTCAAAAAAATTGAAAAAAAATAATTTATATTTGTTGGTTTGTTTTTGGTTCTTTCATGAAAACCATTAGTTCTTTGAGGTTTTTGAAAGAATAAGAACTTGTAATTCTCTAATTTTATTTATTTTTGCTCAAAAACCCTAAACCAATGGTTAGTTTTAAAATCAAATAACTGCACAACATTGGCATTTAATAATGTTATGTGGTTCTTATAATCTACTATAGATACCCATTAATTATCAAGTTGGGTAAATGCCCACTTACCCAACAGACGTGAACATTTCAAGAAACTAGTTTTGGTATATAACCATGGTTCCTAATTTTTTTGAAAATTTCAAAGAATCATTTGAAAATAACCACTATAATTTTTTTCGTTTTTGGATGTAACTAGACTAACAATTGTTAATAACAAGATTTAGCCAAATTTTATAACCCAAATTCAACAATGGAATTTTTTTAAATCCTTTTATATTGTGGACATTTCCTCGAACCTATTGTAGAAACTTGGTGACCCCTTGGTTATTTTCCAAAATATAAATTGGAATATGATGAATTTAAGTCATTTAAAAATTTAAAAATCCTGTTGTATGTGTTGTTAAGCCTTTTTTTTTTCCTCACAAAATGACAAAAATTCGTCACAATTAAAAAACATTGGGACTTTCACCTCCATGTGCAAGCATTATGTGTAATGGTGTCACATTGACAAGAAGTGTTTGCCACATAATGAAAAATATTGATTTGCTACTAACAACATTTTATCTTTGACATAGAACTCGGATGCTTACTAACTTGCTTTAGTTGGAGCATATTAATAAACATCTAATGTTTATATCAAGGATAGGAAATTGTTGATCGTTACACATGGTCCTTGTTTCATACCAAATTAACTTAAAAATTTGCCTTGTGATTTGATGAAGGGGCCATAAAATCTTTGGAAATACCTTTTTGGTCCCTTAAATTCATCATTACAACAAACTCAACAATAGTTCCCATAACCCCAATGTAAATCTTCTTGCCATTCAACCAATGAAATATATTTATTTGTTATTATGTGCATTGACCAATAACTTGTCTATTTGATCACAACCCTAGAAAGTTCACCAACCTTGTTTCATTTAATTAGATTATGGGTTAAATGGAAGGAAATTGAACAACTTTTCAACAAGGAGAGGAGGTTATTGGTAAACCCATTGATTAAACTCCACTTTTAAACACTTTCAAACATGTAGGAAAAACTAATCCCTTCGTGATTTGCCATATTATTATTATTATTATTATTATTTTGTTATTATTGCATTAACCAACAAGAACCTATCCTTGATAAGAAATTCAAATGTTTACTAACCTACTTTAGTTGGAGTAGATTAACGAGCAACCAAGTTCTTTATCAAGATCATGAAGTTTTTCACCCTTACAAATGTTCCTTGTTTCATCCCCAATTAACCTTAAATTTTCCCTTATGAGTTGATGGAAGGGCCAAAAAAATAATTATAAGTTTTAGTACATAGCCATAAATGTAATATAATTATTTAAAATTTATACTTTGTACATGGTTTATAACCAAATTTGGTTAAATCTTCCTATGGATGGTCACCACTTTAGCTTCATAAATAAAAAAAAGAAAAGATACTAGGCATGGAAGCACATTATGATGGTACACTCCATAAAAAAATGTACTTGTTTTTGGTACAAATTATATCATTTAGGTAATAGATTTCTTTCATTTCATCTAGCATTTTGAAAAATACATAAAATTAATTTTTAACAAACCATTCTTTCACAATTTTTTTTCTTTTTCAAATGAGAATAAAATTTCAATGACCACACTTACATTTGCTTGAATAGGAAACTTCATATAGATGTTTTTTTTTTGTGAAATCACACGAGTGGAACTTTTCATATGGAATTAATTCATCTCATATTCAATATATGATTTATAATTTCATGAAGTTTGATAATCATTTGAATGGTTTTTGGAGTATATTTGCACTTTGTATTATTGTGTGATGAGTATCACATTTTCACAAATATATTTTTTAATCATTTAATATCAATAAAAAATGTAATTTATTTTGAAAAAAATTATTATTTGGGTGTTGAATTACTTTATTATGAATACAATTTTTGAAAAAAAAACTAGTATTGGCTTGGTGGAAGTTCAAACATGCACAATTTTAAAAAGATAATATTTGTGACAACATTTTTTGGCAATGTGCTTTCACCCTTACTTTATGCCAAAAAGTAATTGTTGATTCTAGTAAGTAGCCATAAACATAAAATTATTCATTAAATTTTTGTAGATTGTATTGGTTTATAGCTAGCTTTGGCAAAATCTTTTTATTGTTTGGTTGGCACTTTTGTTGATTCTTCCTATAGATGGTTGCTAGGTCTTAGTTTCATAAAATTTTCAAAAATAAAAAACTTTGCTAAAAAGTAGTTAAAGGTTCTAATAAATAGGCGTAAACATTAAAATATTCATCAAAATTTTGAACTTTATACTAGTTTATAAATAGTTTCAACAAAATCTTCTTATACATCATTAATGTTTTTGTTACATTGTCTTATGCATGATTGCCACCTTGGCTTCATCAACAAATTTTCAATAAAAACCTTATTAACAAGGTTCTATGCATTGATTACAAGGAGTAACCGAGCCACAAAACCCATGCCAAGAAGGGGGTGGAAGAAATGTGAGCTCTAACTAAAAGCCCACCCGCATGCATAGTTGGATTTAGGTGAAAAAAAACAAAGTCCTTTCAATTGTCATATGGTGACAAAAATCAATATAAAGCTAGCAATGGCAATCAAAACCAATCTTGGCAATCAAATTTGTGGCCTAATCGATATTAGTCATCATTGCTTTTAATTACCATTTAGTGATTAAGAATGAGATTGGCCATCTAATTATGATTGAAATTGATTTTGGCTATCCCAATGGTGATGAAAACACATGTTGTTCTTGGTTGCCATTAGACAATCAAGATTCCATTTTGATCATTTGATGGCAACAAAATTTGATTTCTCCCCAAAAATTAATGAGCTTAAATAAATTTTGGTTGCCACCACTTTTGATCATCTTATCATGACTAAAATTGATTTAAGCCATTTGAAAGTGATCAAAATTGATCTTGAGTGAAAACACAGTCAAAGGAACCATCCTATTGCTAGTATTAGGAGCCATCCTATTGCTAGCCTAATACTTAGAGATGGCCATTTTGTAAATTGGGTTCATCATTTTATATATTTCATTATACACTTCAAGTTGAATATCAAACACTAATTAGCTTTTGTTCCATCTTCCTTTGGTCCTCCCCACCAACACTTGATTTTAATTAATCACACAATCCCTTCGACATATTATCATACAAATGCAAAACCTTGTGTGGTCATTCTACAAAGTATAAAATGTAAAATTAGGAAAATAAAATTTAACCTTATTTTGTAATAAAATCTAGAACATAGACAATTTTCAATTAACATTAAATGTTCCAATGAGACAATGTGAAATGAAATTTTGCATAACATGACAAACATAACAAACCAAAAGGTTTCCTTCAAGCTATCATTGTTGTAAGGGGCATTGGGTACAACAATTCAGAGCATCTTGTTAATGTAGAGCGCCACAAGCACCCCAACATCCTTATCTTTGTGTGGCAACAAATTTAGGTCCACAAGCACATCAAAACATCCCTTCATGGTAAATTTCCATTGTCATTTTCTTGCCTTCCAATGAATAAGTAATTATAAACATTGATGATTTTTTCAACATTTCTTTTCTTCCCATCTAGTGTCCCTTTGCTTTGTACCAAAGAACAAGTCTTTATGCTTGAGAATTTATTTCAAAAACATCAATTACTCCAATGTCCCAAAATTTCCCCAATAAAAAACCAATTAGTTTGCCATTACTTTCTTCACATCAACCTTTGCACCAAAAGGTCACAACCCACACCCCAATTGTAGGTGATTGTGATCATGAGTTAGGTTAAGAAAATAATCGCACCACAAAACAACAAGGACTTGGATAGTTCATGGTGTCTTTTCATCTTGACCATGGACATGTCCATTTTTTTCTAGATTTAAGATATCATATAATTGTAAAATGCATCTATATTTCAAAAAACAAATCCCTTTGAACCACATTTACCCTTTTAAACCTTAATGCTTTAACCCCTTTTTATATTAAAAAAAATGACTGGCCTTTTGCTGCATTTATGGTTTTAAAAATTATTGCTTTCAACCCTATTTACATTAAAAAAATTTACCCCTCTAATTCCTGCTTTGTACCCAATTCATATTATTCAAAATTTCCACTTTTCGCCACATTTCTACTTTTCAAAATTTCCACCATAAAATACATCTATATATTTTTTAAAATACCATTGTAATCACACTTTCAATTTTAAAATTCCACTCCAAACATATTTTTCTTCTTAAAATTTCCCATGTTTGGGCCTTTATATACTTTTGAAATTGTTGATGTACACTACATTTGTGTTGTTCAAATTTAACCTTTATTGTCACATTTCCACTTTCCAAATTTGTTTCATCTATATTTTTTAAAACACCATCGTGAATCACATCTTCATAAGAAAATTCCCCCTTCACAAACAATATTTTGTTGTCCCCAATTTTCCATATTCCACAATCTATATATTTAAAGAATTGTTATTTTACTCTAGTTTTCATCGTTCAAACTCATCACTTCTCGTTGCATTTTTGCTTTTCAAATTCATCATTGTAAACCACATCTATATTTATAAAGAAAATTTATTGTTAATCACACCTTCATTTTAAAATTCCCTCCGCTTGGACATATTTTTCTTTCCAAAATTTGCCACATTGCACACTATGTACATGTTTAAAATTGTTGCTTTCACATTGCATTTACATTTTCAATTTTTTTTGTTTCTTGTTGTGTTTCTACTCTTCACATTTGCCACCATAAAGTACATATATGTATTTTAAAAATACCATTGTGAATCACATCTTCAATTTTTAAAATTCCCCCTCTCAAACATATTTTACTTTTAAAAAACTTTTGCAATCCACCCTTCATGAACTTTTGAAATTACCGTTATGCACCACATTTGCACGATTCAAATTTAACCCTTCCCACCATGTTTTTGATCTTCAAATTTACTATAATAATCATAATAATAATAATAATAATATCGCCATGCATCACATCGTCACTTTAAAATTCCCCCCCTTAAACATATCATTTCTTTTTCCAAATTTTGTTGTGTTCCACACTTTGTATACTTTTAAAGTTGTGGCTTTACACCACATTTATGTTATTCAAATGTATTGTTTCCCATTCCATTTATGTTCTTCAAACTCACTATAAACTCCATCTACATTTTCCAAAATTACCACCCATCACAAACATATTTATCTTTAAAATGACCATCATAAATTGCATTGGTTGAAACCTCATTCACACTTTTGAAAATCCCCACTTTTAAACTGCAATTATACTTTTTGATATTTGATACTTTAAACCCTTGTTTATGTCTTCTTCAAATGTCACTTTGTATGACATTTTTACTTTTAAATTTTTATTGCTTTTGACCATCTTTTTGTTCTTAAAATTTTCCAACATCCCCTACATTTTAATACTTTTGAAATGTCACCCTTGATTGTATTTATATTTCTTAAATTGCCCTTGTCCCATGTGTTTATACTTCTCGAAATTAATGTTTTGAACCATGTTTGCATTTCTAAATCTTCCTACTTTTATGTTCTTTAAATTTATGGTCATAAAATTTGGTATAGATATACTCCTCAAAATTATTACATTCACACTTTTAAACCCATCATTTTTAATCACATCTTTGCAGTTAAAAATTTACCACTTTCCGCTACATTATTGTTTTTCAAATTTAAGCTAAACTGCTTTTCTACCTTTAAAAATTCACCAACCCCCTACACCCTTTTTGTGTTGTTTTAAATTGTGTAAACCTTATATAAAATTTTAACTCCTTTTATGTTTGAGAAATTTGTCGTCTTTAATTGCATCAATATTTTCAAAAAAATTACTACGGCCCATTGCATTTTTTATTTAAAATCTTTATTCACCACATTTTCACTTAAAAAAATTATTGCATTTAATTGCATTCATTTACTCTATTAAATTTTACGACATTTACGTTTTTGCCATTTACCATCTTTTGTCACATCTATAATTTCTAAAAATATTGCTGTAATTTACATTTATATTATTTGCAAAATAAAAACTCAATATCTACCACATTATTTATAATCAGGCGAAAAAAAATATTACTGAATTTCTGAACATATTCAGTATTTTTTTGAGAAATATTTTGTTATTTTCCCAACAATAAAAACTGGGAAGATTTTGGAAAAATTCGCCAAATTTTCAATGTCACAAAATTGAAAGAAAACCATGACCATATTATATCTTGTTTTGTAAGAATGCTTAATGCCAAGGAAAATTCTTTATACCCATTAATTAATGCTACTGTTCTTATGCCAAACATGAAAACCTTGATTCCAATACAAGTTGATAATTTATATATGAGTCAAATGAGGTTTATTGGATGCATTCATAAGCAAGTGGTAATAGGGATAAGACTTCTATTGCTGACCATAGTAAGGTTACCATATTGGATCTGATTTTGTCAGATCATGTTTTGCCTGCCTATGACCGAACACTTAGGCAGATCTTTTCTCAATTCTTCTCCAGTTTGAGTGATTTAAAATGTTATAGGAGCGCCTTCTCAAGCTCTACAAATCATCTTTGAAATGCAAAGCCAAAGGACCAGCCAAAAAATAGCAGTAAAGGAAATACATTTTTTCGAATTGCAAAACATGCTTTTTTCATTTTTCTTGGTTTTGACCCCTCCTACTTTCAAACGTCATAACTTTCTTTATGTCTTATTGATTTTAAACAATTTAAAGTGCTATAGGAGTGCCAACAGAAGTTCTAAAAATCATCTTCGAACTCTAATAGCAACAGAGCAATTTAAAAGGAATTGTTTCAGTGTTTGAGAACCGACCTTTGTAGGGTTCAATGGTTTGTTCTTTTGAGTTCTTGACCCCCTTTACTTTTGGGGGCCATAACTCTCTCATTTCTAATCTGTTTTCGACGATTGTTAATGTGTAAGATGTGCCAAGAGGAGGGGTTCAAGTTTTGTTTGGACACCAGAAACAACGGAGCACTCCCCGTGGATCAGGCTTGCCCTGAGCGAGCTTAAGTGTTCGGTCACCAGCCAGTCTATCCTGCATAGGTGGGTAAGGCACTTGGTGGCTCCCAGAGAAGCAGATACACTGTGGTTAAGCTAGGGGATAGGAATATAATGAAAAATGAGTTTCCTGTCCACACACCATCCATCCATCCATCCATCCATCTTGGTGTGCTGGTGGGGATATTAGTTCACTCTGGGCCCTGGCTCATGTACTGCACTCGTTGATACACGCAAACCAATGTATCAACTCAATCCCGGGTTGGAGAAGTCGAAAACCTGGGATTGTACTGAACTTGATTAATGCAGCGAACATTGGTTGTGCAATTGTGGTTTTTGTGAATTGGTTGTAGCGATTGCCGATTGATATTATACAAGCTTGTGATGGGAAAAGACTCTCTCTCTCTTTCTCTCTCTCATGCCAGCTTCTAGTACTTAGTGTCACCAACTGGTTCTCTTAGGCAAGAGAGATCTCCTTCATCTAAATTAGTGTGTTTAGATAATGGAGAGAGCTTCAAAGAGCGCGTCTAGAAGCAAAAAAATGAGGAAAAACATTAGTTGAGAAACAATAAGAGTTCTCAATTTGAGTATTTTGCAGTTTTGTTGGACACAGTTTTACCTTGTTAAAACCCATTTCACATTTGGTGAAAGTGTTTAGAGTGTTTAGATTGAAACAGATTTTTTGGGTGTTCAGAGTGTGGACACAGTAGGTAGCTGTACAACGTCTTATCTATTGGCTGGGCCAGAGTGTTTCCGATGCCTTGTTCCGGTTGTGATTTTGAGCATACCAACTGAATCCTGGTACCAAGTCCTTTGTAAAAGTTGCATATCAGGGGGATGTTGGTATTAAACATTTTGTCAAGCTTCATACTAGTCTATTTACACACACATACCCTAGTAGCTTGGAAACTTGGACACCATTTGTAGTAGAAATGTTGAA
>Ga0209611_10014210_pt1 | contig 10707 bp, 6 predicted proteins | sample S1TSphgellanicum_3_FD_187693 | JGI IMG/M metagenome (GOLD analysis project Ga0209611, IMG submission 187693) | Host-associated microbial communities from peat moss isolated from Minnesota, USA - S1T2_Fc - Sphagnum magellanicum MG (SPAdes) (version 2) | ecosystem: Host-associated > Plants > Peat... | reverse complement strand
TTATGATGATTTTCAACATGTCAATTTCATATTTACAAAAAAATTCATCTCAATATTTTGAGGATTATTTAATGATGAAAGTGACCTTAGGGTAAGGTAATATAAGTTCAAAATATTAGTATATTCATATTTCATTTCAATTAATTATTTCGAAAATAATTAATTGCAATACATGTGTCCCAGCAACCCTTATTCAAAAATATATATAATACAAAATATATTGACCCTAGTGCTTGCAATGTCCCCTTGGTGCCTTTGGTGTCATTTGACATTATATCCAAAACCTTCAACCCTTAACCTCTTGGTGCCCCCTTTTGCCCAAAAAGAAAGTTTTCATGTTGAATCTAATGCCCTTGGTGTTTCTAACTTGTTTTTTTTACACTCATGTTAAATTATTTGCTCTCATTTGGTTGTTCATTATTGTAATTCTTGTATTTTTGTTATTCCTCATTTTTCATTATCCTTGGTGTTGTCCAAGTGTGTTTTTTGTTGTTGAGAAAGCTTAGGTCATCCCCAAACCAAAACATCCCAATGTCTCACCAATTTAAATCTTTACTAAGGATGTTCCGATTTGAGAATGTTTGCTAGGTTGACAACCTATCTTGGGATGTGCTTTTGAGACCTTGGCCTAGCAATAATCATAGTGGTTTATAGGTTCAAAAAAACTTTGGAAAAATGCTAGATTAATCAAATTTTCCTTCATTTTTAAAGAGACCAAAGTTGAAAGGAGAAATGTATTTTATTGATTTGAAAAGAAAATTTAATTAAAAGAGAAAAATTGTTCACCCATTCCAAAAATGAAGGTGATTAGAAGGGACAAAATAAAATGTTCACCTACCAAGTCATTTGTGGAGCTTATATTAAAAGAATGATAGATATTATTTCTCACTAAATATTAATGAATTTCATGTTTATAATGAATTTATTAAGTTTAATTAATTTCATAAACATAACATTAATAAAAATAATGTAAACATGTCAACTTTGATGGATATTTCATTTTCAATGTTGAATTGAATATGTTTACAATTTTGATTAAAAGGTGTTTATGTTTGCATATGTTTATAAATTTGATTTAAAATATTATCCAATTTATTAATATTAATATTACTTATAAACACCTTTAAAACTCAATTATTTCAATAATTTAGTTTTAAAATTATAATCACATTGGAATTTCATATAATTTATTTTGTAAATTTGATTTTTAATACAAACCAAAAGTTATTGTCATGTTAAATTTAGTGTCACCGCTTATTGGAATTACAAAGATTATGAAAATTAGTGAATATCAAATCCATTAAAGAATGTATGGATATAGAATGTGATTTAATGGTTTAAAATACATTAAGACAAACATTTGTTTTGTGCAAAATTTCCAATTATTGCAAAAAGAATTTGGAAAAGGTCCAACATTTTGTCACAAGATCATCAAAAATAAATAAAAATCAATGTAACTAAATTTTTAATCCAAATTACTATTTATAAATAGCCAATAAAAGGGGGTTTTTTTTTACAAATTCTAGGAAGAGGTTGCCATTTATTGTTAAATCACTCTTGGGATGCATGTTGGTGGCCCTGTAGTAGAAAATTGAAAAAAAACATTAACCAAAACATCTTCCTTTCATATTAAACAAAAATTTGAAATTTAAAACATCTAGGAAGATTTGTAATCATGATGTGTAAGTCAATAATTTTAACTATAGTTTAATATTCATGTTTTAAAACATAAACAATCACTAGTAGAAAAACTCCCTTTTTAAACCAAACAACTTCCAAATGACGTGTCGTTTCCAATTAGATTCTAACTATGAATTTTTTTTTTAATTTTATTAAAAATGGGAGCCACCAATTGAGTTGACCCATCAACTAAAATGGTCACAAGTTGAAAACAATTTTCAACTAATGGACCACCTCCCCCAATTGGGGTAGCATTGTTGACTCTCAAATTGACTTTGAGTTGAAAGGCTGATTTAAATGTGACATCATTACATGTCATTATTTTAGTTGGGAAATGTCACAACTCCACAAGTCAAACATGTGACTATTTTAGTTGAACATCGTTTATAATTGAAACGATGATGATTTACAATATTTCTTGGAACTCCAAAAATGAAGGAGTAACAACAAAAAAACAAGAAAAGGATGAGCTTGTGTAAGGGAAAAAAAACATTAAAATCCTCTTATTTTCAAATTTCATATCTTCCTCATTTCTTGTTCGTTTTGAACAATTTAAAAAACTATGAAAGCAGCATCTGAAGATTTTTTTTAAAAAATTGAAATGCAAAGACAAATAAATGATGTCGAAAGATCTTAAACTCCAAAATGTAAATTGGTCATATGTGTAAACCAACATGCCCATGACCCCCTTCACTTGGTAAAGGCATATCTTGCTCATTTCTTCATAGATTTGAATGTTTTGTTGCATTGGATGCATTAAGTAATGGGCTACAAAATCTTTTTGACTTCCAAAGGCAATAGAACAACATCCAAAGATCTTTAACTCTAAAATGTGTGCCTAACCACATGTGCAAACCCACATGCCCATGACCCTTCCACTTGGAAGAAACATATTTTATTCATTTTTTCATTGATTTGAGTGATTTTTGTTGCATTGGATGTGTTAGATGAAGGGCTATAAAATCCTTTTGAGCTCCAAAAGCAACAAAGGAATGTACAAAATATATAATTCTTTGTCCTTAAGTTATTAGCAAGTCTATTTTAATCATTTCAACTAAGATGCAACTAAAATGTTTGTCCTATATTCGTTGTCATATGTTTCAAGTTTGCAAATTATATAAATAAGTGCACCAACCATTTTTGAAAAACAAACGATACTTGGGATGAGCTAATCAAAATGGTTGAACTTTTAAAATTAAACCAAGAATAAAATTGGATTATCTTAAACTAGTTTATTTAATAAATAGATTTTGATGGGCACATAGTTTAGTTATGTAGGCCTACTTAGCTACCTACCTAGCCAAGTTTAAGTAGGTAAGAAAATATGGTACCTACCTACCTATCTACATAGTTACCTAAATTTAATCAAACAAGTTGATAGGTACCTAGGCATACTAAATATATTATCTATCCACGCATCAAAATCTTATTGGATGGAAGATGGACAATCTAGATTAATGTTTTTATCAATAATATTTAATTTTAAAATAGTTGATCACTACCATGTGTCACCATCTCCTTAATCCATGTGTCAAAATATCTTCCCTCTTAAGTTTTTATGTGTATTTTAATATTGATATCGAAATACAAAATTGATGATGCCATGAAATGTCATTGGATGAAGTTCATCATGCCATTTTAATATTTAAATTGAAAATGATTTTCAACTATAACAATTGATATCATTCATAACTAAAATGGTTTGAAATGGTAACTAATGTGGTGTTGACATGGGGTTGGCATTTTCAATTGAAATGTCACTTTCAACTTGTACTTTGTTGACTACCATGGTTTTCAATTGCAAGTAAAAGATTTTGGTTACAAATAATATCTTCCAAGTAAGTTTGTTGTTTTCAACTAGAAATTATAATTGAAAAGGAATTGGAAAAGGGGTTTTTTTACTAATGAATTTTTTTATTAAATATGCCATTAAACCTAAAAGTGTAATTGTTGATTGAAAAGATAAAACATAGATGTATTTGATTGTGAATCATGCATTTCAAAATTATAATGTGCATAAAAGAATCTCAAAGTCATCAAAACTTAGGTGTGATACATAGTGATAATAGGTTGAAAAACATGTGATTATGGTTAACATGCAATTGATTTTATTAAATATTTGAATAATGTAGAATTCAAAATCAAAAGGCAAGTTTTGACCATGTTTCAATTACATAAAAAATCAAATAAATATATGTAACTGAAATTTTCAAATTTTTTGATTAATTTGCATAGTTTTAAAATCTTTCCCATGTCAATTTGTACCCAATACAAAAGTATTAGAGTATTACTCAAAAATTATATCACATCTTTTTTTTTTCTATCTGTTTTTCCTTCATTTTTTCTTTTTACAAAGATTTTATGGAAACAATTTATTAATCCTCCCATGCATTCAATTCAAATAAAAACACACATTAGTACAAAATTACAACCCTTATACCATATTCATGGGATATGAAAAACACACATGATTTAATAAATTCATGATATCTTTAAAGTTGCTTAAATATGTTTGATTAATGTAATACAAAGGAAGATTCAACATTTGTATGTAGAATAATTAATGATTTTTAAATATTTCATGTCAAGAATAAAATATTCTTGAGTATTTCAAAAACTATGTATTTTCCTTCACAAATGTTTGTGGGTGAAAAAATAAATTACAAAATTACAAAAAAATTATAAACAATATAATTAGTATCAAAAATGTTAAGGCACTATGTTAATAAATTGAATGTAGATAAAAAAATGACATTCATGTATAATAAACAACATGGATTGTTTTCTTTTAATAAGTCATGTTTGCATAATGGACAGGATCACCAAATGAGCTTAAAAAGACATACAAACCATTTGATTTCATCAAGTCATCGTTATATCATGACAACATTTTCATCTTCTATCATCTTCTACAATGTCAATGACAATTCTAGTGGTCTTCATGAATTGCAAGGATATTTTTAATTCATATAATAAAAAATTAATAATTCTTATGTAATAATTAAAATTTATTATTAACAATGACATTTGCAATGAGAACAATGTTGATCATTTGCCCATTTAATTAATAATGTTCCAAATTAAAATTTTAATTAATTAATCTCCAAAAGATTAATGAAATTATCACAAATTTAAATCCATCATGAATACATAGAACAATCATTTTTATTCAATAAAAGATTAATGCAAAATATAAAATTAATATATTTATGATAGGAAAATTGGATTTCCAAACATGCAATTATTTCAATAGATTGTTAATAACCATTGATTTTGCCACAAGGCATTCACAATTTTATTTTTATTTATTTATTCATATTATATATATGCAATGTTGTAACAATGATCAAGTGAAAATTTGCATGTATAATGTTCATATTCAATTTTGTTGAATATTTTATTAAACACTAATGGATTTCAAAGATAATATTATTTGCAAGTATATTTTTTAAGTCATTATTTGATCACTTTTCTTTTGTATCAAATTATCTTCAAGTTGTTTTATCTTTTACTTCATCTTGTTTCAATAATTTGACAAATATGTAAGATGTTTTTTCTCTTTTGAAAAATAATACCAATGCCAATTAAAATATGCTTGTAGAAGTATAAATGGTTTATTATCATATAACTGGTGCTATGTACTATTGATCTATTACATAAATTTTAATCAAATTATGAAAACACATATCAAAAGAAATTAAAAACATTGAAGAGAATATTACGTCCTTCCTTTTTTGGTTCACTAAATATTTTAATTGTTTATTTTCATATAATGCACACATAATGAGGCAAACAACGCTTGTTATGTAACACCTTAAATGAGTACAAACTACAATGAAAGAGAGTAAAATGTGTTCATGCCCAAACATAGAAAACTCGTGACAAAAATGTTCCATTAAAAACACAATTAATGTGAAAAAAACATAGTTCTAATATTTTAATTCCATAGTCAACATTTTTTTTATGGGTATGTGAAATGCTTTAAAAATATCTTAGGATACATGAAATTAAATATTTTGGTGAATTCAACCATTAAACTTAAACATGGATAATGACCTTACCTTGCTAATTTTTTGTTTTTTCACATCATATATTAGTTTGATCAAGAAATTAATTTGAAAATTTTTGGAGAATAAACATCACCATTGTAATTCTAACGATAAAATTTCAATTCAATTTTTTTTTTGATTTTATAAAAAAAATCTCAATATGCAAATTTGTGAATTTTATTTGATTGCGAATATTTATAATTTGTGACAACTTTGTTCCTTGATGTTAAATGACATACATTACTTTACAAATGTGTTGTTCTACATTAGATGAATCCTGTAATTTTCATTCCAATCAACATGTAGTGTATGCATATAATATTTTGTATAAGCATAATTGACCTTTATATGTACATCTTATATATAAATCATTATGAATTATCTATTGTGAAAGCATGAGTTTCACAACAACTTATTATCACATCAATTAAATGATTTATAAATGTACATGTTGTGAAGACAAGCTTCATGGTCAAAATGCTTTCATAACAAAAATTGATATGTATTCTTGAAGTTGAAAAGGTTGCAATGAGGTTTTTAAAAATATTTTATTCTAGTTAATTTTTCAAAAAAAATGAAATTTATGGTCAATCATTTAATCATTTTGGAAGGATTAAGTTTCCAATGCAATTCCTCATAACATTTTGAAAAATCATACCTCTTCAATTTTAAAATGTTGTATTAACATGACTTGTTTATGATTTTCTTGTAAATGCATAGGGAAAATACTTATTTTTGACTTATTATGAAGACAAAGCTTGAAGTTGTATATAAAAATTAATCACCATAGGCCATGGTCAAGTTCAACTTAAATAATCCATAAAATAAATGTTGAGGTGCCAAAACATTGTTGATAAATAAACATTTCGAGTGATGAACTTTAAAGAATAATGAAAACTTAGGAGTTATAGACACAAGTTCAAGGAATGTGACAACTATGAAAAAGTTAGTAAAAACAATTTAGTTGAAACTTCTATATTGAAACTATTTTGACTTTTTCAAATTTGACAATTGTTGTAAAAAGAATGTGACAATTGAAAATTAAATAATATAGGAATTTTAGTACAAGAATTTCAATACAACTCATTGATCAAGTATTTTATTGAAACATGCTTTCATTGCTCAAATGAACTTCATTGAAACTTCAAATTTTCATCAACTTATTTTTGAAAATTTAATGATTAAAAAATAATAATTATTCATTTTCAATGTGCCATTTTTTATGCAACTTCTAGATGAAAATCTTCAAGCTAAGTTATAATCCTTCAAACTAATTTGCATCAAATAAATGGTATCAAATTATTTTTAGGGCTATTAATTTTGAAATGAAAAATTGTTTTTCAAGCTCCATTATCTTCTCTTTCAGAATTTTGTTGGCCCTGTAAAGAAAGTCTTTTAATGTTGAAAAACATTTAGATTTCCTTGTGAGTGTATCAAGTTTTTTCTTCTATCTTTTTTGTTGGCTCCATAGAGGAAGTCTTCTTAAGTTGAAGAACACTTGAGTTTCCTTGTGAGTGTATCAAATTTTTTTGTCTATTTTTTTTATTAAATTAATTTTGTTGGGATAAAGTATACACTAAAACTCTTGTTGTTTAAAAATTTAATGTACTAGTTGGGGGCTTGGAGCTTTTACTTCCAAACTAGTTTAAAAACAAAAAGATCTTTTATTTTTTATTAGACTCATTTCAATCTAACATCAATTACATTACATAAAAATGTGGATCTATGACTACATTCATATGCCATTATTTTATGCCACCTAGTCATATTGATGTCATCATTACATGTTTTTTATGTACTCAATTTTTGTGTACATGTGAATTGTTTATTTAGTGTATAATGGGTTGAAATTTTCTACCTTCAATTAATGACCACATAAGAATTCATAATTTGTTCAAAATTTGTGCAATTTGTGCACAAGGTCATCCATAATGCTATTTACAAATACACTATTTAGTTGTTGTTCATGGTTCCAAACATGTTACAATATGCCAAAAAAATAGTTTGAAACAAATTTAGTTTATTTTTAAAAACATTTTGAGGCCATTAGGCACTCCATTGAGCTTACAATAAGTTGAACATAAAGTTTGAGAAACTTTTATATAAGAAAAGCAGATGAAAATAAATAAATAAATAAATAAGGTAAGTTTTCAAGGTGTCCAAGGTATTTTTACATTGAATCTTTAATAGATTATGATTTTCATGAAAACTTAAAACTACATTAATACATATTAGGCCTCTATCAACTTGAAAAATGTAAAAATTCCAATTATAATCCAATTTTCATGTACTAATAACCTTGTTTTGTAGAATTATGACATGTAGTTTCTTATATTTGCATTTAAAAAAAATAATGAAATGCATATTAAAACATGTGGTTCTTCAATATTATGCAATGAAATAAAAAAATATTTTATTGCTCATTGAAATAAATAACATTCATAAGTTGGCTTAATTTATGGATCATTGTTTGAAAAAATAGAATAAAATCACCAAGTGAAATACTTGTTTATACTTGGATTTTCATTATGATGATAAATACCATAGTACATGGGCAAATTTAGAATAATTAAATTATTTGTATGTTATCAAATGTTTGAAAAATTATTATTTCTTATGTCACTTTTTATAAAAATGTAGTCAAAATAGAAAAAACCACATTTGAAAACAATTTGAACCTTGGCCTTTAAAATTAAGCAAAGTAAATGTGGACCACCTAACCACAAGGACAACAAGAAATTTATGACAATTAGAATGTTTTTAATAATCATATTCTTTTAATTCCCAAAAATTCCAAAATTAAAATTTCATATGTTAAAAGTTTTTAAATGAAATATATAAATTATTTGGCACACAAGTGCCAAAACGACCTAAGTACTGTGCTAATATGTTGAATGGTATTTGAGCTGCTTGCAAATGACGATGTTTTTCTACTTTGAAACATATTAGATGAAGTTTTCAATTAGGGTTATTAAATGGTTATGGTTCAATAATGATTATTTTTTAATGATTTTTTAAACATTTAAGAGACTTTTGTTTATATTATAATTCATATTGTTCATTTCTCATACAAAATTTAAATAATGGTTTTGAATTTAGGAATAACAAATGGGGAACATAATGAAAATCAAAATTTCTACCACTTGACTTTTAAAAGTGAAAGATCATGATATGAAGGTGGAATCCACTAGATAAAATTTACAAATGATTGATACCACTTTTAGATTGTAAAGGTTTCAAGCGATTGAAGTTTTCAATAAGACTTTTGATATGTGCACTTTGTGGAATACAAATACACATTTAGAAATGATTTTTTACTCAGTGAAAATTATGATTTAGAGGAGAAAATAAAATATTATGAAAATGTTGAATCATTAATTCAAAGTTCATGTGTGTTTATCATAATACCTTTTCAAGTTTAGCATTTGGGTGTTGAATATTTATATTATTTTTAAAAATCCACTTCAGCAATTAAAAAACTAATTTATGAAATTTTGGCAATAAATATAGGGAGCTTTTTTGACAAAAAAATTAACCTCCAAATCTTTAACATAATAAAAGCTTTTGCAACAAATTTTATTATATATATTTGCAAAAATGGGGAAACATAAGGTTCCATCAAATTATAGGATAGAGAATTGTTCTCAATTATTGGATATTTGCATTCCAATGGCATGTTGGTTTGAAGCAAAAAGTTCTTGGGTTTTCATTATTTTTGTATTTTTCCCACCCTTGTAATTTCCTTTAAATTTGAGATTTCAAACAAATAATTTCTCAAAAAATCAGCATTTCAAAAAATAATTGAATTCCTACCAAACGTGAAAAAGTCCTACAATATTTGAAAAATATGCAAATGGACATTCATAGTAAGTTTTTGGAAACCATGACTTTTGCACATGAATGGCCAAACGATGGCCCAAGTGAAGGGCTTCATGAAATGTGCAAACCTTTTGCAACTTTGATGTGTAGGCACCTTGTTGAAAAAAGCAAACATGTTAGCATAATCACGTGCATGAAAATGTAGTTATTAATTACATTCAAAGATTATAAAATTATGAATTATGCCAAATATTTTTATCCATGATCCACCTTGCACGCTTCCTCGTCATCATGTATGACAACCAAACAATGGTTTTTTTTGATGATGGAAGAGGGAAACTTGTAGCATGATGCATCACATGTATCATTCCTACATACATTTGTGATCATTTTAAGCATCTAAAAAGCACAAGGTTCGATTATTTGCAATTAGTTGTCAATTGCTTGAATGAAAATTGTGGTGCCTTCTCTCTTTTTCATCTTTCAAAGTCATTTGATTCAAGGCGTTATCATTTCGATACTCAACGGCCATCATAACATCAATATAGTTTGTTTGGTTCTATCAAGTTGAGATTTCTCAAACCACAATGCTTCACGTTGCACTCTTGGAATCGTTGGAAAGCTCTTGATGTGTAGGGGTGCATTGAATTGGTTTGAGACTATTTGAAGTTTCGATGTGCAAGTTATTGATTATTGAACCATTTTTTCAATGAAAATTAAATGAAATTAAAAATAAAAGCTGTATTGGAATTTGTGGGTGTTCTTGGTGTTGTTGGAAAGCTTGCAGCAAGTTAGATTTAATAGAGTTTATTGCACAAATTTTAGAGCTAAGGTGCAGAAGATATTGATTTTTTAGTGATTTTTTTTTGCTGGAAATTCAAACAAATTGCAAAATTTGGGTTTGGAAGGAAAAATCAGTTGAACACTAAATTTTGTTGACATGATCGAATTTAGAAAAAAAATTAATTTTGAAAATGTGAAAAATAAAGAATTTGTTCACACTTGGGCCAATGGCACATACTACACTAGTCCACCTACTTGACAAAAATAATTTAAAAACAAGTATTAAAAAAAAAAGTCTAACAATGCATGCCAAAGAAAAAAGAAGAAGTAGTGCAACTCATTCAAAGGATATTTTGTGAGAAAAAAATGTGCCAAA
>Ga0209611_10014209_pt1 | contig 10708 bp, 4 predicted proteins | sample S1TSphgellanicum_3_FD_187693 | JGI IMG/M metagenome (GOLD analysis project Ga0209611, IMG submission 187693) | Host-associated microbial communities from peat moss isolated from Minnesota, USA - S1T2_Fc - Sphagnum magellanicum MG (SPAdes) (version 2) | ecosystem: Host-associated > Plants > Peat... | reverse complement strand
AAGTACCATTTCTGCAAAGAAATACAGAGTTACTTTCAAAGTCTTTTGATGCAATGTGCTTGGGTAAAGAAGCCCTCTGACACCATAACCCAACCCAACCAGGCTTTTTAGAGTTTGGTGTTCAGGTTCTTGCCAAGTACTACACATGATGATGATGTTATTTGCTGGCGAGAGAAGATATGATGATGTCATTGGCAATTTGCTATTGTCAGCTCATTTACTGTTCAAGGTTAAAGCCCTCAACCCTGAACTGGTCTCAGTTAATTAGTTTAATTGGTAGGGCTCAGGGTTTAAGGTGTAGTTAATTAGTTTACTTGGTAAGGTTTTAGGGTTTAAGGTGTAGTTAATTAGTTTACTTGGTAAGGTTTTAGGGTTTAAGATTTATTTAATTATTTTTTACTTGGTAAGGTTTCAGGTTTAAGGTTTAGTTAATAAGTTTACTTGGTAGGTTTTAGGGTTTAAGATTTAACTAATTATTTTAGTTGACAAGGTTTCGAGTTCAAGATTTTAGTTAATTATTTTACTTGGTAGGGTTTTGGGTTTAAGGTTTAGTTAATTATTTTACTTGGTAGGGTTTTGGGTTTAAGGTTTAATTAATTATTTTACTTGGTAAGGTTTTGGGTTTAAGGTTTAGTTAATTATTTTACTTGGTAGGGTTTTGGGTTTAAGGTTTAAAGTTTGGGTTAAGATACAACTGACTTCCCGAGCTCCGAATCCTAATATCAGGGAATGGACACCTTCCATGAGCCAATGGCACCTAAAATATGTATATCTTACAATCTGGGTTTATTTTTGCACCCCTTCAACAACTTCATCTCTCTCTCTCTCTCTCTCACACACACAGACACACACACACACACGTGAAATCAATGTACAATTGGAAGCTGGTCCAAACACATGTGTTGGGACACACTGTTTGCCATTGTCTTCTTCTACACATGATCATCAAAAGGCCAGTCATTGGATATCAGCAGAGTTTTCTGTCTGTCAAGTCAGGAAATCACAGAACCAGAACCTTGAATTTGGTCCAAAAGAGGGTGAGGTTCAAAAAAACAAAAACCTGCAAAAAAAAAAGTACATTAGGCTTAGCCTTCAAGTTGGGCGGCGGGAGGAGGAAGAGGGTGTGAAGTGTTGTTGACACCCTCCTTCCTTTTCGCTGAGTGCCTCCTCTACTCACGCTGCATATATTTTCACTTGCTCCTCCTCCTACCTATGCAGCTACTACTGAAATTATTCTCGAACCTTGTGCATTAAATGCTGAGTTTCAGCCTTTCATACCCAGATTTAATAAAATTTCCTTACTTTGTGGACCTCCCTTAAAAGAGGGGGTTTGAGGACTGAAATTATTCTCGAACCTTGTGCATTAAATGCTGTGTTTCAGCCTTTCATACCCAGATTTTATAAAAATTTCCTTAGTTTGTGGACCTCACTGAAAGAGGGGTTTGAGGGTGAAGGGAGGCCCAAAGAGAGGGTAAAGACATGGTGACATTACGGAAAACTCTGATGAATGTCCAAAATTTTGCGGTTAAGGGTTTTGGGTTTTTTAGAGTTGAGGTTTTCAGGTTTAGGGTGTCAATCATACGTTGTTGGTTGTACTCATTGGGTTCCGGTTATAGATTTTAGAGTTCAATAAGTTGTACCCTAGTTTTTTTCTTGTCATATGAAATAAAATGGAAGTGACTCCCCAAGACAGAGTCGTGTTCAAGCCATTGTATGTCCTTTAGGATCGATGACTATAACTTCTGTTCACATTGGAGTAAAGACAAAATGTTCCATGTCATGGAAAGAGAGGTTACCGTGTTTTTAAAGTGTGCACGTGAATCTGTGACATCTTCGCATGTTATTGAACCGGATCCAATTCATGTATGAACTAGAAACTCCTCAAGGCAAGAGATTGTAAAACAAAGTAAAACACATGATTGTTTAGGTACGGAGTTCTACAACTAATTCAAACTAATCATTCACCTATGAAATTTAGCTTACTTTGCCCATTTTTCAAAAAGGTTCAACTCGTTTTAAACCTATAGAACTTGAACCTATAGTCAAGAGCTGTTTGTCATGGTTCTAGTTCTATTAAAACATTAATTCCATGGTTCAATTCTTGTGTGGGTTCCACCAAAAAGTTGAGAGTTCAAGTCCAAGTTTCTAGAACTTAAACTTGAACCCTCTAGTCTAACATTGTAATTGGGGGTTTTTGAACCTATCATGCAATGGTTATGACATAGAATGAGTGTATTGAAAATGATTTTTTTGAAATTTTCTATTTCAATTAACTAAGGTATGGTGATCTTAAGGGAAAAACCCAAGTTTTGCACTCTCTACACGTTGTTTCCATTATCATATCTTAAAGAGAAGTTGAATAATTTGGTGGCTACCACCACATATTTCCAATTTTTGAACAAGTATTATTACAAAAGGAAAAAAATCTAGTGGCCATTCAATAAATATCTGTGGGTAAATTCACAATAACATGTATTGTTGCATATGTAGTTATGCTTAGTTTTCATGTTTTAATGTTAAAAGTAAATCATTGTTCCAAGTCTTGATGATTGTTTTAAATATATTATTGCACCATGTGAAACAATTTAAATTGAACATAATGAATATAAAAATTATTCAAAAACATCAAGAAAAATGTAACTGCCAATTGCATTATTTAATCATGTTTTAAATGACCTTTTTTTTTTTCCTGAAAATGTCATAATTATGAATAATAATTACGTACACCTTTACATAATAGTGTGGTGGGACACTTTTACTTGTGATGGGTAATTTTGGACGGTGTAAAAATCATAGATTTTCAATTCATCACATTTTGCAACCAATTTTAATCTATTACATCATTTTGGGTAAGCAATCCATTTTTAAATAGTTAGTTGATGAGGTAAAAGGTAGATGTGGTTTCATTTATTATGGGTGCACCCATATGGACTATTTGATAATCTTTATTTATTTATTTTTTGAATGTTATCATTGGCAAAGTATTACATGTTGATTATTTTCACAAGGTTTGAGTTTCTTTTTGTGGAACCTTATGTGATTTTCAACAATTGATGAAGATTTTTTGAACTTAAAAGAATAGACCAAATCAAAATTCAAGATATTCAAATCTACCTCAAACTCATGATATTGTCTTCACATTTTATGTACAATTTCAAATGTAAAAAAACAATATTTATGACTACACATTTTGGGACTTTAGTGTGCTTTCATTTTAATTTTCATTAGTGTTGCTTCTAATCTTGATAGTTTGAATTCATAGAGACTTGATAGTAGATGACTCAAAAAATTACTTTAAAACCATATAATATCAAAAAAATTAATATTGTGTTGAGGAGCAATATATGTATATAACATAATAATGCATAATGTTTTCCCTTGAATGCAATTTTTTTTATGTTAACTGTGTATGTGTGTGTGTTTATATATATATATATATCCATTGATAATCCAAAAGTTTGAATTTTTGTTCAAAAATTGTGCTCCAAGAACTTTGAAATACAAACTAAACCAAATTCAATTTGAATCAATGATCATGTCATGACCATGCTTGATGAGGTTAGGATCAAGATTAGTTGCACAAGTCTACCAAATTCACTTAGTCCCATGAGTTCAATTGCAAGTTGTTTTGATATAATGTTACATTACTTAAGGGGTTTGCATAAGGTATTCTTGCTTTCTCTATAATTTTGCCTAGAGTGGGCTTGTATTTATAGCTCCAATAGTCACCATTTGTCCATTCAAGTTGTTTTAAACAAGCTTTGTAAGTTAGTGGGATGTCTCTTAATTGCAAATATGAACACCAAATGTGATTTAACAACTCATGTAGTGCAATCACTTCCAATTGCAAGTTAAGGTCCTAATCTTATCATGTTGAAAATAATGAAAAGAAATGGATAAAAGCTTCACCTTATACTTAGGCTTTTAAGAAATTAGTTGGTTAAACCTACTCACAAAGTCTTATTAGGATACCATAAGGTAGTTATGACAATCCAACAAGCCATCTAGTTTCCATATTGTTGGGCCATGGCTTTAGGCAAGGGCTATGCATTCAATTGGGGTTTTATGACACTTGATGCTAGAAGTATTCGTATGGTGACAAGTAAATAATCTTTTAGCACACTTACACAAAATATTTGGTAACTTAAAATTAGCTTAAAAGATTATTTAAGTTGAAGATTTAAAAATAAGTAAAAGTGTTTATTTACTTGGTAAGAACCTATATTTGGGCATGAATTAAATGATGCCAAGTTTCTAACCTGCCCAAAAGGTGAAAACTAAAATACCCAAACTAAAGTGAAAAAACCTAAACCCAAACTAAAATCCAAATTGAAATATGGTTATTTATTTGATTTTTTGAAATTTGATGATATTTTTCCCCAAAAAAACAAATATGTGACCCAAAACTTGTTATTTTTTGCATATGTGAAAATTTACCCAAAATAAACTGGTTGGACCTGACCAAATGTAATCTTAGGTGTTGAATAATAGGAGGGTGTTACAAATATAAGGGCGTTAGGGATGGGGCCGACACAATTTTGGCATTTCCATAGAACCTTGATGTTCATATTGTACTTTGGAGCTTACTTCCTTACATGGAATAAGGTCCACATGGAGGTAACTTCGGTGCTCTAGTGTGTTTTTAGGGTTTTTTGGGGCCTTTCATACCACTTGTGATATCCACCGGATGGTAACATGCTAGGTATTTCGAAATGGGCATTCTATTTTTTAAAAACTCTTCGCAAATAGTTGAGGAAAAATACGCTTAGTTAGATGCCTTCTAATTACACTAATGAATTCAGAACAAGTCTTCATGAGACAAATAAAGGGTAGCTTTCTTGGGACCTTTCTTGTTTTTTTGTGCCCCCTCATTTGAGCTATTGCCCTCATGCCTAGGCACCTTCATGCCTAGGCACCTCAAAATGGGGAAGGACCTTAAGCAAGGTCTACCTTTTTTTTGCTACACAAAACCATGCCCTTTCAATTCCAAAACCATTTAAAGGTAGGGTAAAGCCCTAGACTAGGATTGTTGAGTCTAGCCCTACATTTTGGGAATGTCCCCCACCCCTTTGGCTATACTTGTTAGTCATATCAACATAGCCATGTGCGGTAGTCTCAATTTTTAAAAGTTGCATTAGGGATATTTGATTATGGTAAGGTTAGTAGGAGTTTTTAGCAACTTCATGTTACAATAAGGAATGATGAATGTGCATGGTTGCATGGGGGGGTTGTTTTCTTTTATGAAATACAATATTGGATGAATAATATTGTGTTGGGTTAATTCTTTTCTTCAGCAAAAAACTGATAATCATAGTTTTAAAACTTCAATTGTGTAATTAGGGGTCAAAAATCTTTAAAGGGTTGGGGTTAGAAGCAAACACCAAAATTTGTAATGTTTAGTAAAACATTAGTCTTGTTTTAATATTTAGTGGATAGCAAGGATGTTGGAAATACATGAAGTAGTTGAAAGGGTGTCAATGAAAGGTTTAACGGAGATGGAACAATCTTCAAACCTTATAAGCATAAGATTAATTCAAAATAATTTAATGATTAAATAAATAGTGTGATAAGGTGGTAATGACAGCATGAGTTTCATAATGAATGAAACATTTATTCAGATTGTGGATAAACTTAACAAGGAGCTACAATTACATGTTGAGTTTTGGGTTATGCCACAGTGATAGTTCATAACTACAAGAAATCTAAAATGTGTCGAATGGTGCAAACTAAATAGTCCATTTTGCTATTAAGAAGTAGTTAATGAATTGGACTATGCAATTAACAATAGTTTCCAACACCGAAAATTGAAGACCATGTGAAGATAAAAATGTTTTCAATTTCATAATAACCTTCACAAACAATTCCAAGTTCATCATTAGAAGCGAGGTCGACTTGCAACAAAATCACCAAAGTGTGAGAGTTCAAAGGAATGTGATAAAACCAAGCTCAAAGGGGTTCAACTTCAAGACAAGTGCGCACTTCCCGTGGTTCGGGATCTTCATCACGAAGATGTTGCGTCAATGTCAAATCTAGAGATGACTTCGAAAGCAGTGTTCATTCATTTATGTAACTTGAGGCCCGTAAAATGTGGCCATACGTGACACCATAATTTCAAGGAAAGGAAAAGAGATCTTTGATTATAATCAAATTGCAATGAATGTGTGGAGATTGTTACATTGAAATGTGTGGTTTTAATTTATAGGTCAAAGAAAAGAAAGGAAATGCATAAGTAACGGCCTAGAACCATGGTAAAGTAAAACCTTGTTGGGGGAAAATGAAAAAAGGTGAAAAGGTGAAAATATGTTTATCCTTCTCCTTCCACTAGCCACCAAGCATTAGAACCTTTCAAAGGTCACCAAACATTGGAACCTTTCAAAGGCTAGTAAATAATGGAACTTTCCACTGGCCACCGAATTGGGATTTTCCTTCTCCTTTTCTTCAAAGGGTGAATTAAGATGATTTGGGGTTTTTTTTTCTTTGGACATAATTTTCAATCTGAATCTTGAAAATACTTGCTCTTACAATTTTCCTTAGGAGGAGAAGAATGATTAGTTTTAATAAATGGTGGAAAGAGGGAGGATAAATTAAATGATTGTAGGATTTTTAAAAGAATGGAAGTGAGAAGGGATAATGTTACGAGCTTGAAATTTTAGAAAGTTCCACAAACCCTATCGGATTTGGTAGTATAACTTTTTACTGATTTAGGTGATGAGCTTGAAATTTGCTAAGCAAATGCGCCTTGTACCTAACTTCCTAACGAGCTAAAACAAGCCAGATTTGAATAATGTATGTGATAGGAATAATATTTTAAGTGACTGGAGGTCTGTAGCCAAGTTGAACTTTCTACCTTCGTAAAACTCTTTCAAGTTTGGTAGCACAACTTCTTATTGGTTTGGGTGTAAACCCTAAAATTTGGTAGGCAAATGCGATTTATAGCTAGCTTTCTAATGAGCTAAAGCAAACTAAATTTGGATAGTGTATGTGATAGGAATACTATTTTAAGTGGCTAGAGGTCTATTCCAAATTTAACATGGTGTTGAATTTTTAAAAATTTGTTTAAATGAATGATAATTTAACATAAAATTTTAGCATTTGGAATGTTTGAACTTGAAAATATATCTATCAATTTTAAATCATAAATGATGCATAGGAAGCAAGCTATTTGATTTCAACTACAAACGCAACTTAACATTTGGAAACACACTTTGCATTTTCCCTTCACTAGTAGCATATGTATTTTTGAATATAGTCACCTCATAGAACCGGGAGTAGAGGGACAAAAAGTTGCCTCATAATACTCACCTAAAGGCCTGTTTGATTAACCTAACACATCTATTCCAAGGTGCCAAATCATAATTCAACAAGGTTTCCCAAAAAAGTTTTTGGACTTTATGGATGTTTCAATCTCTTGTTTTTAAACACCAAATCATTCCAAGTGCAATTCATAGCATCCAAAGTATATAATGTCTCTAAGCAAGGACAAAATATTAAACCTCTTTTACATCATGCAAGACACATTGTTTCCATTGCATTAGAGCAAGCACTTGAGATGGCTTTTTATTATCGTAGACAAGTTCATACACAATGCATTGCGTGTATTCCCCCATGCTTATTGTGCATGGTTGCATTCCCAAAATTTGTGTTAAGATGGATTTACCCTCATCTTCACACATTGGGCAAATTTGATTGATTGAATTATCCACCTTCATTACCATTGTTTTCTTCCAAACAATTCACATAAAGTGGTTCCCTTTTTATTATGTGTTTTAAGCACCAAATGTTAGACCGCCTTTAGTTGAAAGTGGAAGGAAGAATCCATGTCCACCTTTTCTTTGATCATTTTTCACCTTTGGTTAAGATGTTCTTAACATGGTAAAGCACTTGGAGAAAATATGTGGTAGGGTTTAGGGTTTGGAGGGCACCTTATATCCATCAATTTCCCTTAATAAATGAGAAGGATATTATGCCTATTCCTCAATAGTGAGAGGGTTCTTACATTTGTAAGTATGCATAATATCCTTCTCATTTCTATGCCTCATGATCTACTTAGGTTTGGTTCACAATAAATTTTGCCTTGTGCTTTAGGTTTAGACTATGGGTGAGGGACATTTTCATTTTGTGGGAAGCAAAGATTTTGTAGTTCTTCACCCCCATTGAGGTACCAAAGAGGACAAATGCACAACAAACTATAGAAAGGAAGGATTTGTTCTCTTCAATCAAGCCACTCTAATCCCCTTCTCCATAGCTACAACGCCAAGCTTTATATGTTATTTTAAAACAAAATTTCACTAAAGATCATATTATTCACTATATACAAAACAATTTGTATTCCTTAACATAAGATTAACAATGCAATCAAATCACACAAGAAAGAAATGAAAGGAGATGCATAAGATTGGAGTACACCTTGAAAAAAACTAGAATATTAAATTATAACATACCCCCTAGTTATGTCTAGATTTTTAATTTCACAATACCTATTCTAGTATTAAGCTATTATCTACATTATAGAGGTGTGTTCAAAGATCATCTATTTTTGTTTAGATGGTTGAAGCTTCTTCTAGCAATAAACTCAACTATTGTAAACTGAAGTGAATGCATAGTCCTTGCCTAATGGATATGTGGGTGTGTGTGGTCACAACAACACATGAGTAGGGATCATCGATTGATCAACAAATAATTAGGGGTAATCACATCTACAACTAGACATTTAATCTTTCAAAGAGCTTATAACTTATAGACATTCTTCACTTTCCTCTAGAGTTTCAAAGCTTTATGTAGAGCTCTACTTAGGGCACCCATAGCCATTTAAATTGAACAAAAACTTGAAGACAATAAGAGAGTATAGAAGAAGAGGGGTTCAATGTTTGGTGATGGGTGTGTTCAAACACTTTATGATTTCAACACATTCATTTTCATTCATGATTTTTTTCCAGGGGTCTTTGGTTTTTTACGTTCAAAGAGGGCATGTAGAGCTCCACTTCACACACCCATAGTAGTTGTTTTGATAGCTCCAAATGAATAAAAATTTAGAAAGATATGGGGTTTGGAATGAAGTGGTGTTTTCTATTTTTTTATTTTAAACAACACTTTGTGATTGTCAAAGAAGATTATGTAGAGCTCCAATTGACACCCATGGTCCTTTAAATCCCATTCCAAACAAATAGAAAAATGAAGAAGATATCCAAGTATTCAATCATGAGGATATGTTTGATGATAGGTGCAAGTACATTGTCTTAGACTCAAACCACAAAAGACATGATATTGATATCCTATTCATTATGTCATGTAGGCTTTCAAACTTCAAGTATGTACATGAAAAATAATAATAATAATAACAATAGTGAGAATAATAACAATGATGATCCAGGATTTTATTTATCTTTCCCCATTATTGAGTGAATGATGATCATCCAAATCAAAGCGGAGCCACTTTTTAAAAATTGGAAAAGTACAAAATCTCAAGCATCCTTCTATATATTTTAGACTACCTAAGTCAAAAAAAATCCAAAATATTTCAATTAAAAGTTTTAAAATTTTAAATAGAAAACATTAAAAAAAAATTAATTTTTTTCATGGTAAATTTGGTAGCTGAATTGATTGATTTTATTTTTTATTCACCAAGATGAAAAATTCTGCCAACAATAAATTTTTGAAAGATCATGATATATAACAAAAGTGTTAGGATGAAAGAGAAAACACGTGCTGAATACATTAAAAAAAATCTAACATATTATTCTGTTTCCCAAAAAAGAAGGAAAAAGAAGAGGTAGAGAAAAAATGGTAGTTTACTTTTTGGGGTTTAAGAGCATCTCCAGCTGTGCTCAGTATGTGATGCTGCGAAAATATTTTTCACATCCAAGTTTGGTTATGTACTCTTCTGCGACCCAACGAATAAAACTGAAACTGGGACAAACCACATGGACCAAACATTCTGATGGGCCAATCAGAAACACTGAGGAGCAGTTAGATCATATTTATTACACTCTTTTCTGGAGGTGCACAGAGCTCCTGTGCCTCGTACCATGCACGGTAACATGCACGATGATGCTGAGCCAAAACTATTTTCCTGAGTCAGACCGGTACAGGTTGGATTTTCTTCATCCATTTTTACTGTGCAGGATCACATACTGATCGCCGCTGAAAATGCTCTAAGGTTTGTTTCCACGAGAGTTTCTCCCCCAACCCCACTGAGAGAGAGGAAGAGGCAAAATAAAATAAAATAAAGCCCAGAAAATCTAGTTCATTTTTTGATTTTTTTGGGGGTAAATGGGATAGAATTAATCCAGTGTGAGCCAAATAAAGGATTTATCTGGGGGAAAAAAAAAGCGCCAAGGTTGCCAGATTTCCACAATTTTATTTTATTTTATTTTTCTGAAATCACCATATTATTTAGCCAATAGGTTTCGCTAGGGTTTTTAATTTTTTAATTTTTTAAATTTTTTTCCAATTTTGTGATCTAGCCACATAGGTAATTATCCACTAGAGGAATGAGCCAAATTTGGCTACATTTCCAAGTAGAATTCTTTTAGAATCCTCTTATGTTTTGGCCACCCTCAAGAATCCACTGTCTAAATATGGCGACTTTCAACCTTTTTTTTTTGGCTCAGAATGTGGCGACTTTGCGCCCTTTTTCCCCCAAAAAAAAAGTCCTCTGTACCCTGTCACCCTGAAAAAAAAGTGGTGACCACACTGCGAAATCTCGCCA
>Ga0209611_10014208_pt1 | contig 10711 bp, 2 predicted proteins | sample S1TSphgellanicum_3_FD_187693 | JGI IMG/M metagenome (GOLD analysis project Ga0209611, IMG submission 187693) | Host-associated microbial communities from peat moss isolated from Minnesota, USA - S1T2_Fc - Sphagnum magellanicum MG (SPAdes) (version 2) | ecosystem: Host-associated > Plants > Peat... | reverse complement strand
ATAAAAAATTTTTTTAAAAAAAAAAAGGTAGCAACTAACAACCTTAAATATGTTACCCTATTTGTCATTTTTGACATGACTATAGCCTACAACATGCCATCAACCTAGTCTAGGCACTCCCACACCTCAACTAGGTTAGATGGCTTGGCTAAGTCTCTAGCCAAGGTTAAGGTACCCCCAAATAAACTAGTCCCATAGCCATGGTTTCAAGTCATGTCATGTCTAGCTAGAGGCATTTAGGAGAAATATTGATTTTATTATGCCATGGAAAAGGGTTGGTGAATTAGGTCACCATAAACCCCTAAACTTTCCGAGTTCTTATAACTTTATAAGGAGGACTCAGGGTACCTTACATCCATGAATATATCTATCCTTCCTATGAAAGAAGAGGGCTCTTATTATGCCTTACACCATAAGAGTGGGAGGGCTCTTCTGTGTCCTTTATAGGTATAAGACCCCTCTCACTTTTCACGAGTAGGCATAACAATGCTCTCTCTCCCCCCTCCGATGCCCTAATAAACCCTTTGCATCAAAATTTCCGGACCACATAGAATTACATCAAAATTTCGGGACCACATAGAATTACATAGAATAAAAATTTTGGTTCCATGTACAATTTGGACCAAAATATTTTCAAGCCCAAATCTTACGTGGGACAATTTTTTCCGTCCCAAATTCAAATTTTACATGGGACAAAAAAATTCCGGTTCCTAAGTACACCTTTACACATGGGACTCAAATGTCGAGACTGAAATAAAATATGGGATCGAATTTTTTTTTAAGCCTATGTACATTGGGAATTTGCTCCCCATGTAAAAGAAACTACATAGTACCCAAATTTTAGTCCCATGTAGTATTTATTATTACATGGGCCCCAAAATTTTGGTCTCATGTAAAGAATTACATGGGATCGAATTTTGGTCCTTGGTAAATTTTACTCGTATAATATCATTTTATTAATTTAGACAAATCGATTTGGACTTGATTGTGATGAGGGATTTTTTTAATTTGTAGAATAAAAAATATTTGACTAATTATTTTGATTATCAAATAAAATAAATAGATAATAAATAGGTTTAAGTAGATCATAAAAAATAAAAAATAAAAAGGTGATAAACCCAGCTTAACTTATTTAATTTATGTTATCTAATTTAGTTGACTTAATTAATTTAATCTAATCAACATATTGTAATTTCTTAAGCATGCACCTAAGTTACAAGTATAAGAAATTGAATTCTTCATGTGAAGAATAAAAAATCAAGTCCTTACCAATGGACTACACTTCTAAAAAATGATAACTTTATTTCACATCATTTATTAAATGAAATGAAAATAAATAGGTAGATAAATAAAGGAGTTAAATATGTAAATACATAACAAATAATAAATAAATAGATAGATATGTAGATTTAGGTTTATTCTATTTTGATGTTGGTATTTTGGTCACACGTTAATTAGTTATGGTCATTATGTTTTTAAGTGCACATTATTTAAACCAATGTATTCCCATTTTATCTTGGTTGCCCATTATAAAAAAAAATTCACATAATTAATTGAAATATATGTATGCATTGAATTTTTTAAAATATTTTTATATAATTTTGAAGTACAATGATACAAATGAATTATAGTAAATAAATTAATGTTTACTACAATGAAAGTTTTGTGTGTACTTTGACCAAGTAAATTAACAAGTTTGATGCAACAACAAAAAGGGAGATGGACATGATGAATTTGCTAAGTCTCTTTGTCTCTTCCATTTGAACAACCTTTGCCAATGGCTTACCATAAATTATCATATACTCGAGATAATTTTAAAATAAAAAGGTTTGGAATATTATTAAAATATTAACAAATAATAGTAGAAAAGGTGTTGTGTCATTTAGGCAATTGTTAAACCCATTTCTTGCATCATCCTTCACATAATTTTCTTAAATTTGGCTTTTTCCAAAAATATTTGTTTTTGCTTCGATTTGTTAACACGAAAAAATCAGATTTGGATTTTTGGCATATTCTTTTATCGCTGATAATTGCATATATGTTGACCAAATTATGCACATTATAATGGGTCAACATACAAATCCATAGATTTTATAATCCATTAATTTGGGTGTTCGTTGATGATCATTTCCCCTTTGATTTTATTATTAATGCCCAATATGTTTCCATTTATTGGGAATTTCATTTTGTTACATCTTAGAATCCAATAACAATTTTCAAAACTAAATGCGAAAGTCTTGAGAACTATGGGAACAAAAATGTTGAGTTTAGGGTGGGGTGCCTTGGAAAAATAGGATTCAAATCTAACTCAAAACTTGTATCCCAAAGAAATTTTAGTTATTGGAGAATTCCAAAGCATAGAATATCAAAATCCCAAAATGAATCCACACTTTGTGTAGACTTTGAAGACTAAACCCTAATTTGAACATAGTGTGATATATAGTATAGTGTGATTCATATTAATTAGATCATGGGTGCGCTCACAATTTTTATTTTTAAAGGAGCCATTATTGATTGGCTCATTAGCAAAAAAAAATTGGAGCATTGGGCATGTCCCCAATAGAAGCACCTCTTTGGAACCCTAAACCCTACCCACTCTTATCCTTGTTATCTATGTATCTATATATGGCCAAAATGCTATATTAAAATTTAAAAGTGCTAAAATCAAGTGGTTTCTTAGACTTTTAATAGCCAGAATTTGATTGAAAATTTTAAGAAAAATCGTAATATTTCTAAAAAAGCTTCAAACAAATAACCAAAAATATAGAAGGAGTTTTTTTTATCACCTTCAAATTTAGCTTGTATCCAAATTTGGCTAAACATTCCTTAAACTTGAAATTCAAAAATTCAAAAAATGACATGATTTTCTTAGGGTAATTGAGAAAGAGGGGAAAAAATTAAAATAATTTAAAATTTAAAAATTTTACTTTTTTCAGCATGGAATCAAAAATACTGAAAGGATGATTTTTTAAGATTTGTGCTTCATATTTGGTTTATAGTTGATAGCCAAATTTGGCTATTATGTTCCTATGGATGATCATCACTTTGGTTGCATAAATTCAATTCCCTAAAAACATTAACAACAATGGTAAGTTATGTGTGTGGGTGAGTGATTGAGTGAGTGAGTGAGTGGCTAGGGTTTTTTTTTTTTGGGGCTAGGGTTTTTTTTGGGGGGGGGCAATCAAGATAGCAAACCCATGTGCCCTTTGGATTTTTACAGGACACTAAACAAAGCCCACTTCCCAACTTTGCTACATTGGCCATTTGCAGATGGGATCACGTGTCAAAGTAACCCATGTAGTTAGTTAGTTAGTAGTAGGGTGGAGAAAGCCAAGGCAAAAACCAAAAGCTCCCCCCTATCTAGGCTATCTTCCATAAGAGGACAAATTAGGTCAGTTTTACACAATCCTAGTTTCTATTGTTAGTACCACCTATGTTACTACCTAGTAACTAGTAAACTAACTACCTTGTACAATCTTCAGGAGATTCTATAGAGAGTTGGTTGGGGGTTGAAAGTTTTGCCATTGGGTTGGTTACCACAAGAAATTTAGGTTTAGGGTTTAGGGTTTAGGATCTATGGTATGATGCTTGCTTTTAGGAATATTCAGATTTTCAATAGCCGGAATTTGAGCAAATTTTACGAAAATTTGCTAGATTTTGATTGCATGATTCAAGTATGTATAAAGCCTAATTATTATTTTTTTAAAAGGGTGTTTGAAATTCTCTATTTTCAAATTCAGCTTGTAGCCTAATTTGGCTACATCTTCGTCTGGATCATTGCCACTTTGGCTACTACATCACAAAATTGACCGCTAAAAAAGAACATTGTTCATTAGTGCCCCCACAATTTTGTTTGTTTGATTTTTATTTTTATTTTGAAGAAGCCACTTTGATTGCCCCATCACCAAATTCTCTAAAACATTGGAGAGTCCCCCAATAGAAGCACCCCTTTGGCTCCCACTCCCAAAATAGGAGCCTAGTCATGTTTGCCTTTGGCCGGCCCTTTTATAACTTATTTAGATGAAAGTTGAATTTGTCTCAAACAATACATGATAAAATTAAGGTGCTATTGGGAACAACTTGGGGAAATTCTAGGGAACTTCATGGGAACAAAAAAAACCCCATTCACAAATGGTTCAATTAAAGTTTAATTTTTGAACTAACGGGGAACATTTTTGTGCTACAATTGCAATTCATTGATGCCTTATCATTTTATATATCAAAGATGTTTTTCATGACTTGCATTTAAACTCCAAAGGAGGTTATTTTTGAGAATTTTCCAACATGATCACATTTAAAAGCTTTTTTTATACATCTTTTAGTCAATATCATTCAACATTACACATTTTCAAATATAAGACAAATTAATAATGTGTTTTTTAATATGGCAAAAGTTCACCACTTTGCAAAATTGAAAAGGTGCTTGTAAAAAGTCTTTGTTAATTTGTCACCACCTTCCTTGCACCTACCACAAAGTACAAGTATTTGTATGATTGATTGTTTGGACTTTGAAAACTAAAACTCTAAAGTATTAACTCTTGATGCAGCTAGTTTGAAATTTGAAATAAAATTATAAACCTAATGTGTTATTGTTTTGGAAGCTTGCTCCTTCAAAGTTCATTGGTTATATTTTAGGATGATTGGTTTGTAAACTAAGGTTGCTACCTTGTTCAAGGTTTGACTTTGTTAGCTAAATTTTCATCTAAAGATTCATCTTCCAAACTCAACATATTTATGAGAATCTAAAAGCAAGTACAACATTTAGTATAATATTTTGGTTTTTGCAAAATCGCTTCATGGGATTTTGGGCATTAGTTGTTCAATGCTTTTGCTACTTATGATTATTGTGCCATCGATTATGATCATTGTGTTGCATCTTCAACAACTTCCTCCAAATGTGTGTCATTGTTTATGAAATGTGAACCTTGCATTATAAAAAACAAATGAGATATATAGTGTATATTTTATAAGTACAGACATCATTGTTTAATCCATTTTCAATTTTGTAATAATGTAAGTCACGCACATTTATTCTTAATTTCCTTTGTGATTCTGTAGTAGTATAAATTTTGCATTCGAGGTTATATGTTCAAGTTGTTTTTTTTGCTTAGAAGTAAGTTTGGTTGTTAAATTTCCATGCATAAAATGACAACACAACAACATGAGTAAAAACTATCAAACTTAAATGCACATTAAATGAGTAAGTTGCAATTGTTGTGTTTTTTATCATTCCCCTATTTTTTGGAACATGTCTCCTTTCAAGCCTTTTCAAATATTAAATTCTTGTTGTTTTTCTTTGGGTATATCCCAATTTCTAAATTTGTGTCTATTTGATTTGATGGTCTGTTAAGGACTCTTGTTGTTACTTGTATTCATGAACTTGATGCATTTACTTTAAAAGGTAAATCAACTACCCACACTAAAGGTGCATCCAATTTTGGCCCAAATTTTGCTACATTCACCCTAATGCATTTTGTTCTTATCTTAACTCTTCTACATTCACCCCAACACGTATAGTTTTAAGACACATCTAGTTTTAGGATTGTTTCATCATTTGTAAATCCACAAAACAAGAGGAAAAAATAATATGATATTCACTAGGATTTCAAAGATGAATGGGTTGCCAAGTTTCCATGGGTTAAACTTATCATGGGTCTTGAAAGTAACTATTGTAAATGGTGTGTTGCAAGGGGTGCACACTTGTGCAAGGCAAGGAAAAAAATTTAAACCTTAAACTAAATGGTTTGCAAACAAAAACATGATGGTAAGTGCAAAGCTTTGGTTACTCGTGTAGGAATCGTAATGTGTGATTATTACCATAATAACTAAAGCCAACATAGAAAAATGAAAATATTCATACTATTCAAGGTCCCCATTTTGTTGTGCAATTGATATTTAATGGAAGAAAAGAAATATATATTTTGAGCACAAAAGGTCATTATTTGAATTCTTGAAATTTGTCCATGTCTAAAAGAATCATTAAACAAACTTCAATGAGTGGGAAATTGCAACATCCATGTACATAATAAAGCAAATTTGTCTCAATTAGTTGTGATGAAATCACAACTATGGACAACCAATCTTGGATATTTGTGCATGCATACATTGTTCAAAATTGGAAAAAGGTGGCAATCCTTTTGAATCTTAAAAGTGTTTTGAATGGAGTCATATTCAATAACTTCACCATTGTGATTACTTGCTTTATTGTTATATTTGGTGGTGTACACTATGAGAAATTGTGTTCACAAAAAATTCATTGCCTTGCAATTACATGTTCAGTGCAATTGATGTGCAATTATGTTATATTTATTCCATGGAAATATTGGGCATTTCATAATAAAATGTCATGTAAAAAATTCACAAGGTTTATGATAGTTACATATTAGTTGCAATATATTATTTTTCATTTTTGGCTTTTAGTTCAAAGAATGAAACATTCAAATTAGGGAAAAAAATTATTTGATAGCATGCACTAAAAACATTTGAATTTTTATTGTTCATGTTTTTATTTGAGCAAAATTTTGTTTATTTGTTCTTTTATTGGTTGGAACTATCAAAGTCTTATTTTTTATGATTATGTGACGTTATAAGAGCCTTTAATTTTTGAATGTAATGAATAGAAATATTCAAATTTAACATTCATGTTGTTTTGTGCATAAGAATATCATGTTATTTTGTAGTTAATCATTATATGGCTATGACATGTTATGCTTATATTACATTTCAATGATAAGTTAATGATAACATTGTATATACAATGCTTGTTAGTTGCATTATAATTATAGAAGATTCCTATCTAAATTTAAAATATCAATATCAAATTATTTTTCACATTATAATAGGTTATTTTAACATTGCAAAATGTGCATATATCATTTTTTATTTGGTATTTTCCAAAATATAACCCAACTTTTGAATATAAGTAAGGTGGACCTTTAAATATATATATTTAACATTAAATATGAAATAAAATATTTTTATAAAAATAGTCTTAACATATTTTAATTTAGCATTAGAATTTTAAATAAAGTACATAACACTCTAAAAAACTATGGATCACCACTATTCATATGAATATTTAATTTTTCAAAACACCAAAATAATTTTTGTCATAACTAAGACATTTTACAACTATGTCCTAGTTTTAATCATGTGGTCATATTATGTTAATCATTTAATATGTGATTATGATGTGACTACCATGTGATTATATTGCAATTACATGATTACAAGTTACCTACTATTTATGAAAATACAACCTATTGATTATGCAACCATTTTATTTTAGTTTAGAAGAGAAAAATTATATTATTTTCTATTTGAAAAACTTGATAACCTTCAGAAACATAATTAATGCAAATGTAATAACTTACCAATTTTATCACATATTGTACATGTTTATAAAAGACTGAATAACATGTCTAAAATTTACATTTTGATGATACAATATTCATAGAAATTCAATATTTAGGTTCACATAATTTTATTATTTCAAAAAAAAGTTCTAATCTTTTAACTAATTTCATCAAAAAATATAATCAAATTCCAAGAGGTTGCCAATATTTAACAACAAATTTTTACTCTGAAATTTGGCCTCAAAAACTTACAAAATAATTTTTTTGAGATGAAATGATTTTGGAAGGTTTCTAAATGTGCACGCAAAAAAACCAAAAAAAATTGCCATATTTTTATGGTTGGTTTTAAGTGTGTAGCCATGATTATCAAAGTTGATTAAAATTTATTTACTTTGTATATATTTATTTTATAACCAAATTTAGATAATTCTTTGAAGAGTGTTTTTTATTTGTTAGTTACATTAATAAATCCTACAAAACAAATATTGTCAACGTGAAAATTGTGAGCCTTTAGAAAAATCCATAAACTTATTAAATATATAGCATTAGTTGATATATTGTAAATTAAAATGTGATATTTAAATTAATATTATACATAAATATTAAAATTATGACATATCATCCAAAAAAAAATTATAATATAATTTTTAAAGTCAAATACAAGTTTTACGATGTGGGAAATATATCATGTATCTCTTATTATTAAAACCATAAATTTATCCCATTTATAAATCATTTGCATCATTTTTCTACATTTAAATAGAAAACCGGTCATTGAAAACTTATTCTGTGTATGTGTGTGTGTGTGTTTTGTTCAAATAAGTCTCCAAATTTTTTATTAAAAAAAATATAAATTTGTACGTCATTGAAAAAATCTTTAAATTTTTTAATTTTGATTTAAATATCAATCAAATATTAAAATTGGGATTTGTGGAACATAAAATTATGAATTACATAACATTTTTTTTTTATAAATTATAAATTGAGTATTTAAATAATATTATACATCATATATCATAAATATTACATTAAAACAAGTAAGTTATATTTTTATTAAATGTAAAATATTTATGATTTATTTATATAAATTATATGTGAATAAATTATATATTATATTTCAAAAGTGTATAGTGTTATTTTTTAGTGAAATAAAAATTTGAGATATGGGAGATAACATATAAGTATTTTATTATTATGTGAATAAAAAAAAAATCCATTTATGAATCATGTGCTTGAGTTTTTTATTTATTTTTAAAGTGGTCATTAAAAACCTATTAAATGACAAAATTTAAATGTTGTTTATTCAAATAAGTTTTTATATATACATCGTTGAAAACTTTACAACAAAAGGTGCCCTTGTACAGTAAGTGATTTCATTAGAATTTGAATGAATTCATTGGTCTAGTGAATTGGGACTAGTGAATTGCACCCACATTTTGTAAAGTTGAAAAAATTAAGAATGAATTTTTAATCTTTTCATTTGGGCAAGATATCAATAAGATATTAAATATTAAAACTAACATTTGTGCACCATTTCAAATGAAGAATGGATTAAATAAAATGCAACCGATAATCCATTATGTTTTCACAAAAGTGGGGTGATTTGTTGCTAAAAAAATTGATCTCTATCTTTGTGATACAAATATCAAACCTTATAATTGACAAATTGATAGTGAACATAGAATGTTGACCAAATATTCTTTATTTCCCTAAGCTACATAACTTAGGTGCCTACTTAACTAAAGTTGTTTTAGCCTAGCCTAGGTAATGAAAAGTGTCAAAAAATCTTAAGATGAAAATAATGAAATTATATAATAATAGTATCACTATTATAATCATTATTATCATTATAAATTAATATCTATCCATTGCATACCCTAAGTGTTAAACCCAATTGCTAAACCACCAATTTTTTCATAATGTTATTAAATGTTGACATTGTTAACAAGGTTATTTATTTTGGGACAAATGGAATAAAAAGTTTCATAAGGGTTGAAAAAAAATGTTACTATTTAATTAAATGAGAAACACAACCCTCACATTAATGGCATTCATTGTGTCACATATTATTGTGATATGGTTATCCAAGTTTTCTTCTCTTTGATTTTAGTTACAAAGATTGAAAGTTTATTTACATCCATGGACACATACTATAATCAATCCCCAAAAGGCACCTTGAAGACATTTAGTTAGCAAAGGTGATTGAATCAAAGGGTCTACAAATTCTACCAAAACATGAAAATGAGGTGGGTTTCTATGTTGGCTATTTTAGACAATTTTCAATGAGTAAGAAACACTTGTGGTCAAAATGAATGATGATGCTATTACTACACCTAATGTTAGAGCTAATCATGAACTTTTATTTGATGTGAAAACTATCATGGGCCTAACTTGTGTGTTACCAATGTAGGAAACAATACAAAACCTAAACAAACTTGCTCAAAATAAGGACAAATTCATTTGTGATTATGTTGTAGTAGCGAAGTTGTATTGGCAAATTTGTATGCCATGTATATTAATGTTGATCTATAATATTCATATGACCAATATTTCAGATGTTTTTTGGATTTGGTGGAATGCATTAAAGTTGTCTTATGCATTACGTGGTTGACAAAGCCATAAACATAAGTGAAATATATTACTTTTGATTTCATTTAATGCATGTACACACTCCAAAAAATTGACACATCTATTAGAAAAATAACCATAGTGACTATGGATGGTTGGACATTTACATGCCGAAATGTCAAAAAACAATGTAATTATACTACTAAAAGCTTAATTAATGAGTTAGACACACAATTCCCTATTCAAGAAGTGATGAATACCACAAACATCATCTACCCTCAATATTAATTACAACATTAGAAAAAGAACTATCATTTACAACCAATTTTTATAACTAAAAAATGTTGTTTGTAACCATTTTTTAGTTGTAAATGACATTTTTTCTTTTAGTGCAACTAAATGATGCCACAACATTCCCTTATCATTTAACCATCTTGAAAGAACAATATTTGCACAACAATACTAATACACCAATTGAAGTTTCACATGGTCCTTTATTAGATGTTGATTTGTTTGATTAACAAACAATTATATTTGTTAACATTATGCAATTTAATTGCAATGTTGCTATGCAACCCCCCCTTAACTATAACCCTACCAATCGCATGTGAAACCATTTCCATATGAATTAGATTCTAAAACGTAGGTTATTTGAGTGCCTAAAGCTTGTTGAAATAATGGTCGTGGTTGTTTTAGGGAGTGTGGAGGATGAATGTACATTCTCTACACTTATTTTCCTAAAGTTGAAGTTATAGAATTAATTAATTACACACCTTAATCTTGTTGTC
>Ga0209611_10014206_pt1 | contig 10712 bp, 11 predicted proteins | sample S1TSphgellanicum_3_FD_187693 | JGI IMG/M metagenome (GOLD analysis project Ga0209611, IMG submission 187693) | Host-associated microbial communities from peat moss isolated from Minnesota, USA - S1T2_Fc - Sphagnum magellanicum MG (SPAdes) (version 2) | ecosystem: Host-associated > Plants > Peat... | reverse complement strand
TAGAATGGATTTTGAGTGTTGGGTGATGAAGATTCTTGGACCAAAGTTGCATCAGATGCTTGCTTGTCTTTGAAGACACCAATTTGGAGTCAGATCTCAACTTATCTAGAGCTTGGAGCAGGAGGAGCAGGAGGAGAAGGGACGAGTGGGTGGGTGGAGTTGGAGACTGTGACCATAATCTCATCATCATGGTGCAAATCACAGAGTTGTATCTTTCTTCTCTTAAAAGCCTTTCGCAATTGCACAGAAGAAGGAAATCAATCAGTAACAACAACAGCACACCCAATGAAAGATGTTTATGATAATGATGCCCAACCCACTTAATGAAATTTTTTTTTGCTTCAATTAGATTTCTCTTTCTTGGTTGGGAATTCTGATTTTGTTTCTTGGGTAGTGAGAGATGATTTTTTTTCAGAACAGAAGGCTAGTAGCATTTGAGAGACAGAGACAGAGACAGAGACAGAAGAAACATAAGTATGGTGGTAGAGTGCATAAAGAAGAATCAAAACTATTGGGTGTGAAAAACTTGACAAGGATTTTACTGGTGTGGTTGTGCTGGTACCTGTGAAGTCGGGTGGTGATGCCATTGTCAGTGGAGGAGGTTAGCTTTCTTTGAGACTTCTTTCATTTTCTGGATCAATTTGTGGGTGGTGGTTTTTTGGTCCACCGATGGGTTTTTTTGTAAATCAACAAGACTAAAACATGCAGAGGGATGAAAAAGAAACACTTGCAAAGACATTCAGGGTAAGGTATTTTCTGTTTTCAGTTTTTGCCAGAGGAGTACAGAAACAAAGAAATGAGAGGACTCAGTTGGACTTAGGGTTTTTAGGGTTTGGGGGATTTTTGCCTGCAGTACAAGATAGCCCAAATGTACATGGTTACCAAAATGCAGCAGCAGCAGACAAGTGCTGGTGCAGATGAGGGTGTTGAAGTATTGGTGAATGAACCTTTTGAAAACGAAGAATTTGGGAAGGGTCAGTTCACCTCCAAGATCTACCATTTGCAAAGGTACCAGCAATAAGGGCAATTCCATCATATCAAAGAAAATGTTTTTTCTGTCTTATGTGGAGCAGGATTTGATGCTTCGAATTTAGGGTTGGGATTTGATTTTCTGCAAAACAATTGGTGGGATTCTTTTTTGGTTTCCGCTGCAGCAAACTTCCTTCATGGCTGGCTGCATTTGCGCCCTTGAATTCTATGTTAATAGAGGAAGAAGCGTGGAATGCATATCCCAAGTGCAAAACAGGTTGCATCTCCTTCCATGTCCCTTTTGAAGATCAGCTTCTTAAGAAATGTATGTAGTTTCTGAACTCATTCAATTGGTACAAATGAGAACAGGGATTTGTGATCTCATGCTGTGTCATCTGACTGAGGCAAAAATATGTTTGTGGTTTTTCATTTTTTGCATGTGCTGGCAATTTTTTCACAATCCATCGCTGATGACTATCCAGTTCTCAAGGTTTGGCCATCCCCCCTGCTGGTTTATCTTTCTGCTTCTTTAGGGAATCATGCATAGCAACAAAAGATAGACTGTCAGAAGTACAGGGTAGACAAGCCCATCAAAAGCTAGTCAAGTACCTTAGAAAACTGTAGAAAACCATAGAAAACCCAACTACAGAAGCTTTTGACAGGTGTTAAGATTTTGAGAAGCGGCTCTGACATGGTATTGTGTAGTGTCCATACTTTGGCAGGTTCAAGCTTACAATTGAGAGCATCCATCTCTCTGACAATGGCTGTTCTCCCAATGTGTGTAAAAATCTGTCTATTGATGCATGTTTTGCTGTAATTTTTGTTCCACTTACTGTTCACCACACTTTCACAGTTGGGCTTCTGTCTTGGGTGATAAAATATTAAGCTTATTAATCTGCAGTTTTATTTCCACTCTAAGAAAATGGGTTTGTGCACAGGTGCACAATCTGGATGCTGATGCTTTAGCATTAAGGAAAGTGGAGACACTGGACATTGGCACAAATGCAAGGGACTATTGGACCTATGTTGTTGGGGGTCCAGAAATTGATCTCACAAATTTCTGTTCAGCAAAGAAACAATGTGGGCCCCTAACTCAGGGCTGGCAGGTCTGATCTTTTTCACTTATTTCACACACATGGGATTTGTTTCTCGCCATTTTATATCACAAAATGTCAGTGGGTGCAGTGTTGTTCGGTTATTTGAATTTTTAAAGAACTGCTGGTTCTGGTTCTTCAACTATTCCAGAATCTAAAGAACCACTGGTTCCAGTTAGTTCAAAAACCTTACAGAACCAGTGGGTTTCATGAAAGAACCCGAAAAGAACTGTTGGTTCTTTGACTTTTTCATATTTTTTGAGAACTGTGTTATGTACCAAACCAATTCTTTGAATTTTTTGAGAACTGGTGGGTAAGTGCATGCATACCCGGGCTGATAACTGGAGGGTATCTACCCCTAATTCTAGGAACCACCAATAGGTGTGTCTCAGCATTTCTTGAACAATGGATCCAGAGAAGGTGTGTACTTATGTGGGGGTTCAGGTATGCAGGAAACATGTGATCCTGTTATGACAGCTTACAAACTAGTTACTGTTGATGCACCATACTGGGGTTTTGGCTACCGTCTTGAACAGGCAGCCTTAGCAGTATGTTCTCAAACTTTGTTTGTGTTTTTATCTTAAGATTCACTCCTGGAGCACTGTTTCAGCGGTGCCAGAAAACAACCTTGGTTTTTTTTTTGGTTTCCACTGGTCTTGAGAGGTATTGGTTGTTTGCAGGGGGAGAGATCTCTGTTCCTTGAGAGTCATAAACAATGTATTTATTGGCTTGATGAGTGGTGTGACCTCACATTTGATGATGTAAGGCAACTAGAAGTTGCAACTGATGCGGCACTGAATGAGGTTTGTTGCATCAACCCACCACCCAATTTTTGAAAGTTCAAAAATTCAGGTTTGTTTGCATCAACCTGTTACCCAAATTTTGAAAGTTAATTGCATGACTGGGTTCTGAGTTTCCTTCTCTGAAGTGTTATGAAGATTGAGGTGCATTGGATCTGCAGAGGTTCAACAAAAAGCACACAATGTCTCCATCAGCAAAAAGCAGTGATACAAATGGCCTGATTGTGGAAACATCAAATCAACAAGCCATGGATGAGGCCAACCTCTCCAGCTCACTGGTGGTTAGAAGTTAGAACATTGAATTGGCAAAGTGCTCTGTGCAAGCAGGTCACAATCATCCAGTGTCTTCTATTTATCATCATCAGCAAATAAGTGAACTTGATGCTAACACTGACATCCTTTTCAGTCTCATTGAACCAAAATATAAAGTGTTGATAGTTTCAATTGGGTTTGTGTTGGGAGACGGTTTTAGAAGATCATCATCAAAGTTCTCTTGTAAATCTTTGGACAAACACAATTATGATCTCCTTGACACATTTGTTCTTTGCTTCTTTCTGGGCTTTGCTGCTACCTAAATGAAAAAGGCTTAATCTTTTGGTCAAATTTTCCAGATCTGCTGGAATGGTGAAAGTAACCTTCCCAAGAAATTTTCAGAATCAAAGAACCTAGCGGCAACTAGCTTGAAGAAGTTGTTTAGGGGTTACATTTTTTTCATCCATCTTGTGCAAGGAAAAAGAAAAAAATGAGAATTTGGGAAAAGAATTGAACCTTGGACCTTCTAATTCAAGGGAGATTCTAACCATTGCATCAGACCTTTTTTTAAAATTATTATTATTATTAATTTTTTATAATGTTTTGGGGTTTGTTCAAGGATTGTGCAAGAGAAATAGTTAAATCATTAATATTGCTTTGGGTATAGTAAAAAAAAACTTGAAAAAATAAAATGTTTTTCCTGTTGAGCAATGTTGTGCAACTGTGTTGAACTTGTTGCAACTCTTAAGAAGTAGTGCTTGTCGATTTGTAATTAGACAGATGAAGAAGAAAAACCTTGTATATTAAAAAAATTAAAATGCAGACCCATTCACAAGAAGCACAGGCAAATAAAAGCATGAGAACACATGCCATGAAAGAACATAACAATTGGATATTGCTAATACATTAATAAAATAAAAAATCGTAAACTAAAAAAGCATTGTCTATCACAAATTGACTAACACATGTCATGAAAGAACATAACAATCAGTATATGGCTAAAACACTAATAAAATAGAAATTTGTAAACTATTGCTAATACATTAATAAAATAAAAAATCATAAACTAAAAAAGGCATCGTCTATCACAAATTGACTAACACATGTCATGAAAGAACAAACAATCAGTATATCACTAAAACATTAATGAAATAAAAATTTGTAAACTACAAAAGCATTGTCTATCACAAATTCACTAAGAGCATGAAGGTGCACTGATTGCAATGTGTGGACTGAAGGCAGCTTGTACCCGAGTAGATGCATGTACTTAGACGCGTGTAAAGAGTAGTGCAAAGGTAAGGGCTAGTGGGTTGTTATTACAGAGGCAGCAAAAACAGAAACTTAGTTGACCACCATGGTTAGTTACTTAGTTAGGGAACTGAATCCAATAGAAATGTGTTTGGTGTCCACTTATCATTCAACCCTCTTAGGGTGCATTGGTAGCTGTTGGGTTCCCTCGGACCCTCTTTTAATTACAAGTGATGTAAAAAGTTCCAGATCATTTTTTTCTTGGGTCCAATTGTTCAAACCTAAGGTTGAATGAAGAAGAAGAAGAAGAAGATAATTACACTGTTCTGCAATAACTGGAATTTTGAGATCTTGGGTGTCAAGTACTATTAGCAGGTAGGTACCTAGCATAAACCATGATCATGTAACCTCAGGATTAATTTAAGGTTTGAATTTTGAATCCATCTGATATTATGATTTAAATTCTTACTATACACTTTTCCAGGTAGGGTAAACTGGCCGGTCATAGTACACTTAAAAATGGAGAGGAACTTTGTGATCTGGGAAGACCTCCTTGCCTCTGGGGTCCAAAGATGAGTTATAGAGGAGCTCTGGGCACACCTAGTGCGCTTTAGATTATTGGATTTGGAGTAGAGATGCAAAAGATATGGGCTCTGGAAGTTCTTGGTCTCATTGTCACCCAAAAAAAAAGTCACCAAACATTTTTTCTATCTATGTTCAAGCAATTGAAATCCTATCAATGAACACCTTTGCACTAACACGTGTCACAAATCCACCCTATCACCAAACACTCTCATGCTCAAACTAATCATGTTCTTTGAAAAAACTAAACACCTTTATTCAAGGGTTGATATTAAAACCTTAAAACAAGGCAAAACAATGTTTGGTTATCAAACCCTAAATTAGTTGCCGCTCTCCCATGTGGTGCCGACCCAAAAACCCCCTACCCCTTTCCCACTTCTGTCTCCTTTCCGCGTGTGGGTCAAATTCCCACAATTGTGCTACTTGTCACCTCTTTGAGCTTTCCTCCCGTTTGTTTCCTTTCTGCGCGTAACCCTTGCAGTTCAATTCCATTGTCGATCTCCTTTTTATGCAAGTCAAGTTCCCCTAACTTCACGCTCACTCCCCTTTTTGTCTCTTCTTTGCGCACCGGTTGAGTTCCTCCCAACTCGATTTTCGTTGCGTTGTTTATCTCTTATTCATGCATCGGTCGGGTTTTCCCCAATTTGACTTTCGTTGCCTTATTTGTTTCCTTTCAGCACACAAGTTGGGCTCCTCTTGACTCAATTCCCAGTCACCTTTCTATGCTGCAAGTACATGAGCATGAAGCTCTAGCATGTGCACGAATTTCCTACAAGTTGGCAAGGCCTAGTTTTAGAGATTGAAAGGAATTCAAACTTCCTTGCTTCAAACTTCTTGTTCAAGTTTTTCTATAACAACAAGAGTGCACAACTTGATGTTTGGTTCTTCTGTTCTAATATCCCTTTGCCAATTTGGAGATCAATGAGGTGGAATGAAATCAAAGCACATTGCAGTAATAAACATTTTTGTTAAAACTTTTGCATTTGTAATTGTGGATCAAGCAACATTAAATTGTTTTTCAATTTTGATGGTGTGCTTTTTGATAAGTAGTTCAACAATGGATGATCTTGGTTGTTGCTTGCTACATGTTTAGTTTTCCCATTTCATTTGTTGTAGCTTAGTGCACTGTTTTAAGTAGGTTCTTCTACATTTTCCAAATTGGTGGCAATTGAACTTCAGCTTGCTCTTCATTGATCTTAGCTGAAGTGTTACTCTTTAGCTCAAATTTCATCTTCATTGGTTGAAAATGTTTATTATCTGTTGTAGTGTACTTACATTTGGGTTGAAGATGAACATAGATGTAATGGAGAAAATACATTTCTATAATGGGGATTGTTGTGATGATTTGGATTGTACATAATGTTAGTGGTTTAGCTTTCAAGTAAGTGACTAGAATGATTTCCACGAATGTATGAATAAGTTTCTTTATTATTGAATCAAATTGTTGGGGCTGTCAACGGTGCTATTTTGATTACTTCAATGTAAGAAAATGCATTGAAATTCATTTGACATTCTTGAGTTATAGGATTGGAAATCCTTCAGTTTTGACATAATCAAAAAACGCACAACTATTGATCCAATTTACTATGTTTACAGTGAGAGATTTGTAAAACAATCATTTTTATATGGAAATTTGCATCACATATGTAGTTACAAGATCATTATAGATCATTAAATCTTAACATCACCAACGAACATTGTTCATCATTAGTAGTAGCTACCATTACTCTTGTTCTACCTTAGCAACAACTGTTCCTAATGATTTCTTGTTCATCCTCAACTACACCTGCTCTTTCTTTTAGCTATTCCAACCCAATAGAAGTTGTTCCTTTTCCTAGTTCTTCCATCTTAACAAATGTTGTTCTTTCTCTTAACCATTCCACCTTAACACTAACTACTCTTCTTGATATCTTATTCATCTTCAATTATAGTTGTTCCACCCCTTAGCTATTCCACCCTAGTAGTTCAGTTGTCCATTTGTGGTTGTTACAAGGATGCTGCAATTTCCTTTCTAGTTCAAATTTGAGCCAAGGCTTGTTGCTAAACTTGTTTTTGCTCTTGTGTTATTTCACCAAGATTCACACCCTTGTATCTAAAAGGGTGAGCTCACAAACCTGCCTTGAAATTGGAATGAAATATGTTTCCTACCTCTCTAATTGTTGAGGATGACCAAGCTGCAATGAAATTAGCTTGTTGTTTTACAAGTTTTTAAAAACTAATTGTTCAACTGCAGTCAACACTATAAGTGTTTTTCTTGCTTGTTTAGGTTTGCTGCTTCACTATCCATTGCCTTTTGTCACATAATCCTCAAATATTTTTTTGATGTTACAACATGGTTTTGAGAATAATCGATTAATGGTTATTTTCCATTGGTCTTTCTTGTAGGCAGATGTGGCAATGACAACAAACTGTGACACCCTTGTGCTAATGCCACTTGAGTTGAACTTTCAAAATTTCTGAGCTCTGTAGTTTCATCCAATGAAGGTTGTGCCAAATTTTCAACCGTGTTTTCTAATTCTATTACAGATGCATGGTTAGTGACTTTAAGAATTATAGGCATGTTCACATAATACCTAGGTTGATATTCAAATAAACTAACAATATTTGAAACTTCCATTGTTGAGCCTATGTTGATGAACTCCTCTACAATTGTCTGTTTTATCTAGTCTTCTTCACCATCCTCCTATTCTAATTATTATTCTTCTTCCTTAGCTTGATTTTGTAATGTGTATAGAGTACTAAAAATAGTTTTTTAATCCATAGCCTTAAGGTTAAGTGGCCAAATCCATTACAAGAAATCCTTAACCTTTTTGATTGGGAATTTTGGTAAAAAAAACCCCATATGGTTTTTTTGCCCCCATGTCCAATTTGACCAAAGTGCCATTTTGGACAAGTCAATTTGGATTCAACCATTTTGATTAAGTCTTTTTGGTTGGTCTTTTTTATTGGGTTTTTTTTACTAAGTTTTTTGATTGAACCATTGTGACACTAATATAATTTGGGTAGCAACCAAAAATATATATTATTTAAAATTAATATGAAAATATTAATTAATTACCTTGCTTACCTTCTTACCTTACCCTAACCTACCTACCTACCTACCTACCTACCTACCTAATTAATAAACCTAAATTAATGTCAAAAATAATTTATTTACCTACCAATGTCTTAGGCTTAGGTTAGGCCACTTAGTTTAGCCATTTGTGAGCCATACCGACACAACCATGTGCGGTAATTTCAATTTTTAAAAATTACATCAAGGATATTTGAGTATGCTAAGGCTATTATGGGTTTTTAGCAATTTCATGTTAGAATAAAGAATGATGAGTGTGCACAGTTGCATGGGGTTTTTTTTTTTCAAAATTTGATATTAGATGAATGAACTATAGGTAAATTTTTTTCTTCAACAAAAGTTGGTAATCATAGTTTTAGAACTTCAATTGTGTGATCAGGGGTGAGAAATCTTTAAAAGGTTGGGGTTAGAAACAGACACCAAATTTGTAATGTTTGGCAAAACATGGGCCTTGTTATGGTATTTAGTGGGTAGTCATGTAAATAAGGATGTGAAATTTGTGAAACACTTGAGGGGGTGTCAATGAAAGGTCTAATGGAGATAAAATAATTTTCAAGCCTTCTAAACATAAGATTAATTTAAGACAATTTAACGATTAAATAAATAATGTGATAGGGTGGCAATGGCAACATGAATTTCATAATGAATGAAACATTTATTCAGATTATGAATAAACTCAACGAGAAGTTGCAATTACATGTTGAGTCCTGGGTTATGCCACAATGATAGTTCATAACTACAGGACATTTAGGATGCGTTGAATGGTGCGAATTAAGTAGTCCACCTTGTTATTAAGAGGTAGTCGACGGATCGGACCATGCAACCAACGATAATGTCTAACATCAGGAATTGAAGATCATGTGAAGATAAATGTGTTTTTAGTTTTGTAACAACCTTCATAGATGGCTTCAAGTTCATCACTAGAAGTGGGGTCAATTTGCAACAAAATCATCAAGGTGTGAGAGTTTGGAAAAATGCGATAATACCAAGCTTGAAGGGGTTCAACTTCAAGATGAGGGCACATTGTGGTTCGAGATTTTCATCACGAGGATGTTGTGTTAATGTTAAATTTAGGGATGATTCCAGAGGTGGTTCTTCATTCACTTGTGCAATTTGAGGCCCGTAAGAAGTGGTGATGCGCGACACCATGAATTCAAGGAAAGGAAAAAAAAACTCTTCAATCAAAATCAATTCAACGATGAATGTGTGAAGACTTGGTACATCACGATGCATGGTTATAGTTTATAGGTCAAGGAAAAAAAAAGAAAGGTATAAGGTAATAATTTAGAACCATGGTAAAGTAAAACCTTAAGATCAATGGAAAATTGTTCAAATAAAATTATTGGGGGGGAAAGTGAAAAGAGGTGAAAAGGATGTTTTTCCTTTTCCTTTCAAAGACCACTAAACATTAGAACCTTCCAAAGACCACCAAACATTGGAACCTTCCAAAAACCACCAAACATTGGAACTTTCCATTGACTTCCAAACATTAGAACCTTCCATAGGCCACCGAATTGGGGTCTTCTTTCACCTCCTTCCTCCTTCTCTTTAAAGGCATGAATTTGGGTCATTTGGGTTTTTTTTTTCTGGACATAATTTTTGACTTGAATTTTAAAAAAACTTGTTCTTATAACTTTTTTTGGGAGGAGAAGAATGATTAGTTTTAGTAGATGGTGGAAAGAGGGAGAATAGATTGGATGATTGTGGTACTTTTGAAAGAATGGGAATGAGTAGGGATAGTTTTGGGAATTTGAAGTTTTAGAAAAATTTCACAAACGTTTTCGATTTTGTAACACAACTTTTTATTGATTTGGGTGCAGAACTTGGAATTTGATAAACAAATGCGCCTTGTAGCTAACTTTCCAATGAGCTAAGGTAATCTAGATTTGGATAACATATGTGATTGGTCTGCTGCCTAGTTAAACTTTCTACCTTCATGACACCCTTTTGGGTTTGGTAGCACAAGTTTCTTGGACAACATATTGTAATAAACATGATTTTGGATTAACATATTGTAATAAACTTCCATGAATTTTTTTCAAAATATTGCACTAAATGACATTATTTACATAAATAGGTAGGTTAACCTAGGTAGGTAGGAGGTTCCTATTAATAAATGCATGTACTTAAGTAACATGTAAATTAAAGTTTATTTAATTTTATAGGTACCTACTAAGTTTATGCTTATACCTACCTACACCTATGCTATTTAATAGGTTATGTAGGTATTTACTAGCCTATAATGAATAGATTTAACCTAGGCATAATAGGTAGGTAGCCTAGCCTATTAAATAGGTCTAGGGTTAAATTACTTATCTAATATTAAGCTAGGCTACCTATCTAGTAGCCTAGGTAGCCTAGCCTAGGTTAGTTACATACCTACTTAGTAGGCCTAGGTTAGGTTAATTTAGTTTACCTAAGCTATGTACCTATCTAGTAAGCCTGGGTTAGGCTAATTTAGGTTACCTAAGCTATGTACCTACCTAGGTAGTTTAAGTTAAGCTATGTACCTACCTCTTAGGCCTAGGTAGCCTAGGTTAGGCTACATACTTACCTAGTAGGCCTAGGTTAGGCTACCTACCATGTAGGCCTAGGTGGTTTAACCTAGGTTACATATGTACCTAATAGGTTTAAATGGCCTAGGTTAAATTACTTACCTTGTAGCCTAAGTTAAACTACCTTATACTTTGTAGG
>Ga0209611_10014202_pt1 | contig 10714 bp, 7 predicted proteins | sample S1TSphgellanicum_3_FD_187693 | JGI IMG/M metagenome (GOLD analysis project Ga0209611, IMG submission 187693) | Host-associated microbial communities from peat moss isolated from Minnesota, USA - S1T2_Fc - Sphagnum magellanicum MG (SPAdes) (version 2) | ecosystem: Host-associated > Plants > Peat... | reverse complement strand
AAAAAAAAAAAAAAAAAAAAAAAAAAAAAAAAGGAAAAAAAAAAGTGTGCATAAAAATAGGCCCAAAAAGCGAATAACGGATACCAAAATTACTTTTGTTTTTTTCTTCTGCGAATCTTAGTTCCTTCCTCTCCTTGCTTCCTTCCCATTTGCTCCCCGTTTCACGAGTTGCGCATTTGTGAGCCATTGCGACGACGCGATGCAAATGTTATGATGCAGATTTGATTCTCGATTTAAGAAGAAGAAGAAGAAGAAGCAGAAGCAGAAGAAAAATGAGTTCAGCAGCAGCAGCATTGACATGTCTCATGTCCAATAAGTAGAGATTGACAAAGAGCTAACAACAAAAAACGGAAAGGAAATCACAAAGCAAAGAGAAAGACACAAGAGGTATGGCATTTGTTGTTGTTGTTGTTTTAGTATTTGGTTTCGTTGAAAGCTTTCTTCGCCATGTGTTTTGTGTTTTGGTTTAAGGAAAAGAAGTAGGCATTACTTGCATAGCTAAGCTGTGGAACTCGTCTTTTACAGTATTGCATTCATTTTGCGCAGTTTTTGTTATTTTTCGGAAAGGAGTAATAACAGCCACAAGCGCTCCTCTGTGTTTTCGAGGGAGATTTGTTGTGGTTTTCTTTAAGATTTTGAATTTTTTGCTTTTGTCGTCGTCGTCGTCTTTGGCATGATAGGCAATCAATGTGTGAAGAAGACGTGCAGTCTGAACGCTTTGCTGATGAAGCTTTCGGTGTTATTGTTACGGTTTTTCTGAGTGTTCATTATGCCTTTCGTCCCTGGCTTCTTGTTTCCTTCTTCTTCTTCTTCTTGCATGCAGCTAAAAATTCGGGTGCGCGAGCGACAGCAATCATCATATTGGCGAAGCACAGAAGACTCTCGGAGATCGGAGTTAGGCGGGGGAAGTAAATGAAGTTATGGAACTGAGGAAGTTCCTTGTACTGGTAGATGTACATCGACCACCACCGTCTTCACGATGCTGCTGCAATAATGACACCGGGAAGAAGTTGGAGAGAGCAAACAGAAGAAGAAGAAGAAGAAGACGACTGGTATCTTCTCACAAACGCAAATGCTCTTCTTCTCTTTCTTCTTGTCAAACATGACAGGACGCCGGACAACAACATGCTCGAGACGCCGGCAAGAAACCTCCTTGCTTTTGCTGCATCATTTTCCTTCAGTCATTTCTGTTTTCGCAGTGTTATTATTACTATCTTCTTCTTCGAACCTGGAGTCATCGTCATGTGTGGCAGCAGTTTCTGTAAACACTAGTAGTAGTAGTGAAGAAGTGTCTGCTCTTCTCGCCTTCAAAGCAGCGGTCACGGATCCTCGAGGCGTATTGAGCTCCTGGAATAGTTCTTCAGAGTCCAATCCTTGCAACTGGTACGGGATTACCTGCGACAACACTCTGCATGTCATCAAGGTTTTGATCGAGGATGCGGAGCTCTCAGGCCCAATCTCCCCTCAGCTTGCTAATCTCACACGCTTGCGGTACCTTGTGCTTTCCCAGAATCAGTTCTCAGGTTTCGTCCCTCCTGAGCTTTCACAGATTGGTGAGTGATGTGTGCCCTATTTTGCAAATCTCTTTTGAGAATTTTTCTATTTTTTGTGTCTTTCACAATTTTCACTGCCATCCAATTGGTTTGAGAGAGAGAGAGGAATAGCTCGTTTGTTGTCAATTAGGGTTTGCTCATCCTTGACCCTTTGAACAGGTACACTCTGGAAGCTGAACTTGAGTCGGAATGCCATTTCTGGGAGCATTCCAGATGCCTTGGGTAACTTGTCGAGCTTGCGCATGTTGGATTTGTCAATGAATGGTCTCTCTGGATCAATCCCTTCATCACTTTTCCAATACTGTGATCGATTACGATTTGTATCTCTTGCAGCCAACCGGATCTCTGGCTCCATTCCCTCAGCACTTGGTAGTTGCTTCCGGCTCACTGGCTTTAATTTCTCATTGAATGAGTTGGAAGACTCTATACCAGAGGAGCTTGGAAGCCTTGTATTACTCACATTCCTTGATCTTCACAGTAACATGTTGATGGGACCAATTCCTTCCTGGCTCACCCTTCTCTCGAATGTCACTTACGTGGACTTAAGCAACAATAACTTGAGTGGTGGCATCCCTTCAATGATTGGTGCAATGCATTCTCTTAATGTGTTGAAGCTTAGCAACAATCCAATTGGTGGGGCAATCCCTTTGTCAATTGGACAGTTGGGTTCCTTGCAGGTGCTTCTCTTTGTAAACATGAGTCTTGAAGGAAACATACCACCTGCCATAGGCAACTGCACTTCATTGCTGACCTTGTAAGTTTCAATTGTTCTTTCCCTTGATCTCACTTCTAGACAAACCACATCCTTACATCTTCATTGATCCATTAGTGCCTACTGTCATATCAAGTTGTGACTGGCAATCAACAATGTATCTCAGGTTCAATTCAGGGGCATGCATGGCTTCTTTGAAATAGTGCAAAGATGCAAATTTTCCTTTCTATAAACTAAAGACTTTTTCCAAGCTTTGCTGATGCAGGGACCTTGCTGTTAACAATCTCAGTGGCAACATACCTGCAGCACTTGGTGATATTGTGAATCTGTCAGAACTCTTCCTTGAGTATAATAGACTGAATGGGAGCATTTCAGAAGCTCTTGAAAATCTGCAACATCTAACATCTTTCAATGTTTCATACAACAATCTCTCTGGACGCATTCCAATGTTAAATGCATTGATCAAGTTTAATGCATCATCATACTTGGGAAATCCTGGTTTGTGTGGTCCACCATTGAACACCCCTTGTGAAGCGGAGCCCACGCCAGCCCCTGTTGTCAATACAACTCATCGGTTGTTAAGCCCATCAGCAATCATTGCTATAGCAGCTGCAGGGGCTATTGCCATTGGTGTTATTGCCATCACATTGCTGAGTATTTGGCAACTGAAACGACAGAAGCGGGTGAAGACAGAGCTGTTGGTGTATGAAAGCACATCTCCCTCACCTGACCTGAGCCCCATTGTGGGTAAGCTGGTTCTTTTCAACAAGGTTCTTCCTTCAAGATATGAGGATTGGGAAACAGGATCAAAGGCCCTTATGGACAAAGAGTGTGTTATTGGTCGAGGATCCATTGGCACAGTTTACAGGGCAACTTTTGATGGTGGGCTGTCAGTTGCTGTGAAGAAGCTGGAAACATTTGGGCGCATAAAGAACCCAGAAGAGTTTGAGTCAGAGATGAACAACCTAGGAGATGTGAGGCACCAAAACCTGGTCATCTTACAAGGCTATTACTGGTCATCTAGAATGCAGCTTATGCTCTTTGATTACATTCCTAATGGGACACTGGCTTCCCACATACATGGCCCTCACACATCACGAACAACCCTCTTCTGGTCACATCGACTCCATATCGCACTTGGGATTGCACGGGGCTTGGGATATCTTCACCATGACTTCAGGTCAGTAAACATGTGTTTTTTTTTCTCCAACATCCTCCTAATTCTTTGAATCCTTTCTCCTAGTTCTTTCTTTGCTTTTGAAGCAACTTCTTAACTTCATCATGTTTGTTCTGTTTCCCAATGTGGCTACTTTTCCATTCATGTTACTTCTTTGAAATAATGGGATGCAGGTCACAAATTGTGCATTTCAATCTCTCTTCAGCTAACATCCTTCTGGATGAAAACTTTGAGCCTAAGATCAGTGACTATGGGCTGGGAAAGTTTCTGCCAATGCTTGAGAACTATGCATCCATCCAGAAGTTCCGGATGATGCAAGGTTATGTTGCCCCTGAGCTTGGAGGGCCAGGTCTTCAACATCCCGAAAAGTGTGATGTGTACAGTTATGGAGTGGTACTGCTTGAACTAGTCACAGGTCAGCATCCTGTTGAGGATGTTGATGGGGGCATGAATATGTTGGCGGAGTTTGTAAGAACTAAGCTGGAACAGGGAAGAGGAGCTGATTGCATTGACCCAAAGCTCACTAACTTTCCTGAGAATGAGGTCATTCAAGTGCTAAAATTGGCTCTTATCTGCACTGCCCAGGTGTGTGCCAATATTTTTGTACTCTGTGCTTGTATATTGAGCTAGTTATGGAGGTAGCATCTCACAACAGTTTGGTGAATATTTGTTCCTCTGGTATGCTTCTTGACAGTCTACAAAGTTAAAGCTGGATAAAGCATATAAAGGCAAAGGTCTTCAAGGATATGTTGTCACTAGTCTAATTACTTCATATATTTTGGGAGTATGTAGTAGCTATTCCACAGTTTGCATGAACTAAAGTTAGTACAACATTCTTGATCATCCTAACTTTGATGGAGGTGTGCAGGTGCCTGCAAAGCGGCCAAGTATGGCTGAAGCAGTGCAGGTTCTTGAATCAATCAAGCCTTCAAGATCATGGGGTTCTCGGAGTTCCTCTCCATAGTGTGGGGATTCCCTCTCGATGATATATATGTGGGCAATACATTGTCTGAGATGCACTCTAATGATAATCCTGCACTGAAAAATCAATACATATGTCAACCTTTTGTGGGGCAGGTTCAATTATTGCATTCCCCATTTCTGCCAATTCCCAACAGGACTTTTGACCAGCATTTTGGGGAAGGTTTTGTGCAGACTGTCACACTGTGTATGCTTCCATTGTGAAGCAGTTATTATCTAGGTTGTACTCCATTGAGCAATACTTTTCTCAGCTAGAAGCGTGATCCATCAAAGTACTCCCACAGCATTACTGTTTTTTTACACAACAAAAGTGCTCTAGGCAGGTGATACTCTTGTCATCCCTCCATTCTTTTGAGGAATATTATTGTCTCACAATTTCCTGAAGAGAAATGGGTACCCGCTAGGTTGACAGGTTTATAAGTAATTTCTTCACTTGGGGCCCTCTGTTTCTCTCAGAGTTGGCTTCTCTCTTTTAATTACCTTTCAGAGTGTAAGCTTTCTGTGATATATCCCTCCAGTATATGATGATGTAGCAATTGTTTCCAGATTAGTTTTTGGGATGAGACTAGAAGACTTGGTGGCATCTGCCACTAGTGAAAGATGTTGTGCTTGAATGGCTTTGTTAGGTGACACAACAATGGCCATAGGTTTTGTCATGTTCTTCATTTGATAATGCTCATCAACCTGATTCAATGACAGACCCAGCAATAGCTGACAAGCTGCTGGTTTGTTGCTTTCTGATAGTCCTGTTGTGCTGATGATGATGCTAATGGGCAATTGATGTGGTGACTAGACAATTGCAGGTATAGGGCAGGACAAGCTTCTTACCCAACTCACAGTTATTTCTGACTCAAGAGGCTGATTGTGTCAATGACCAAAATGGAGGGGAGGCAACAGGAAGGACATTATCTTCCTGGCCTGAAATTATGCTCTGGTACATAATCTTGCACAAATCAAAGTCATTATATTTATTAGTAGAGCATTCAATTGCTTTGAACTGTTTTGGGAGCATGTATTTGGCTAGCATATGTGCTCCTTGCTACTACAATTGTTAATCCCATTTACCTATTTTCAATGTTCCCACATGATTGTTTTGAAAAACTGGTTCCTTCTTGCGCTGCTCTTGATTGAAAAAAAGATCTCAGAAGGTTCACAATCAGTTTTACAAGTGTGCACATATGAAATCTCTAAACATGGAAAATTTATTACATGTTTTGTTCCTACTTGAGAATATTGAAATAACAATGCATCAATCGTGAACCTTTTGTAGATGATTTGAAGCCATCTCCCTCCTGATTACACCAAAATTCCTGGCTGAGAGCGTTTGCAATTTTGGAATTGCAGAAGATGGATGTATTTTATGTTATCTAATATACCGTTGACTATTGTACAAAAAGACTAGAAAGACTCCTCAATTTGCATTTTTACTTAATGCTGAAAACTAGAGGACCGAGAGAAACGATCTTCCAAATATCGTTCCAAGAACATGTTAGAATGAGTTAGATCTGTGCTGCCTTGTGATGATGTAACATCGTCATCTACTCCAAGCATAGCCAATGCCATGTATGTTTGCATGTCTGCCGCATCACCACCCTTGTCGCTCAATGTGCATTCCACTTCATCAAGATCGAAGGATACTTTTGCCTCATGATGCCTTTGAAGAATTGAAAGATCCTCACTCCGATCACCATGAAGTATTTTCAATACCTGAATTGTTTCCAAATTCACTCAAAAACATAAGTTCCATGTAATGATAGTACACGAAGCACTCAAAATTAAGAGAAGAGCATTGTGCATATGAATCACATAAGTTGTTCTTAATAACTTGGGGAGTTAAGAAGAGGAGTGAGGGAGGAATGGGGTTAACATACTTGTCTCATGCTTGGTCGGCGAGAAGCAGATGGTTGAACACATAATGAAGCTGCCAATACCATGTTCTCCATTTCATTCAAATCATATCGCATGCGCACTTGCAACCGTGGATCCACCAACTTCTCCAAATTCCTCTTCTCCAACAATGGTCTAGCCTATATTTCCCAAGAATAACAGAAATTTCACAAAACGATCAAATTAAAATTCCCAAAAATCACCACAAATTGGATTTGAAATTAGTGAAACAAAAAAGAAAAAAAAAAAAAGGATTGTAAAGAGCAATGTTGTGAGGTTGCCTAAAATTTGATGAGGAGCTTGAGGTGTCATAAAAATCCATAAAAATAAAAAGATTAGAAACTCGATGTGAGATTCAATGAGTTTAAACCCTAAACCCTAAACCCTAAACCCTAAAATTTGATCATTTTTGGCGGGTGGGGTGGAAAAGATTTTTTACCCAAGTGACAAGATTTTCTTGGCCTTTAGGCCTGGAATTGTCGATCGGAGTACGGCCTGTGATGAGCTCCAGAAGCACCACACCAAAGGAGTACACATCTGTTTTGTTGTTCACTTTGCCAAACATGAAATACTCAGGTGCCAAGTACCTGCCAAAAAACCCTAAACCCCTCTGCTCACAATACTGATACTTGGGTCCACTTGCAAAAAAACCCAGGATTGTGACCACATTCCTTAAGCAAAAGTCCCATTTGTAGATGCTAAACCCTAAACCCTAAACCCTAAACCAACCTGGTCTTACATACTAGTGAACCAATGGTCACGAGCACACATCATCCATTGAGTAATTTTCCTTCCTAGTGTAGAAAGAAAAGATGAAGAAGGAATTGACTACCCGAAAGTGCCAAACACGTCGTTACAAGGGATGTGTGGTGCATTTGTGGGACCCCATTTTGCCAATCCAAAATCTGACAACTGCAAAAAATTCCCACCTCAAAACCTTCAGATTATAACAAACACTCACTTGTGGGCAAGAAATCAAATATGCAAAGAGTTTAGTGAGGGTGAGGGGGAAGGGGGCAGGTTTAGGGTTTAGGGTTTAGGGTTGAGTCTCATCTTTGGTGTTATGAGATTCAAGAATCACAACATGAGTATGAGGCAGCATCTAGTAGCACATAACAAATTTGCAGTTTTCTCATGCTTATGATGTTCAATGGAAAGAAAGTAAGCTTCTCAAGTGGGTTGGTCCAATTAAGGGTTGCACATAGGTGCACACTCAACGTCAAGTAGTAGATGTGTGAATCAATTTAGAAGGGACATGTAGCTGACAATTTACCCGTGGCTCAAAGTTTTCGGTGAGAAGGACATTGGATGGCTTCACATCTCTATGGATGACAGGGAGGCGGCAGCCATTCTGGAGATAATCCAATGCTTCTGCAACACCTAGTGCCACTCTATATCGTATCCTCCATGCCAACACCCGCTTGTCATCACCTGCTTGTCCATGAAGCAAAAAACACATGCCGTTTTTCACAAAGGAGTGTTCAGGAAACTCACACTACAAGTACTCTTAGTAATACATGACAAGTATATATGAAATAAGTTCATTTCCAACCCCCTAAACCCTTAAACCCTAAAATCTTAAATCCTAAACCCCAATTGAGGATCTGTTGTATGAATCCAGAAGCATAATTTATCATGTGCAGTGATCCAGAAGCATTATTAAGCTCTCACTCTCACTCTCTCACTTCTAAGCTCCCAGTTTATGAAACCCAAACTTGCTAAATTAATTATTATGGACTTTTGTGTTATAGACTTACCGTGGAGATGATCATCCAGACTCCCTTGTGGCACATAGTCGTATACGAGTGCCATGTGTGGAGTATCAGCACAGTAGCCAAGGAGCGTCACTATATTAACATGTGATAGATTGCATGTGATTTGGATGTCGGTTAGAAACTCCTCTTCGGCTTGATGGCCTCCTCCTTGGTTTAAGCACTTGACTGCTACTAGCTTGCCATCTGGAGTCTTACCTTTGTAAACTTGGCTGGCTCCTCCTCTTCCTATTATGTTGCCTGCAACATTCCAACCCGCCCCCCATCATTTCTCATCAACATTTCCACATCTTGAAAATACACCCAAATCCTTACCACCTCGTCATTTCATGGCTTTGATAGAAGCATGGTATTGCCTCAAGCAATACCCAGCCTAGTATGGTCCTTGCTACTGGTGTTATTGATACCAATGTTGATGATGTCAGGCACAGGTGTATACACCAGACCAAAATTGGACTAGGCACTACTGTGGTGAAAAGTTCATCACAAATGGGAATTCAAGCAATCAAAGGAGAAAACATGATTTGATGGTGAAGGCAAAGACAAACAGCAGCACACATCATTAGGACATCAACCCACAAGATCTCTCAAGTGCAGATGCGGGAAGTGGAGGGAAGCAGGCTTTTTGAGGGTTTAGAGGGTTTAGAGGGTTTTAAAAGCAAGTCTTGACTCACTTGGGGAGAAATTGGAAGTTGCTTCTTTCAGCTGATGGTACGAAAACCGTGTGCAAGGTTGATCTAGACACAGACACTCCACTTGCTGTGCCAGAGTTGAAGATACATGATAATTCCTTTGCAAGCTGGGACTTGCAGCAGCAGCAGCTAAGTCTATGTTTACAGAAAACCGCATACTTGTTGTGTCAAACTTAGCCTCAGATGAGAGCTCTCCTCCCAGTACTAATTGATTGTATTGATGAGAGCCTTTCACCAAAGTAGTTCCTTTAGGCAGTTTTGTTAGTGACTTCTTTGGCCCATTGGGTCTAGATCTTAATCCTGGTAGTTTCAAAGCCCAGTTCACAACTGACAGATTGCGCTCGATCACACCTGGGGTTGTTGTTGTTGTTGTTGTTGTTGGGCTTAACACAGGCTCAACAACAGGCTTTCTATCAAAGCCAATTGCATTGTGCATCAATGGCCAACCTGGTGTTAACCACAAGGATTTCTCTCTGTCACCAGCACTCATGCCTGCTGCTGCTTGAGATGTAAATCCACTACATGACCCATCTTGGTCAGCACCCATCATGTGATTCTTCATGAATAGAGAAAATGAAGTCAAATCTTGTTGGTGAGGCAATGGCAGTTGAGAAAAAACTGCGGGCTTATTGTCATGAAATTGGTCTGTGGTGAGGAGAAACCCGAGCTGCGTCTTCTTCTTTGTAGAGCTAATTGATTCCTTATTAGACTGAGTAACTCCCCTTTCTTGTTTGACATATTGTCTCCTTGAGAAGAAGATCTGGAATTCTTCCACATGGGTCCCTGCTGCTGCTGATTTGACTGTTTCCTGCTGTGGAGTAGAAGGTATTAGGACACTGGTCGGTGAGGTTGAAGAATCATCATCACCATCACCATCATCACCATCGTCATCATCTTTCCGCAATGCTGAGTATGGTGCCAAGCGTCTGTAACTCATCTCTTTAAATCCACCCCGAGCTTTAAATTTGGGGAAATTTGCATCATGATGTGATGATGATGATGATGATATCAGCAGGTCATTTGTGCCCGGCCTTGCCCCCAGCTTCTTCTGCCTTCTGAAACTCCTCATATTCAGGCTCAAAACCTTCAGCATAGTACCTGACCCTGCATCAATTTTTTGCTGCCAATTTGAAAAAGTATTTGGTGAAATAATAGTAATTTGCATTTGGAGCTCAAAAGTTTGCATTAGGATCTCCAGGATCTCCATAATTTGCATTTGGAGCTCAATATTTTCTCTGCTACAGAGATGCTACTGAAGAGATCTGTGGATTTTGGTGCATGGGGGGGAAAAAAAAATGTTTTCATGAAGTGGAGAATTAGAAAGTCTCACTTGGCTCTTCATTCTTTAAACTGCCTTGTTTGTCAAAGACAATGAGTCCATGCTCCACAATAACCACAGTGCAGGTGCAAGGCAGTCGCTTCAGACAATAAGTTCCCAAAGAAGCACTCCGCCTGCCATAATCTCCACAAATCCCAAAATTTTACACACAAATTATATGTGTTGATCTATAAGTAAAGCCGTGTAAAAATTCAGATTCTTGACATTATTGTATACAATTTCTCGAATTTCAGAAATCAAGTAGACTCATGAGATGCTCAAAGAAAATTTTGATCTTTGAAGCTGCAAGCAAAAATCAAGGAAGTCTTTACAAGTTTCAGATTTTCAGACTTCAGAAATGGTACTGAGTGGAAAAAGAGTGATTCATGCAGGAGGAATGCAAGAATAAAAATTGAAGGAATGATGAGTCTTGGTGTGTACCCACCCATTGATGAAGTGCTTGTTGCAGCTGCCTAGGACAAGCTTGGAGGCATCTTGCTTTGCCGCAAACTCCACCAATGCTTTCTTCACTTTACTTCCTCTAATGATTTCCAACTGAAGCTTAACCTACAACAATCCCGCACACAACCTAGATAAATAAATACAGAAATAAATAAAAAAC
>Ga0209611_10014200_pt1 | contig 10717 bp, 8 predicted proteins | sample S1TSphgellanicum_3_FD_187693 | JGI IMG/M metagenome (GOLD analysis project Ga0209611, IMG submission 187693) | Host-associated microbial communities from peat moss isolated from Minnesota, USA - S1T2_Fc - Sphagnum magellanicum MG (SPAdes) (version 2) | ecosystem: Host-associated > Plants > Peat... | reverse complement strand
CTAATTCCTCCAAAATTTTCAGCTATGATTTAATTTAATTTTCATTAAAAATTTCATTCAATATTCAAAAACTTTTGCACCACAAGTCCAAACGCCATGGAATCAAGCCCATGCACCCCTCTTCGTTGAGAGCTTTCTTTCCAAAGAGAGCGAGAATGCAATCTAAAGCATCATGGTTTACTGGATCTCCTATCTACAAAACAAAACCTTCCTTCATAGATAGACTAGTGTGGCCTATGCTATTGGCCCAAGTGTTACCACATCCTCAACTGATTTTTCCTTTCAAAACCTGATTTTTTGGAATTTATTTGAATTTTCAGCAGCAAAAAACATTTAAATTTTAATATCTCCCACATTTTGAATCCAAATCTTACCAAATAAATTCCATTAAATCTTGCTCATCAAGATCTTTCCAATAACACCAAAGGCACATTCCAAATTCCTCCAAAATTTTCAGCTACAATTTAATTTAATTTTTAGTGAATATATCATTCAATATTTAAGAACTTTTGCATCACAAGTCTAAATATCATGGAACCAAGCCCATGCACCCTTCTTCATCAAGAGCTTTTCAAAAAATCAAAAATACAATTTAAAACATCCTAATTCAGTGGATTTCATATGTACAAACAAAACAAACAAACTACCTTGTTTCATAAATAGATGTTTCAATTCTAGAAACAAAACAAAACAACAACATAGAAAATACACAATGATGTAAAAATCACATACTGTGTTTTTCTTTTTAAATGGCCTTTTATTTCTAAACATCATATTTTCCTTGTTTCTTATTTGTTTTCAAAAATTTAAAGTGTTATACGTGTGCCAAGTTAAGATCTACATTAACTATTTGAATTCCAAAAGTAAACAAACAACATAGGAAAGCCATGAAATTTTTTTTTTTGATGTAAACCGGCAACCAAACATTAATCTTACTTACTTTTAATAACCATATTGTGTTTTCTTTTAATAATCTAAATGACTATGGGTACATTAAATAAAGGTCTAAAAAACCATTTTGCACTTGAAAAGCAAAGTGACAATGTATTAAAATTTGAAACTTTTTGAGAACTTAAGTGTTCATCCATTGGCCTATCTTGTAATAGTTCTAAGTGAGTTGCAACTATAATGCAATTATTTTTTAATCCCATATTGTTTATCTTACCTTTCAATTTTGTGAAATATATAATTAAAAATGCTAACAATATTTTTTAAATGACATTTGTAATAAGCCTATAAAAGAAGGTTTGGCTTTAAAAGTTCAATCGAAATAAAATAAGATTATTTCAATTGACCTACCTACCTACCTAGCCTAACCTACCTACTTATCTACTTAAACTTAACTAACTACTTACCTACCTAACCTAGGCAATGTAGGTAGTAATGTCTACCTACCTTAAGCCTACCTACCTATTGATTTAAGCACCATGTGTCAACATTTTATCGACCTTACATTGAATGATCTAAATTAAATGAATAAATCTAATATCAATAAATTTAAAATCATCGTGTCTCCATTGATGATTTATTAACACATCATTGTCACATCATGCCTATGTAATATGTAGTTGCATAATTGTTGCAACATAATAGCACAATAGTTTCAACACAATGGCATAGTAGTTATAACGTAATGGCATGATAGTTGCAATGATCTAATTGCAACATAATTCCACAAATTGAAAATGTATATAATTTCATATATGATGAATTATGCCATTACAATTTGTAACTTGTTTGATAGTGCTCAAGTTATAAAAAACCACTAAGTTGTAAGTGGTCATTGTAATTCAAAATTGCAACTAAAACCTAATTACAAACTTAATTAAAAAACACCTTTTTTTTCATATTGTTTTAAAATTTTCATTGATGTAATCTTTGACTACTAAATGTTAACTTGCCTATAAATGGGTTACCAGCCTTTAAATCAAAATTGATATCAAAAGATGTTGATGTCATCTACCATGGTGGATGCAATTTTAAAAAAAAAATTAATCCCATAAAATCCACATGAACAAGAGCCCAACAAAATATTTGAAAAAATGCACTTTAAGCCCAAAAAAACTTGGAAAAAAAATCCATTTCAAATGAACTTTTGAAAATAAGGTTGAATTATTACCTTTCAAAATTTTATATTTATAATTAATTTAAGGTTTCAAAAACAATTCTAAATCTAACTTTATTATTCAACCCATATTCAATTGCTACAAATAATTTGGAATGAAATTCAAAGTGAATTTTTTTTGACAACCTAAGTATTCAAAATAAATCCATATTTTCAAGCTTCAAAACTCCATTATTGACAATGGATGCATTATTTTCAAAAAAAATTGTACGTATGTTTTCATAATCAAGTTGTTGATTTTAAACCAATTTTCAATTTACAAATTTAAAATTATGGTACCCACCAAGCATTTAAACATAATGCAACCTATAGAAATTGCCATTATGAGATAAAAAATGAGCCACTTTAATTTACATCCACCCAATTGGCATATGAAATGTTGTTCAAGCAATGACTAAACAATGTTATCTCTTCTAAAGACAAAGGTCAAATTATAGAAAAAAGATTTTTTCATGTTGTTTATAGTGGATACACTACTGATGGATTAGATTAGGTCCAACCATGTGCCACCTCGGGCATAATTCCAATCCTTTTTTTAACATATTTGTAAAATTCATAAACAAAAAATAATGTTGGAATTATGTGTTGTATTTATACACTTACCTAATTAATCTATTAATATCAAATAAGTTTGAAAGTAATCCAATAAATATAAAATATCCTTCAGCACATTTTAAGGTCCATGACCAATGGTTTTTTAGCTAAAAAAGAATATTAAAATAATGTAAAAATAGTTTAAACATTGTCTAAATATTATTTAAACACAAAGCTTTCACATTGTTGCAACATGATTCTAGAAGCATTGGTAACTCATATTAGCGTGGTTGGACCCAATTTTATATACAAAGACATAGGAAAACTAGATTGAACAAATAAGATCATGAATGAGGTGAAAGGAAACCTGAGATTTATTACAAATTAACATAAAAACCAAGCTTCATTTGAATGTTTTTCAAAAAAAGTTAAAGATAATTTGGATTTATTAAGACCCGACCATGATGTAAGATTTGGAACATGAATTTTATTGTGCCAAAAAGAAATTTCCTAAATGTGCGAAAATTTACCAAGCCAACAAATGATTATAGGATTTGAATTTGAAAATAATGGATAAGGCCTATAGAAAAAGATGTGAGACATTTTTTTTCTAAGAGGGCAAATGTGAAAAATTATGATATTGATATGTTTAAAATCATTGAAACAATATTTTATTTGATGTGTCTTGATGATTCAAGTAAACCAACTATGGAAAAAAATTTATTTGTTTGTGTTGGGCCAATCAAATTGACTAATTATAACCCCAAAAAAAAAACTCATGAAGGACCCCATTTAATTAACATAATTGACAAAGTCATCTGTTGACATATTTAATTAACATAACTAACAAAGACATAATTGTTTTATGTGGATGTCAAAACATATTTGGCTTTGGGTATGGGTAATTTACGTTTCCAAGGTTTTTAATAGGGTTGGGTATGCAGATTTGAGAGAACTAGATTAAGGTAAATAATATTCCCTATTTGTACCTGATAAATATATTTGGATAAAAGTTAAACTTGCAAAAAATTGGAAAAAATGCCATTGAGGTTTATTGATTTTGTTATTATTTTTTGTTGGCTTGACAAGTAAACTATAGAGAACTAACGGAATGAGCTATTTTATCTTGCTCACCTTTCATAATGAATTAGGCACATGAATGAATAACCATCGACCTTGCAATGTGTTATGAATTTTTGTTTTAGGAGCCAAATCTCTATTAAACCATGTATTTCATATAATGTTTTAATTACAAAAGAAAACTAAAACTTTAAATCCTTCGCAAAATATAAAATATATGTGAGGATGTAATGTTTCCCCTTTGGCCAAACTACATACATGAAGGTGAAGACTTTGGGCAAACCATATGGGATCAAATTGAGGAATGTTAACACATTGTGATAAAAGTGGGCCACATTGAACCAGCACCCACCAGCGCACCATCCACTGGATGCCCATTATAACTCAGTTGTGGATGAACCTCAAATGAGTTAATCTTTGGTTTGACCTTGGTAACCAATTCTGTAGGAAATAGGTCTCATACATAGGTATGAAGGTAGGACAATAGGTAATTACTAGGTAAGTAGATGAGTTATAGTTTATACATATGTAACTACTGTTTTTACTAACTACCTAGTAACAACCTGCTTTTGGGTTGTTAATGGGTATGCGGAGAAAAAAGCAACTGAGCTAACCACCATGGTTAGATAGGGAATTGAAACCCAACAGAAAACTGTTTCCTAACCATTTACCATTCATCCTTCGTGGTGCACTGATGGGGTGCTGGTTCGCTGTGGTCGTAAAAGTGCACATGCTAAGAATGGGAGGAGTGTGACAAGGATATTGTGGTACCTTTACCAACAATAGATTGTCCAATAATTAATTAAATTTTAAATCTTAATTTTGGCACTTGGTTTTTTAATTCCGAATTTTTTTGCACATAATGGTTATACATAATAATAAACAAAATTCATCCAGTGTTATGGAAGAGTTTAGTGTGTCTAGACCTCTTCTACATTTAAGTTTTACCCTTGTGGGTTTGCGGTTCAAACCCTGGCAGTGAATGTTTGGGATCAAACCCTGACAATGAAAATTTTGATTTTATTAAAATTTCGGCACAAATAAGAAATAATTTTTCAAAATTTTGAATAAAAAAATAATTTAATTTATACTGAAATGATAAAGGTAGTACGGTATATTTCAAATGGAAGATTCAGCCCCTTATTTTGGAGGGCCATGATTTTCATCTTTATTTAAATGATTCGGAAGCCTACTCGATTGCCTGAAGATGAGCTACAAATTATTTTTAAACTTCACCACTAATCAAGCATCAACCATGATGCCATTGTTTTTTGAAACACTAAATGTTCACTCATAAGCATGTTTACTGTAATCGAAGACTCATCGGTCTCTTTGATTTTTGAGTTTTGACATTGGATTTGACATCTGAATTTTATTTTTAATTTTAAAAATGTGCAAAATTTCCTCCATTTTTAATTAAATTAAAGGTATATGATATGGGGGTACCCAGACCATACCCATTTACTAAATAATAATCTTAATAATAATAATAATACCTTAACCTTAACCTAATGAATTTTTTTGAATATTAATATACTTTTATCTAAAGGATAATAAATTTAAAAACATTATATACCCTTACCCAAGGATATATCAAAAACAATATACTTACACAACACTAGTTTTTTTATAAACTACCCTTAACATTAGATTTTCTTACCACCATAGTGTGAAATTTTGCCCAAAAAATTAACCCTTTCCAACCATTATTTCATATAATGTTAAATTGTAGAATATTATTATCTTTATGTTGAACATAAATGACACCAAAAAATTATTATTAAGCACCATGCTTACTAAAACTAGATACTATTTATGGTAGTCACAAGGTGCCCTTGGAATACACTAGGGAATTCCCCCAAGTGCTTTATCAAAGAGCCTTGTGTTGGGCCTTTAGCTCATATAGGGCCCTCCACGGGGGCCCTTCACCTATGTAATCCCTGTTCAAGTTTCGTTCATCACCTGATTGTAAGTGTGAACTTGAGGTTCATCCACTGTTTTCATCCACTTCACCAGATTATTTATGAAAGTAACTTCCGTTCCCTATTCAAGTTTTACCGATTTATGTTCATCAACTGATAGTAAGCCGAACCTGAGGTTCATCCACTATTTTCATCCATTGTACCTTTTGTAATAGAAAGTAACTTCCAGTTCTGACAAGGGCGCGACTTTCGGAGGTAGTAGGAACTACTTTGGACGTTGACAACCACAGATCTTGAGGATCTGACGGTTGTGTGTCTACGCTCAGTTTACTCTGTCGTGGCAGTGTACTTATGGCGCGATGTCCCGGGTACTGGACGGAAGATCTGTATCGTAGGATTTCGCATCCGACGGTCTGGATTCACGCCGAGCTTGCCTCGTCGCTTAGTGTATTCTTCACGCTTTTGTCCATGGCGGCTGCGACTTCCACTCTCTTCTGGTCGTAACCGCCGCGCGCTTCTGCGCCGCTGCTCCTCTGCTTTTCCTCTCTCCCTGTATGCGAGCTTCTTCCCATCTTGAGGCCGGCCTTGAGTGGACTTCTCTGTTGTCTCTTTTTCAGCAAGTGGCGGCGTTGAGTTTTGCGCTTGTTCCCGCCTCCCCAACGCGTCAGGGTTTGTAATCGGATTCCGTCTTCACGCGCTCTGACGCTGCTGGTACGTGCAACAACTTTGTCTGCTTTTTCTCACTTTGGACCCTGAGCTTGGTTTTCCCTTTCAAAATCCAAGGTATGGTTTTCCCTTTCAGGGTGCGGTGGTCGAGTCTGGCGCTGCTTTTGTGCTTCACCAGGGTTTCGTTTCCGACTGGATATTTCTCCTTTTCGCTTGTATAGAAGGAACTTGATCGTGCATGTTGAGGTTTTGTGTCCAGAGAATCTTATTGGTTAGGGTATTTTTCATTCGACTCCGTCCCCGCCTGTTGTGGTCGACAGGGCAAGTAGAGAAACTCGAACCAGAATCCGGTAGGTACTATACTCTGTAAACAAGCGATCCGCTTCGCTGCTTGTATTTCGGTTGTCAGTTTGTTGAGCATTTTAACCCAAATATAGACTCATTGCTAAAGGTGCTATTTAGATAGCGGACGGATGTTGAATCGCCGTAGATGTGTGTTTGTTGGCGATTTAGCGAATATGATATGATCGCATGTCACGCTTGGTTTTTCAGCATTTCGTGTGTTCGCTAACGTGATGGATTGGTTCATGGATTTAGAGATGTAGCATGCAGGCAATAAAATTCTGCAGCCGCTTTTATTCGCATAGGTATCCAGATACTCTCTTTCAGGTTACAGTAGCTTAGCGGTGTGATCAATGTAATATTATTTTGTCATTGCGACCATGAAATGAACATTTTGTTGTGTAATCTTATACCTTTGGAGTCAAACAGAAAAAGAAGAATAGTGCATTCTGAGTATCTGGATTCTCTCCCTGGTTTTAGAGAAATTGTTCGTTTTGAACATTCAGATACTTCCCTGGTTTTATCTACTCCCTAATGGTGTTTGGTTTCATGCTTGCAGAGCCATACCACCATCATTACAGTTATCCAAACAACATTCAACATGCCAAGGTATGAGGATCGGGACAGGAGTGATAGAGGTTACAGGGGTGATGACAGAGGTTACAGAAGTGAGCGCAGTGAGAGATTTGAATACAGAGGGGATGATGGAGCAACACGCCTGTATGTTGGTGGTCTCTCCACCCGCACAAGAAGCAGAGATTTGGAAGACGTCTTTGCCAAGTATGGGAGGTATGAATCACTTCCACTCTCCCCACCAGTAGGTTGGATAATACTTCCAAGGAATAAAAAACTCCAGCAAGCACAATTTCAGCAGGTGTTTCTTACACCATGCAGTAGCATGGGCGGCAATGTGCACGTACTTACACCCAACCTGTTCAACATAGTGTGTTTTGAGTGCAAGAACTCTAAGACACTCCTGTGTGATTTCCCTGGACCTATATTGTGAGTGTAGGAAGCCTGTGGATCTACTGCCCTTCACATGGAATCGATTTAATGCTTTCGCATTTCAAGTGGACCTACACAAGCAGTACCAACAGGTTGTGATTAGTCACCTCAAGTGGAAAAAGCTCTCCACTTGGGGGTGCTTGAAAGGAAATTCAGTGCGAGAAACTGAATGCTGCTAGCCTTCTTTGAGAAGGCTAGCCTTGCCATAGGTGGTCTCATGTTACGTTTCGCACTAGGTGTGTTGTTGGCTGGAGAGGTCCTACCTCAATGGCCCCCAACGGGTCATGATATGGGTAGGTCTAAGCAGTACCTTGCATGATGTTGTTGAAGGTTGGTGGGCTTACTCCCGGCCTGGAGGTCTATGATCAGAGGTCTTTGGTGGCATTTGGTGGCTCATGCTCGCGAAGGTAAAAAGGGGAGGCAGGCCATCATAGGAGTGCTTCTCTGTTTATGTGTGAATTGGCCTTACATACGTACGTTGATGGAATGACGAGGTTGGAAGGAAAAAGTGGTGTGTGATTCCACTGACACACAGTCTCATGCCATGACTTGATGTGGTGCCCTGCTCTTACTTGGCAACCCTTTCTGCAGAATTCGAGATGTGGATGTGAAGCACGACTTTGCCTTCGTTGTGTGTACTCTCTAACCATCTCATTCCTTGAATCATCCATGTTTTTGAGTTTTCTTCTTCTGACCTCGCAAAGTTGTTGTGCTTATGTGTCCAATAAGACCTGCACATATTTGGACTAGATTCTGGAGCAACAAAAACATACTTGCTTGCATCTCTTGATACTCTTGCATTCATGTTGTTTCCATCTTGCTGGTTGAGTATGAAGTGCTCTGTGTGAGTGTAAAGTTGTGTTTCTATTTTTATTTGTGCTGAATGGATGAAATTTCATGATCTCCTGAATTCCCAAGGTTTTTGTTGGTTGCAGGAATTCAGTGATTCTCGGGATGCTGATGACGCACGACATTACTTGAATGGCAAAGATTTTGATGGGAATCGTCTGATTGTGGAGTTTGCTAGAAGGGTTGGTTCAATACAAACTCTTTTTACACCTGATCATGAATGATGCTCTGTTTGTCAGTTGAAATATGCAGGATTTTCCATTAGCACTTTCATGGATATGTAGTCAGGTCTGATACTAATCTGCAATTCTCTCTCCATTGATGCAGGGCCCTCGTGGTCCAGGAGGTGCTCGTGTGTATCTTGGACGCGGCCCGCCTCCAGGAACTGGATGCTGCTACAACTGTGGCAATGATGGCCACTGGGCCCGGGATTGCAAAGCAGGTGATTGGAGGGATAAATGCTATCGTTGTGGACAACGTGGGCACATTGAGCGGAACTGTCGGAACAGCCCCCAGCTGAACAGCAGGTAGGTTTAAACTGTGCATATTTTCTAAGTGTGGACCTGAAGATCTTGTAATTCCCATCTACCTTGAAACAGTTTCTTTGGTAACTTATTTATTGTTGTTTGCAGTCCATCTCGGTCACGGTCCCGATCCCCAAGGGGACATGGCAGGAGCCGAAGGAGCTTTTCTCGCAGCAGGAGTCTGAGCTACAGGTTTGTTCTTTTATTTTTAATGCTGTGAAGACATTGCTCTCCAACCTTTTGGTGCTTTTATGCCATCATCTTTACTGCCTGAAGTCTGGAATCACCATGTGTAGAAACAACATGCTGATTGTAAGCTCTGTTTGGTGTGGCTTTCAGTCGTTCGCCAGTAAGGAGGGACCGCAGCCCTGTGAGAGATGAGCGCTCAAAGAAGAGTTACAGAAAAAGCAGGAGTGTGACTGGCAGCCCTCCAGCAACAAAGAAGCGGAGCATGTCAGCAAGTCCCATGGGTAATGGTAGAAGCCTGTCTCGAAGTCCTGTGCCTCATAGTCAGAGCCCACCACCCCGTGGAGTGAGGAGGGATACAAGCCGCAGTCTCAGCCACAGCCCAAGAAATGGTATGGAACTGGAAATTTCTCGAAAACATCGAACCTCTCCTCCTCCTGCAACTGCTGGGAGCCTCAGTCCTTGATAATGTTCTACTTTTCTTTGCACATTTGACTGAGAACACTGGTGATGTGGAACCTAGTGATGAGAACAACGTTGAGGTACAGTAGACATCAAACTATCTGCTGTAGCTTTTTGCTGAGGTGCAATTTTGAGTTTATTTGGATTGGGGCTTTATATGAAGTAATTTACTCATTTGGATTTTTTGAGTGTGTACACATGTTTATGGAATGTTAAGCTACTCGTGCTATGTGTCAAGCCTGCTCTGCCATGTCTTGTATCATTCAGAGATGTTTCCTCAGCTCTGAGAGGTCAGTGTGAACAAACTTGTCTGTGAATATTGTTTTCTCAATACTATTTGGAACTGTTATTACCCAACACAACCCCAACATATGTGGTTGTATTTCATGGCACCTACTTGGCTCCTTCCTATGTGGTGAAAGATGTAAGGGATGAGATGGAGTTTTGTTTAATAAAAATTTGGTGATTGGAGAAATTGAGGACAAATACATGTTATCAAGTTAGGTAACTAGTTATTTTCCTAATCTGTGAAAGCATGTAGTTTTGATCCAATCCATAGAGCGTAGCGCTCAACATTCAAATTTCCAACTTGGAAAGTCTTTGAAAATCTTTTCATTCAGAGGTGCTCATTGAGCGGTTGAACCTTGGTTTTGGCATTCAGTAATCTTCAGGGAGAGTTCCAAGTTTGATGTGAGAGTGTGAGGCTATGATTATGTTTGAAGTGGTTTATGTTGTTGGAATCATGGTTTGATGAGTGTGTGATTGTTGTGTTATCTTTGCCTTTCAGGTGAGCATTCAATACCCATGTATTATCATGGGTTTGTTAGCAAGTTATAGATTATCTTCCTTCAGCCTTCTTTTCCGCTTTTTTGGTTCCATAACTGTGACTTTGATTTCTATGTTTTCAGAACCTTATGGGTATGGAAAAAGCCATTGTGTAGTGAAGGAAATCGTAGTTGGTCATTGACTACAATTGAGGGGGTGTCATCTTAAAGAAGGTGCTGATTGTTGATTCTCCTGGG
>Ga0209611_10014197_pt1 | contig 10718 bp, 10 predicted proteins | sample S1TSphgellanicum_3_FD_187693 | JGI IMG/M metagenome (GOLD analysis project Ga0209611, IMG submission 187693) | Host-associated microbial communities from peat moss isolated from Minnesota, USA - S1T2_Fc - Sphagnum magellanicum MG (SPAdes) (version 2) | ecosystem: Host-associated > Plants > Peat... | reverse complement strand
CCTCAACTTGGGTTCCTCGAATCATCCCGTGGCATTCAAACACCGCCCACTTTCTTTCAAACTTTAGGGTGGGACCTTGTAACCGCACTTGCCGGAAACCTTTTGTTTGGTAGTAGTAGTGTCAATTCCCCAAGGGAATGAAAAGAATTACTAGATGGGTTCTTTTTCAATTTAATTCACAAAGAAACTTCCAACTCCCCATTCTTTTGTCTATGAATGAGTTTTTCATTATTATTATTATTTTTGGGCTCCCGATTCTTTTGTCTATGAATGATTATTATTATTATTATTATTATTTTAAAGTTTTAGGGTTTTTAATAATTTTTTAAAAAATTTATAATAATTTTAAATTTAAAAAAAAAAATTGGCTATGCTTTAACTACTACTTCTTATGGATGGGTTCCCATCCCGGTCTTTTTTTTATTATTTTTTAAAAATAAATAAATAAAATAAAATAAAATATATACATGGTTTTTCTTCTAAAGAAAACAAAATCAAAGCTTGACTCAAATAGGTTATACTTAGGTCTACAACATGACAATGATGATGAAGAAGATGATGAAATGATGATGATGATGGTGGAGAAGACATAGATGATGATGATGGTGATGAAGAAGAAGAAGAAGAAGAAGACTCATGATGATGATGATGATGATGATGGAGAAGACATAAATGATGGTGGTGATGATGAAGAAGAAGAAGACTCATGGTGGTGGTGGTGGTGGTGGTGGTGATGAAGAGGAAGAAGAGGCCTCAGGAAGAAGAAGAGGATGATTGATGATGATGAGGAAGAAGAGGTCGCATGAAGAAATGAATGATGGTGATGAAGAAGAGGGAGAGGTGATCATGATGATGGTGGTGAAGAAGAAGAAGAAGATGATGACGACAATGGTGATGAAGAACAAGATGCTGATGGTAATGAGGAAGAGGAAGGATGTGATCATGATGATGGTGATGACGGTGGTGAAGAAGAAGATGATGACGACTATGGTGATGAAGAACAAGATGATGATGGTGATGAAGAACAAGTTGATGATGGTGATGAAGAAAAAGATGGCAACAATTAAGGAGAAGAAGAAGAAGCAGCAGCAGCAGCAGCCGAAACTGGGAGCAAAAAGAATGGGGAGCTTGGTTGGTTGAGGACCCACCGCCACGAAGATCCGGAGCTGCAACCAACGTGGTGGGAAAAGCAGGGAACCAGCCGCAACAAAAAACATGGCAGATTGAGTGGGAAGCAGCTCCAGACTAACTTACTAAAATTCACGGAGGACGACGCTGGATCAGATTCACACACGCACTGTAGCCGCCAGGAGGACAACCATGAATGCCTATTCTTCAGGAGAAAAAAAGAAAAAAGCACAACCCATTGCGAGTTGTGACAAATCTATTGCGGACCCCACTCTTTTTCTTTCCCCTCTCTCTCTCTCTCTCTTTCAATCATGCTTTCCCGATGCGCAGTAAAACCTGCAAGCACAAACAAAACACAGTGGCAACAGAAAACCCACCAAAAACAAAACCACACGCACACACAAACAGAGACAAACACCAGCGGAAGTGTCTGTCTAACCATCAGCAGGAAACAACTTGCACCTGAAGCAAGCGCCAGAAAACATCGTCCTCCTCCTGCTCCTATTGCCCACTCCTTTCTCAAACAAGCAGCGATTTCTGAGTAGCTTTAGTATCTGTGGTTTGTCTGTGTGTGTGTGTGTGTGTGTGTGTGTGTGTGTTCTGGGGCTTGCTAGCCAGTAAAACCAACAACAAACTGTGATTGCTTGTGTCAGTGAATTGTGATGCAACTCATCAGTGAACTTGGTTTTGTAGTAGTGGTTTCTTCTCTCCGGACCAAAAAGAAAACACTAGTGAAGAAGAAGAAGCTCATCACTTGGCTCATTGCCCAGCTGCAGCTGTTGTTGCTTTCTTATAACAAATTTGAGCTCACCCATGGACAGAAGGCAGCTTGGTTCTATCCCCTCAATCCCAACAACTGTTACAGTGCGCCTTGTGCTGGTGACTCTCACTCTCCAGAGCTTCATTCCAGGTAAAGACAATTCTCCTCCTGTCCTTTGTCTCTGAAAGATTTGCTACTGGACTTGCAGCAGAGAAAGAGACGCAGACACAAAGAGACAGACAGACAGACAGACAGACAGACAGAGACGAGCTTGATGAGCTTTATCAGAAATGCTTTCAGCTGCTGCTGCTGCTGATGCATTCAGCTTTGCAGGTAGGTTGGCATTATCGACTGTGGTGGGATTTCTTTCTTTTCTGCAGGAATTGGAGCAGCGAGAACTTTCACATTTGCGAATGGTTGTAGCAGCGATGTGTGGGTGGGGACGCAACCGAATGGCGGAATTCCGATCTTGGCGGAAGGAGGATTTGCATTGGCAGCAGGAGAGACGACGTCGTTGGTGGCGGAAGAAGGATGGGGAGGACGCTTCTGGGGTCGCACTGGCTGCACTTTCGATGCCGATGGAATCGGCAGCTGCGAGACTGGCGATTGTGGCGGTCTTCTCAGGTGTGCGGGTGCAGGAGGCGATCCTCCTGCCTCTTTGGCGGAGTTCACCCTCAACGGCGCCAATGGAGACGACTTCTATGACGTGAGCTTGGTGGATGGCTACAACTTGGAGATCAGAATTAGTCCCAGTCCCAGTGGCGGCAATGGCACTTGCGGCAGCCCTGGATGCACTAGTAACCTCAATCCCCAGTGCCCCGAAGCCCTCCAGGTTTGTAGTAGTTCTTGTTCTCCTTGTTCTTGTTCTTGTTCTTCTGATTCTCCTTGTTCTTGTTCTTCCGATTCTCCTTGTTCTTGTTCTTCTTCACTTCTTTTCCCAAATGCAGTCTGGGTAGTCAGCAGATTGAGGATTTTTTCTCTCCTTGCTTTCATTCTTCGGTTCTGAGGAGTTGGGTATCTTTCTAGGAGAGAAAGACAATGGTGTGAGAGTTCTATGGTACCTCAGAGGCAGTTTTTTGAATCCAGTTTTGGGCAAAACCCAAGCAGGTCCTGCAAAGAGCCTTAAACCCTAAAAGATCTTATTGAAGTTTTTTGCATCATGGGCAGTCCCAAAGAACATGCCAGAACCAGATTTCATGTCAGAAGAAGAAGCAGTGTTGAATGAATACACTTGGGCTCTAGTGATCTTCTTTATCAAATGGATCGACACAGAAATTCTGGGATTTGCTCTATGGATGGAATGTCTTTCCTCAATGTAAAAGAAATAATCCTGGGTGGGATTGATCTTCATTGTCTCAGAAATCCTGAGATCTTTTTATAGATCTAAGTCTGGGTGTTTGTTATATTCTATGGCCCATCTCAGGTGTTGAGTGGAGGCACAGTGGTAGCATGCAAGAGTGCCTGTGCAGCTTTTGGAAGTCCACAATACTGTTGCACAGATGCATATGGCTCACCCACCACTTGTCCTCCAACAACATACTCGAAAGTTTTCAAATCCGCATGCCCAACTGCATACAGTTATGCATATGATGATGCCAGTAGCACCTTCACATGCACAGGAGCTGACTACAAAATTAGCTTCTGCACAAGTGGTAACCTTTTCAATCCCTCCATAGACTACATCCGTTTTTGTTTTGCTGACAATACTTAGTTCTGAGTGTGATTTCTGTCTGTAAAGCACATATGCTTTGTCCTTACCATCAAAGGACTTGGTGAAGCAGACAAGTTAGACAACAATTTTGCATTTGAGAATTCTCTAAAACCATTCATGTATTTGAGAATAGTTCATCCAATAGTAAGATTTGATAGAAACAGACAGTTTGGAACTGCCCATTTAGCACAAATGTTCACCAAGGTCATTGTTGTTTGGATCAATTCATGAAATTTTAAAGGAACAACGAATTTAATTTTTTCTCTTTGCAACCACCTGAGAGTTGTCACTGGTAGTGAGATTGCTGCCAAGCTCTGGAGTCAAGCATGCACTAAAAATTACACGCTAGACCCAAACTAAACCTGATGTAGATCAACAGTCTGGAACCAGCCATTTTGGGCAGAATGTTTTCATCATGGTTAATTGCCATTTTATGCATTTAGAAGATCAACACTAATGAAGTATTTGTTTGTTTGCAAACCCAGGATCCCCATCAAGTTCTGGAGGTGGAGGTGGTTCTCAGTCTCCACCCCCACCTGGAACTGGCATCTTATCCCCTCCGTCAAGCTCAGCAGCTGAGAAACTGGTGCAATCTCTCATCACCCATATGCTCAACAGCTTCATATGTGCCACGGCCATCATCAGCCTTCTGATTCAGTGTAAGAAAAGCCTGCACCACTAATTCCCCAGATATTTTGAGAATTTCGAGCTATTCAATCTACGATATTTGCAGCAAACCATCTTTCAAAGAATGAAAGTCCCAATGATCATTATCATGGGAATGCAGTGAATGGGTTTTGGAGAGACAGCAGATTACTGGCTGATGGGAATGGAGCGAGTTATTTTTGGCTTAGGAGACAACAACTAAACAATAATCTCTATTGATATTCCAGATGTTTTCTTCGGATGGGTTTTGAATACCAGATAGTTACTCCTTTCTTCTTACTTTGAAGTTGCGGTTTTTTTTGTTTTTTTGCAGAGAGAAGCTCCATACACTAAATATTAAAATACCAAGCTAAAATTATGTTGCCTTTTATGCAAGGAGGGCAAGCATACATACATCCAAACCCGAAATCCTTCAATTGGAGAAAGTGACAAAAAGGGTTGGCACACACACCCACCATTCAGTTGTGGGACCTCACATCTCAACACATACTTGGTCAAATAGTTGCAAAATTAGTATTAAGTATCAAAAGGTTTGTTTAGATCAAAAGGGTTAGGGTTTCGATTACTTGCGGGGGTTTTATTTCAGAGATCAGCAGCAATGCTCCAAATGTCTCCAAGAATGACATTTGGATTGCCAGATCAAAAGGATTAAAGAATGGGTTAATCAGCATGATTAATCATGAGGCTCCTCTCATACTAAAAAATGGCCACAATGTAGTTCGGTGTACCTATTGCCTTGTTCTAGGCCCCTTCTTTTTGCAAATGCTTTGGGACCCTCAACCCTTCACATATATTACAAGAAGAAATGGGTTTTATTGTGGCAAAATTTGCAAATTACTGAAGGGAACAAACAGCAGACTGAGGAATACTCTCTAAAGGGTTTTTAGAAGAAAAAAAACAATCAATATACTCATCTATGTTTGTCACTTATCTTCATTAATTGTAAAACCATTGGGCAAGTTTCAAAACTTCATTTTAAAGGAAAAATATATCGCTATGTTTGGTTGCATTTAGATGTCGCTATATTTATTTTTCCATTTGATGAAAATATGTATTGTGTTAACTTTGTAAAATAAAATTGTGTTCCAATTTAGTTTTTGAATTGAAGTTTCTTATGGAAAAAAGGGTTTATAAGTGTTAAGAATTTGTTATGTATATTATTGATGAAAAAGGAACAAAATGCCTTTGCTAATCGATGATTATTTTTTTTGTTGGAATGTTTTGCTATTTAGTGAAAAAAATCTTGGGAAAAATAAAATATTATGTCACAATTTCTCTTTTTCTATAAAAAGCATTTGCAAAAATCCCCACAATTGCCTACAATATGAAAGGGTGCTTAAGATTTCCTACTTTCATATTTTGAATATTGCCAAATTTGGCTAAGTATAATTCTAGACAATTGCCACTTTAGCAACATTAAAAATAAATAAATAAATCATTGTCCCTAATCCTTTCAAATTTATTTGAGAGCCTTTCAAACATGTTTGAGATTTTTCATTTTTCCCCACATATATTCGCATGGTAAACTTTTTTAAAAGGGTAAATACATTTGTTTACCTTTTATTTTGTAAAAAGGGTAAATGATGGTCTTTAAACCCTTACCCAAACTGAAATTTTTGAGTAACCTATATACCCTTACTCGGATTTTAATTTTTTAAAAAACCTATATACCCTTACTTGGATTTTAATTTTTTAAAAAACCTATATACCTTTTATCGAGCTGATAAATGTTTTTGAAATTTTTCACATACTCTTACCTAGCTGATAACCTAGCTGATATATTAAAATCAATATACCCACCCATTAACACTAACTAATTTCTTCCCTTCAACATATGATATAGAGAGATGGGTGATCAATAACTAAATAAATAAATAAATAAATAAATAAGTGATCACTCTCCTTTCTTAGAAGGTGACAAATTGGACTAAATTTGGACTAAATATAATGATAGATAATTTAAACTTTATCGTTTGGCCCAATCATTATGATTGATTGCACAATCAAGACCTTGTGTATTGCCGGGCATTACAAACATGGCCATATTTACCAACCTAAAGTAGTTTTCCATTATTTGATTATAAAAAAATTCATCCAAAATATATTGAAAAGGCCATTTTTAAATTGTTATTGTTTAACATGTTGCAAGTCACTTCAAGAGAACGTGATTTTTCTCACACAAAAAGGTATAACTCATGGCATGATACATTTGTGCGAGTAAACTTTGTGGTTTCATCCATTACAATGAACAATATGTGATGTTTATTGTTACGTATATTAAATTAAAATAGCAATTTGATATTAGCTTTAATGGCACATGTAATAAATACATTGGAAGAAAACTCATGACATCATACACATGTTTCATAAATCACAACTCTTTGCAAGAGAAAAATTACATTTTCTTGTATTGTAGTGAATGGTTTATAGAACATGACCCATTTATCAATAGGCATTCCTCATCTAGACCTCATTATACACAAAGCAAATTTGGTTCAATGTTGTCATGTTCTTAAAAAGGAACCATTGATTTTGGCTTTTATTTTTTTTATGAAACATTCATTTAACATGTGTTTTGGTCATTTGATTTGGTCTTGAGACTTGTTTTTTAGATTTTAAAACTTTTAATTTTGATCATTTTTATTAAATTTTCAGGATAGGTTTAGTTTGAAAACTAGGTCCAATTCCATCTCCCTTACACATAATAAAACATAATTTTTTTGGGTGTAATATTAGTTTGTTTCACTAGTTCACATAATTCAAAATAAAGATTATAGAATATTAATTATGTACAACTAATCAAAACCAATAACTTGCTTAAAATGTATCAAGTTTATATATTTTTAAAATAAAGTTGTATTTAGTATTCACCTACCTCGAGAACTTGGACTTATCTACCTTATCAAAAGAAGGTAGCACCTCTAGTTCTAATTCAATTTTGAAAAGAGGCCACTTGTTTGGTGAGGTTCCAATGGTGATTTCAACAAGACTTGAAACCTTTGGTTTGGATACTTTAAACTTGACCTATAGCCTAGACTTAAACACGCCTAATTTCTAAAACCTACCAACATTTGTCTGGTTTAAGCTATTATAAAAATCATCTAAGTCTCTCTATGGTAATGATGGTTTATTTAGGTTCTAATCCTCTTAGCAAGGTTTAATTGAAGTTCCATATACATCTTTATAGTTGCCACTCTCAACACTATTATGAAGCATGTTTTATCCATTGCCTTTTGTGATTAGATGTCAATTTGGTAAGCTATTCAAAGTACAAGTTTCTAAATCATATTAAAAGTTTGGAAAAATGGTGTAGGTATGAATGTAACAATTTGATGTTCTTTTAAAATTTAGGTTTCATTGATTTCAAGTAATTTACGTTTTGTGAGGTAGTTTTGAATGCTCTTATAAGTAAATGTTCATGAATCATTTTAAATGTTTGCTTAAAGTACCAATGGTTGGTCAAGTCCAACAAGTTACATAGGTACAACTATATATAAGTTCAAGTTCTTTTGGAATTGTTATGTCCATTGAATTCAAAGTGTATATGTGCTTTGTGTGTAATAATTCTAAATGTTGTCAAATTTGTAGTTTTTGGTTGAATCATATTATTTGTGGTTTGTAGGAAAATTCAATGGCATATTCATGGAACAAATGGTCCAAGTACAAGTGTAGCAATTCAATTCTTATTGAAATGTTTCTATCCATGGAATTCAAGGTGGTCCCATTTAATTTGTGAAGTAGTTTTGAATATTTTCAAAAGTATATGTTCATGAATGCTTCTTTGGAAAACTTTTTAGTTGTGACTAATGGAACTAATAGTACGTGATCTTGTTGTAAACAAATCCTTGGAAATTTTATGCCCACTAATTTCAAGGTGTTAGTGCTTAGTGCTTTCAAAATCATATTTTATTGAATCATGAATTTTTTTGGGAATGCTTGATTTCATGGTGATTAATGATTTGTGTGGCAATTATACATTGTGCTTTCAAGATTATATTTCGTTAAAGATCATAAGGATTGTTCACTTGGAATAACTATAGGTGGTCATTGATTAGGTGGGTTAAGTATAAGTGGTAAAAGCTCTAGTCATTTTATCAATTTTGTCCAATAAACTAAATGTGTTTGCCTTAACTTGAAGTAGCGAGGATTTTTTCGAAGTGTAAATATTGAATCATAATGGATGATTGTTTGGGAGGATTGATTGGTGCTTATGAAACATGTGATACCTTGGTACAAGTGTTTAGGGTCAATTTTTTAAAATCTTTTATTTGCTAATGTTAAGGTGTTTTAAAAAAATGGAAATAATTTTGATTATTTTTAATTGTGTGCATTAGGTGAATTATATTCACTAGATGCTTTGAAATTATGGGTGGTGTTAATCAACTAGGAAATGGTTGAGTACAATTGGTAAAAGATCTTTCCTCTTTTAATATATTATCCATTGAGGTAAAGGTTTGCTTCTAATGTGAGACATACTTGGAATGTTATGAAAACTATATGAATGTTTTAAATTAGATTAAATGTGTGTACAACTTGAAAATTGTCATTAGTGGTTAAGAAGTAAGTGGCACTTAGGGGTACGAATTGAGTGGTCTTCAAGGATTAAATATTTTATTAATCTAAAGTTCATTGATCAGGAACATGTGAATATGGGGTTTCAAGTGTGATTAAAAATACAAATAGTAAGTTTGTGGCTTATTCCAAAAACCTTTTTTTACTTTCTTGTATGTGTCTTTGTGTATCAAATGTTTTGTGTTATTTTAGATGTTTGTGCTTATTGCATAGTAACTCACAACATGTGGTGCAATTTTTTTTTATAACTTGAATTTTTAGTCTTGTTCAAGGTGAAGCACCTTGATGTTCTACAAAACTAACACTTCTAATGCAAAAATGAATATGACATATCAATGTGTAATTCATGTGACCATTTGAGTTGTTTGTTCTCTATATAAGTTCATTCATAGAACTAAGTGCTTGTACTATAACAAGATGTTTGTAGTGGGCATCCATTGTTCGTTTGAATTTGTTTGGTTTATGATTTAGGTATTTCAAAATCAAATCACATGGCTGGAAGGAGAGGACTTGGTTCAATTCATGATTAATTACAAATAATTTTGTGGTCTTCCAACAACCCATGGAATGATTGACATTACATATATTCACATTCTCAAATCAAAGGTGCAATGTGTAGTTGACTATTTCTCATACAAGCCCAAATCCTACAACATGTTAAAGTTGTAGTTGATTGAAAAAAGAAGTTCAAAGATACATTTGTTTGGATGCCGAGGTTGATGAACAATGTTCACATTTTGTGCATTAGAAAACTATTCATGAAGATTTGTTTTGAATTAATGGATCATTATGAATGCAACATCAAACCTTACATAATAAGTGATAAATGATATCATTTACTACCTTGGTTGATGATTCCCCATAAATAGGGAAATGTTCACCACACTATTTTAGAATCCTTGTTTACTAGAAACTATTTAGGTGGAGAAATGTTGTTGAGAACTTTTTTGGGATTTATAAAAAAAAATTAGAGAATTAATGTTGAAGACTAGCCATCATGTGATGTTTTTGCCAAAAGTTACCTTGTTATTACATCCTTTACATGTGATCCTTCATATATCGGACTTGGACATAAACAATTTAATGATGTAGCTAGAGTTTGAAAACATTAACATAAATCATCGTCCTATAGGTTGAAGAGAATTAAGTGAACATGGGAGTATTGTAAAGCATGGAATTGAAACTAGAATTAAATTACAAGGTTTGGAACATTTAGGAATATATCAACACATACTTTTGGAATAATATTTTAGAAATAAGCCACATTTGTGGACTATCTTTTTCATGTCTTCAATTTCAATCTATGTAGCATTGAGAAGATCATGACTCCCACCATTGCCTTGTTACTCCTATCAATTGTTTTAATAATTGGTGAAAAAAATTATTTCATTTTTTTAAAATTCTTATATTTCCAAGTGTAGTTGGCATTCATGTTAGTTTTGCTTATTGTTGGTTGAAATTGCAAAGTTGGAATGTTTGACAAGTTGACAAAGGGTGTTTCAAAGTAATAAATACTTTTAAAAAAATTGTCCAAGTTTATCACATTCACATGAATTGAAATTATTTCATTGTTGTCACTTGCGTGTTCATTTGCCACATAATCGCCACCAAGAATCTTTTGCATGAATGTTCATCGTGGTTGTGCCGAATCTTGATCTTCTTTGTATATATGGTTTCAATATTGGTGTAGTGTAGTTCCTATCTCCATATGTTTGTAAGTCTTGAACATGAAATGGAATGTTGTTGTTCTGTTCTCCTTGAAACACTTTTATTGCCCCATAATAATCCTGATTGAATTGTTTTGGTAAGTGTAACTTCTCACATTCATTAATGAGATGTTCTTAGAAAGAAATATTGTGGTTAGTCCCTTTGTGGTAGTTT
>Ga0209611_10014195_pt1 | contig 10719 bp, 6 predicted proteins | sample S1TSphgellanicum_3_FD_187693 | JGI IMG/M metagenome (GOLD analysis project Ga0209611, IMG submission 187693) | Host-associated microbial communities from peat moss isolated from Minnesota, USA - S1T2_Fc - Sphagnum magellanicum MG (SPAdes) (version 2) | ecosystem: Host-associated > Plants > Peat... | reverse complement strand
ATTTCTTTTTTCTCTATCAATGACCTTTTTAAAGAAAAATGTTTTTGTGAATGTAATCTAGCCAATGTGTTGAAGCCTATGTGGCTCAATGAATTGTAAAGGTTCCTTGGAACGTTTGAATTGGTGAATCGTACACATTAGGACTTGAAAAATTGTACAATTAGTTGACAAGGCCAATACCATATCAAGGATGGCAACAAGAATTTGATGATGGAGGCAATTGCAACCAAATATTTATGGATTTGAGATGCATTTATAATGCTTCCAAGTTTTTAAAATAATATCAATGTGGTTGATTGCTTTTTTTTTGGTGGTGAACTACCTCCATGATGTTTCCCCACATGCAAAATTCAGTGTCAATGACCATGCTTATCAAATGTGTTATTTCCTAATAAATCACATATATCCCAAATGGACCATCTTCCAAAAAACTATCTTTGAGCCATAAGATGACAAGCAAAAATGGTACACAAATTTTTTCAAAAGGGTTCACAAAGATGTAAAATGCACATTTGATGTCTTACAAGCATGATGGGGTGTGTTACCTAGCACAGTTATGTAGTGAAACATAAAACAAGTTGGGAAAGTAATTGTGATCACAAATAAAGAAGGGGATGTAAAATTAAATTTAGATTTTTAACTACAAGAAACTTTAATTTGTTTAAAGCAATATCAATTACCAATCCCATTGTCATTCAATAGGTTTGTTTGTGAGTTGGTCGACACAATTTGATGAAAGGATGTGAACTACTATCTTTGAAATGACCTGGTCGACCATTTGTGGACTTTCAAAGGGGAACATGATTAGTTTTTTCTATAGGCTATTATATGATTAACTTAGGTGTTGAAACATTGTCCATGTGTATGAGTTTGACTTCAATATAATGAATTGGCCATTCAATTGCTAAGTTTAAATTGAAATGAATGGGATCATTTTATTTTTTCCAATTTTTCAATTTCAAATTTTTGGTAATTTTAACCATTTTTGAATTTTCATTAATAAACAAGATTTTCCAATTATTGGGTACCCACATTACAAAAAATTGCTAGTTAATTTTTGGATATGAAATTGTATAAAATTCCGTTTGCTGGCCAAAAAAAGAATTGAAAAAAAAAACATCAAATTAATTGTCAATGGCAAGATTATACCACAAGGTTGAAAAAGATCAATGTTGTTGTGGGCAATTGCAACTCTTTCATCAACCTAAAATGAACCTTCACTGTTGTTAGCACTATTAATGTGATATGGCACCATAGGTCATGGAAAAGGATTGGCTATGTCTATGAACATCTTTTTTCAAAATAGTTCAACACCTACTATCAACAAAGGCACGTATATTCTTGAAATGTAGGTCCATATTTTGCAATGACATTGTGAAGAGCTAGAGATGGCTAACAAAGTCCTTCAACATCTCCATCTTTGAAGCATTCATTACCACCATGGCTATAGTTGTTTTTTCAAAGTTTACATCTAATCTAGTCATTTTAGACTTGTTGATTGCCATTTTCTTCACCTTTCTCTTCCTCGTAGGCTATTCCCAAGGTTGAATTAGTGTTGATGTCGCATCTACACTCTTGATGTCATCATTGTTATTGTTTGTGCTAGGTGACTATGGAATTTGTTGTTTATAGGGTGGTGGCATTGGGGCATGACACATTTGCAACTTTGAAGTTGACTTTAGCACTTGCCAACTTTCCATCATGGTGAATGGTTTGTTTTTCATCAATGAACCTTAATACAAGATTTATGCTTTTGTGATTATATCTTCTTCATCAATGCCAAATCCATCAATGTCACACATGCTTGTAAATGTTTTTAAGAATTTTGACATCGTGTGTTGCACAACTAATTGACCACTTCAATTCTAGTGATCATTGTGGACATATTACAACACTTTTGCCTATAGACTTTTTGAAAACATCAATTATTGAAACATAAAAGTTATTAGATTTTTGACCAATCCCCTTAGTGAAATTTTGACTAGCATTCAACCATGCTTTACACAACCTAACTGATTCATCATCATTGGAGTTATTACATTCAATCTATTGAAAAAGAGGTGTTGCAACATTTGTGAATGTCATGGTTTTAAAGCTTTCTACCTTGCTACTATCAACTACATTGATCATGCACAATGTTGGAAAACTTGTGAACATTGACATGCTTGGATGTTGAGGCATACAAATAAAACAACGACATTCATCATAACAACTTTGTCTCTCAATGGAAAAATGTTGAATGAACACTTCACATGAGCTAGAGATTAAAAATAGCCCACCACTTGGTCTAATTTGTAGCCTCTTCATGGGATTTAATGATTGCTAGGAAGCTCCCTAGGAATCAAGTCACTTCATAAGGATGAACTCAAATTTCCTCAACCACATTTTTGAAATTCATCATTGGTGGGTATGCTATGGATCAAACTTTTAAGGTCTTTTTTGAAATCATGTCAATTCAAAGATAACATAAACTTATACCCCTATGATGCAAATGCTCAAAGGAGATATAATAAATCTACATAGGTGAATATTCATAATGTTCTCACATAAACAATTAAACATAGAATAAATATTATATAATTATACCTTTATTTGGTTAAAATAGGATAACTAGTATACCTAGCCACCCAATACAAGTGTATACACATATGAATCCATTTTTTAAAAAAAAATAGTAGCCTTTTCTCCCAAAAACCATGCCAAATAAAGTTTGTGGCTTAATTTCATTGGAAATTTGTGTGTTAAAGCCCTTTGTGCTCCCCCACTCCACATAAAACATACCAATTTGGATAATTGACTAGAAGGAGATATATTTCCTAGGTTATGTGTTATCCCAAATATGAGTTTGTGATAATGTTCCCCAAACTTCATGTGGTCTTGCTACTTAAATTAAACAAAAAAAATTATGCATAGAGATGAAGTTGCTTATGTTAAGGATCATTCTAGAGGAATTTGTATAACAATAAAATATAATGATATAAAAAATGAATTTTAATCAAATATTTAATCCTTTTTCACATGAACATCATTCATTTATATTCATCAATCAACAATTGCACACTAGGGTGGACGAAAAACAACACAATAGGAGTTCATTTTGGCATAATTTTTAATATTAGCAACACCTTCACAATGAATATGTATAACAAAATTCGAAAATTAGTTCTTGCCCTTCCTTTCTAATATATTATTCAATACTTTGAATGATGAAAACTTATGATTCTTTTATTTATTCACATTGAATAGGACTTTATGGATTCAAATATTTTTTACCCTTTAAAAAGTACATGAAAATGTACTTCCACTTGCAATGACATCTTCAATAAGAACTTTAATTTCCATTTTACCTTATGATAAAGTACAACTAAACATTTAATACAATATTTTGAAATTTATGAATCCTTTTTTCCTTACCAATTCAATTTTGGATACATTACACTAGTAAAAAGGTTTTGAAATTCTTACATTTTTTAATCCTTAAAGGGACAACATTATATGCACTTAACCCAATATTCAACTACATTATATAAACACTTGATATAGTGGCATGAACTTCTCAATAATGATTTTTTATCAAACTGACACCAGGTGAAAATAAAAATGTTAGATTTACTAGTGATGAGAAATATCTTGACAAGCATATATACATGGATGCACTACTAATGATTGGGAATGCATGTCAATGGGCATGTCTATTCTATTATGAGGAGACCATATTGTTGGTGCAAGGTTGTGAAGAATGGGATGTGAAGAAGTTAGCTATTATGAGACCATGCCATAACAAAATCACTTAAGAGGTTTGCTACAAGTTAAGTTATGGAGGAGTAGACAAGATGAGAAGGGTGAATCTTGAGCAACTAGGTATTTCATTCAACCTAATGGTATGTGTAATTGGTGTGAATTGTTAGCTCAATTGCATATGAGTATGAATGGTAATCAACAAATTTTCCTTCTTCTCAAAATCACATGATTGCTTCTTGAGATTCAGAATTAAGAATCACAACAATTCTTTTTTTTTTAAAAGTTTCAAAACACATGGAAGCCAACATACCTACTTGTTTTCACTTGTTCAAATTTATTATTTTTTTAAAAAATGAGTAATAAAATCTGAGGTTGTGGTGAAAATCATGTCAGTTCTAAAATCAACGACAGCAATCCCACCTCTTTTCTGCACAAATTTTGTTTTCAGAACCAAGATCAGACCCCTTGTTCATGACATGTGCACTTTTTGTCTCCAGGCTATTCAAAAAAAATGAGAAAGCACAATCAAATGTGACTTTCAGGCTCACACTTTGCTCATGTCATGAATACAAATGGCTAAATTGTTACAAATTGTTTAATCTACAGCCCTCCAGTGAACCAACACACACCAGCACACCATCCATCCACTGGATGCCCGTTATGATTCAGTTTTGGATGAACCTCAACTGAGTTAATATTGGGTTTCACCTTGGTAACCCATTTTGTCAGAAGTAGGTCCAATATCTAGGTAGATAGGTAGGAAAATAGGTGACCATTAGGTAATTATATGGTTTATAGTTTATACATAGGTAATGGCTAGTTTTACTATCTACCTACTAACAACAACCCACAATCATCATGTTAGTAGGTAGGTAGTTAAAAAAAAGCAAGTGATTTTGGGTTTTCCTCTAGTCCTCACCATTGTATGACCATTGTATGTTTGTTTGTGTGGCTTGTTTTTTCCCATCATCCTACAAAACTGTATGGGTTTGGGGAGTCAAGGGTTTAGGGTTTAGGGTTTAGGATTTAGACCACTCTGAAAAAACTAGCTTACAAACAAAACAAGGAAGACTCTTATACTACTTATTATAGTCAATCATATAAAAGAGCCAGTTCATGCAGACATGCATGAACTCTCATGTTTGCATGTTCATGCAGAACCCTTTTCCCTAATGGTGTCTGATCACACTCTTTTTGCTAGTATCTACCACTTTCCACATAGTATATATATGCCACTTTTGTTGACTCTTTAAATGCCTACTTGTTCTCTGCAACTGTGAAAAGGCATCTGGCAAGCTTGTTTTGCAAAGCCTCCTCCCATTGAAAAAATTGCACCCAAAATTTGTTTTTCTTCAAAAAATTTTTTTTTTCTTATTTTCAGTCAAGTACATGTGTTAATTCTTTTGGTCACACACATGGAAGTTAGTTTTTTTAATAATTAATTAAAATTAATTAAAATTAATTATTTTACTTTCGGTCGTATATATTGTATTCTTGGTGAGAACAGAACTATCGAAACTGTATTCATTGTATTTTGGTCATATGTATTAATTTTTTGTATTTCATGGGTGATGAAACTGAAATTGAGAGTTGTTTCCACATAGCTTGCAGAATGTATTCTACATGCCATACATGTGTCTCCTCCATTCCTTTAACTTATTGATTTATTTATGTGCATTGGAACTTACTCAATTCTTTTGAGGTGTTGCATTCCTTTTATAGACAGAGAGTGTCCCTGGCTTTATGGAGAGTCTAGGACGCTTCCATTTCAAGGCGGGCTGTTATTGCAAGGGAGGGTTCTTTTAGGCTTGGAGTTTTATTGGGTTTATCTCTCCTTTCTTTAGTTGATATGCTTCATGCGACTAGTGGAAGTTTCAGTACTTAGTGATCCCATTACCTCCGTGTGACCCACCTCTTTTAGGTTGTTTGCTTGCATGGACTTTGATCCTTGCCCCTTCTTTCCTTTTCTCTCCCTTTTTCTTGGGTGCTCTCTTTTTATGAAGTTTGGCAGGGGTTCATCATCATCATATTTCTTGCATGCACTTGAAAAAGTGACCAATTTCAGATTGAGGGCCAACAATTCCATGCACATTCAATCATTTCTGTGTCAAGGATTTCAACTTTGCCAAACAAAAATTGCACGATTGCATTTTACTCACATAAGTTTCTTCCCAAATACTATTTGCAAGTTTGGGCAACTTGGTCAGACTGTTTATACCAGTGTATCCAGTTATCAAGAAAATGGTTGGTTATCAACAAGGGTCCCAGGGTAGGTTACTCATAATCTCAATAAGAATTGAACAAAAGACCCTGCCCATTTGGTATATGTTCCATAGAGACATTTACAGACCCTTACAGGTCGAGTATTTCCTTGATGATTTTTTTTTTAAATGACCTGAAAGTTACAAGAATATATTGTGTGTGAAAATCTGCAGCCATAGAGTACCAAGCATTTTCAAAGTAGGCTACCTCACTTGAAATTGTGGTTAAATCTAAAGCAACCAACCTCCCTTTTTCTTTTGCTTTCTCTTTTGTTAGTTGGCTAGGCAACGAAGGAGGACCTCCAACATTTTGTTTCTTCTTTTTCTTTTGACATTTTTTCTTCTTTGTTGACTCACATTAAATGAGAAACCCCATACACCTTGAACACACAAAGCTCATCCCCCCCCCCCCCTCCCCAAAAGGCACCCATGCACCACAAATCAGCACATCTTATCATACAAGACAAATACCATGTCCATCCCCGTAAATTAAAAAGCTAGTCAAGTTCACATATGTCACCAAAAGATAAAAGTGAACCCATCCCAACACACACAATTTGCATAGCTTAACAGACTACAAAAGGTTTTGAGTTTTGACATAGAATAGGTGTGACTAGAAGATTTTTTTATATGTAGGGTGGTAGGTTACCTATGGCCTTTCAAAGGTGGGCTCTACATACATGGTTGGCAAAGTGTGATCCAAGTAAGTTCCCCATCTAATTTCAAACCTAAGGTACTCACAAGGCACAAACATTTCACTTCAGTCGTAATTTGCTTGGTTATGTTATTCACACCATAGGGATGACTACTACAATTCATCCCCAATATCTAGTTAGTTAAGTAGCCTAGACCTAGGTTAGGTTATTAAAGTGAGGGGGGAAACAGGATGGGGAGTAAGGATGTGAGGACCACACATAGGTTCCAACGTGGGCTAAGGTCACTTCCAAGGGTTCATCTTCACTAGAATTGTTATCATAGTAGAGTTTTGGAAAGCTCTTTGATTGGGTAACAACCAGTGTTGGCCAGTTCTTGAATTTAGGTCGGTTTTGTTCTTTCTTTGGCATATTAGTCCCTTCAGCAAACTCTTGGCTTATTGCTGAAACATCCCTACTCTTATTCTAAAGAGATGGGATTTGGTTTTGTAAGGGCATTGTTTTGCTTCCTAGAATTTGTGCAAGTCACAAATTGGATTAGGGGTACAATTGGCCCTTTCAAGGTTAATGGCAAGTTAATGGTAATGGTTAGATCGCCCGTGTTGCACCACATTACATTAAGACCACTACAACTTGGTAGGGCCAAGCTTTTCCAGGCTAGAATCCTAGATAAATGTTGTAACCCTTGTTGAGCAGTTATGGCTTTACCCCACTACCATGAGGGTTGGAAAGTCCTTGGAAGAAACATATAAGCTTAACATTGGTTTGCCAAAAATATGGGATTGATCTAATGGCCCCTATTGCCAACATTGGGTCCTTGCAAGAATGTCTTTATGGTGACCTCAATAGAACACTAGTTGACAAATGTTGCATGGTGGTTCCAATCCAACAATCATTCTATCCATTGCCACCTTAAAAAAAATGAAAAATTCTTAGCACAAACATATGTTGGTTTGTCTCTCATGCTTGTGTGATATGATCCTTTCATTCCAAACCAAAATTGGCAAAATGTCATTGTAGTGAAAAATTGCTTAGAATTATGTGGACTTTTAGGATTCACAAGGTTACTCCTTTCCAACATTGACGAAGCAATTTTTATGTTAAGCTTAACATAAAACAACTATTTATGTTAAGCTTATATGTTTCTTGCAAGAACATTAGATTCACATTGGGAATGACCCATTCTTTTTCAATTATTGGCTGATCAAAGCAACAATTCTTGAAGAAATATGTTGATGTAAAATATATCAAATATTTATATTTTATATAGTATTTTGTAGAGAGACCCTACAAAATACACAATGTTTGAACTATAATTCAAAGCAAGTATAGCATGGCCCATAACTCCATGTTATAAATGAAAAATATGGTCTTGGAAACATCATGAAGCACTTTTTAAGTTCCACATATTGGGTCTTAACGAATATAAGTAAAAAAGATTGATGAAATTTTCATATGGTCACATGGATTGAATAATGAATATAGCATTAGGCAAACACAAAACTATTTTAAAGTATGGACACTCCAATGAAGATTACTATAATTTACCACACTCATTTCCCATGCTAACTAAACCCAATAAACTGAAGTATCAAAACTTGTCAATTCTGTTTTCTCTTTCATTCTTTTATGTTTTGTATGATAACAATCATATGGGTCATTGCAGAAATTCAATAAGGCAAATATTGCTATCCCACCAAATATAGGCAAGTGTTAAAATTATGCAACAGATTAATTCCACTCGGTCTTTGATGTGAAAAATACTAAAGTTTGGGTATTCCAGCTAGTGGTGCCGGATATGAAAGTTCTATTAAAAAGATCCAAATGTACTCAATTTTACGATCAACTTGTTATGATGCTTGATATTGAACACATTTTCAATGAAGGAAAAATCTGGTCCTAGATTGCTTCACATGCCAACCCACATAAAAGGAGTAAATTTTCCTTGAAACTTGAAGAATGGATGAGAATTTGTTGGCCCAACTGCTTGGAGGAAAATGGATAATTGTTGAACTTGGGCCAAAAGTAGGACAACCAATCAACCTAAGGAACTTGGGGAAATGTGACAATGGACAAATAAATTCAAGGAAGACAAAATTTGGCCCAATTCCCCAATGAAGCTGGATATTGGTAAGCTGGGGGAATGGGACAACAGATGAACTCAAGGGAAATGGGATAACAGATGAATCCAAAGCAAATGAGGCAATAGATGAACCCATGAAAACTTAAATTGAGAAAAATTGAACAATGGACAGATTTGGGGAAATTGGGATGAATAAGTGGTGAAATTCAAATCTAGATCTTTTCCCTTCAAAAGATCAGCCCTAAACCAGTATATCACATGTCATTCATTTTAAAATTTTACAATTTTGAGCATATTGAAAAAAGCTTAACATATCATTTAACACATTCAAATCTTCATTTTCAGAAAAACCTGATGATGATGAGGTAATGGTTACCTATATAGCATCAGATGGACCTTTGGTTGGGGAGAGCTTCTGTATCATGGCAGGAAAGTAGGGCCATTGTGCCCAGTGAGGTGCCTCTGAGGAACTTGCGTGAAGCTGATCTGGGGAGCCCAAATTTTCAAATGGGGCAGCAAACTGGGCACAATGGGCTGTACCCAGCAGATAATACCCGCCTTGTACCAGTTTCAATACCCGGTGCATACCTGGCTCATACCAGCCCAAAAAACAATCTTGGACCCCAGTACCAGTAACCAAGCTGGTATCAAAGTTTTAAACCAGACCCAAAACCAGGTTGATATTAGGGTTTGAAAACACACCCAATACCAAGAAGATCGGGCCGGTATTGAAATTTTAAAAGCTGCCCAATACCAGGACCAGGCTAGTATATTCAATAGTTGATACCCGAGCAACACTAATTTGTACACTACTGTACCTACAGCACAGCTGATGTTTGGCTTCTTTGCCGAATATTTATTTATTTATTTATTTATTAAACTGAGGTTAGGCAGTTTCAAATTTAATTTTCCAGAAATTCAACAGTTAGGGAATCTATCTATGAAGGAAGGTAGTTTGTTTTGTTTTGGAGTTATGAGATCCACCAAACCAGGATGCTTCAGATCATGTTCTTGGTGCCTTTGGAAAGCTCTCAACTAGGAGGTGCATGGGCTTAGTTCCACGACATTTGGACTTGTGGTGCAAAAGTTCTTGAATATTGAATGATTTCTTCGCTGAAAATTAAATTAAATTGTAGCTAATTTTTTTAGAGGAATTGAATTGTGCCTTTGGTGTTGTTGGTGATGAGCAGGATTTAATGGAATTTATTTGGTAAGATTTGGATTCAGAATGTGGGAGATATTGATTTTTAAGTGATTTTTTACCACTAAAATTTCAAATAAATTCTTAAAAACCAGGTTTTGAGAGGAAAAATCAGTTGCGGATGTGGTAACACTTGGGCCAACCGCACAGGCCACACCAGTGACTATGAAAAGTACACCTTTTGTTGTGTATTTGTAGTAGTAACCCAATGGTTGGGACAATAAATACTTTTTCACAAGTTGGGAGTTCAATTTTTCAACAATTTTGACAAATATTAATAGTATTTTTCCTTTTTTCTAGTTAGACCTTTTGAGAATTTTTTTGTGCCAAACATCAGTCACATGTACACAACGACAATGTACATAATAAGCATGACAAAATTTGTGTGAGAGGAATTGCTCCAAATCCAAGAAATGGGGATAAGTCCCAGCAGGCTCCAGCTCCTCTTCTTCTTGTTGTTTTGTACTGCTGTTGGCAGTTAACCTTGACTTCATGGTTCAGATTTTGATGTTTTTTTGAGCTTGTCTACAAAATCCAAGGCGATTTTGAATATGGTTCTAGTTCGACAACTTAAAATTTATCTGGAGAGAGACAGAGTTAGAGCACCTGCCTTATTGCTAGCACTTTGTGGATTTCAATCCCCACAAGGACAAGAGATCCCAAAGTGGATTGCCAGAAATCAGAAGAAGCTCTCACCTTGTCTACTGAAACGTGAGCAGATTGCCTCAGATTTTTAGTAAGTACTTAGATCTCCACCCCTCGCCCCCCCCCCCCCCCCCC
>Ga0209611_10014194_pt1 | contig 10720 bp, 6 predicted proteins | sample S1TSphgellanicum_3_FD_187693 | JGI IMG/M metagenome (GOLD analysis project Ga0209611, IMG submission 187693) | Host-associated microbial communities from peat moss isolated from Minnesota, USA - S1T2_Fc - Sphagnum magellanicum MG (SPAdes) (version 2) | ecosystem: Host-associated > Plants > Peat... | reverse complement strand
AGCGCCGCGCTCGCCTGGCACAGCGTGTTGGCGGTGTCGATCATGTCGTCCATGATCACGCAGGTGCGCCCGTGCACCTCGCCGATGATGTTCATGACCTCGGCCACGTTCGGGCGCGGGCGCCGCTTGTCGATGATCGCCAGGTCCGCGTCCATGCGCTTGGCCAGCGCGCGGGCGCGCACCACGCCGCCGATATCGGGCGAGACGACGACCAGGTTCTGGTGGTTGTGCTTCCACAGGTCGCCCAGCAGCACCGGGCTGGCGTAGATGTTGTCCACCGGGATGTCGAAGAAGCCCTGGATCTGGTCGGCGTGCAGGTCCATCACGAGCACGCGGTTGACGCCGGCGACCTGCAGCATGTTGGCCACGACCTTGGCGCTGATGGCCACCCGCGCCGAGCGCGGCCGGCGGTCCTGGCGCGCGTAGCCGAAGTAGGGGATGGCGGCCGTGATGCGCCCGGCCGAGGCGCGCTTGAGCGCGTCGGCCATGATCACCAGTTCCATGAGATTGTCGTTGGTCGGCGCGCAGGTGGGCTGGAGCACGAAGACGTCCTTGCCGCGGACGTTTTCGTTGATCTCGGCCATGATCTCGCCGTCGGAAAAGCGCGAGACCATGGCCCGTCCCAGCGGGATGCTCAGGTGCTGCACGACCGCCTGCGCCAGGCGCGGGTTGGCGTTGCCCGAGAACACCATCAGGTTGTCTGGCACCATCGCCGACATGGGATGACCTTATCTGGAGTCTTACCGCAGTGGCGCGTTCAGCGCCGACGCCACTGTGCCTGGAGGCGGGAAAGCGCGCGACCCGGTCGCCCCTGTCGACGCGGGAACCTTTGGCTGGGGAGGAAGGATTCGAACCCTCGAATGGCGGAATCAAAATCCGCTGCCTTAACCAGCTTGGCGACTCCCCAGCACGAGACCTGCAACAACACCTTCGAGGGCCGGCGCACTGCTTCCGGCCCGACCCGCGATTATCCTGCCGAACGTCGCGGCTTGTGACGCGCGTTCCAAGCCTACTACCACTGCGCCAGCGGCAGCTCCGCCAGCGCCGGGACGGCCCATGCCGACCACGCCGACGGCAGCTGCGCACGCACGCTTGCCAGCAGCGATTCGGCCTCGGCCTGGGTGGGTCGCGTGCAGAACACCGCCGAGCCCGATCCGCTCATCCGCGCCGGCCCGTGACGCTGCAGCATGTCCAGCGCCTGCGCCACGGCCGGGAAGCGCCGACGCGCGACGGGCTCCAGGTCGTTCACGCCGAAGCCGTGCGCCACGCCCGAATCGGCCATTGCGCCCGCGGGCGAATCGGCCGCCGAAAGCGCGGTAGAAAAGCCTGCGATTGTCGTTCGTTTGCGGTCCCGTGTCAATTTCGGGTCCGCGAAGATTTCCGCCGTCGAAACATGCACTTGGGGAAAGACCACGACAAGCCAGGAGGCGGGCAGCGAAACGGGCGTGCAGCGCTCGCCCACGCCCTCCACGAAGGCCGGTCCCGGGCCCAGGAAGAAGGGCACGTCCGCACCCAGGCCACGCCCGATCTGCGCCAGAACGGTGCGCGGCAGGTCCAGGTCCCACAGGCGGTTGAGCCCGATCAGCGTGGTCGCCGCATCGGACGAGCCGCCGCCCAGCCCGGCCCCCACGGGGATGCGTTTCTCGACGCCGATCGTGGCGCCGAGCCGCTCGATGTCCGGACGCGCGCCCGGCGCGGCCGCGGCGTGGGCGCGCAGGGCGAGCGCAGCGCGGACGGCGAGATCGCCCTGCTCCGGGCCGGTCAGGTCGCCCACGCGCACGATGCCGCCATCGGTGCGCAGCGTCAGGTCCAGCGTGTCGCACAGGTCGATGGGCTCGAATACCGACTGGATCTCGTGGTAGCCGTCGCTGCGCCGGCCCACGACGTGCAGGAAACGGTTGATCTTGGCCGGGGCCGGCAGCCCCAGGAAACAGCGCGGCAGCGACGCCGCACCGGCGACCGCGGCGGCCGCGCTCATGATGCCGGGCCGTCGAGCACGACGCGCAGCGCGACGGCCGGCGTCGCGTCGCCGGCCGGGCGATCCATCTGCAGCAGCAGGCCGCGGCGCTCGCCCTCGGGACGCTGGACCGTCACGTCCCAGCCGTCCTGCGCGAAGCGTTCGCGCCCCGGGTCGGCCGGCAGCGGGCTCGACGGACGGCCGGGCGCCGGGCGGCCCTCTACCCAGTCGGTCATGCCGACGATCGGCAGCGACCATCCGAGGACCTGCTCGGAGAGCACCTGGGCATCGGGTCCGTGCTCGACCCGGACGCCGCCGTCGGCAGGCACCAGCAGGCGCGCCTCGCGCGCGTCGGTCTCGAAACGGGCGATCGTCGCTCCCAGCGGTGAGACCAGGTCCAGGGCCAGGTTCTGCGGCCCTACGGCCAGCGCAAAGCGACCGCTCCAGGCATTGTGCTGCGCCTGCGCACCGGGGCCGGCGGCGCGGGTCACGGAGAGGGCGAAGCGCCCGCGGTAGCTGCGTTCGGCGCCCACCGGTGCGGGCAGCGTGTTGCAGGCCGTCGCCAGCAGCGCGCAGGCCAGCGGCAGCGCGTGCCGGAGCAGGCGTGGCAGCAGGTGCGGCAGCGGGCGCGCCCGGCCGGGCGCGCGGCCCCGCGCGGCCGGCGGCAACGCGGGCGCAGTTGCCGTGCCCGGAGCGTTCAAGGCTTGATTTTCAGGCGCTGCAGGGTATCGCGCAGGGTGTCGCTGTCGCCGTCGCGCTTTTGCGCATCGAGCAGCAACTCGCGCGCGGCCGAGTGGTCGCCGGTGGCCCAGAGGACCTCGCCCAGGTGCGCGGCCACGTCGGGGTCGGCCTTGAGGTGGAAGGCCCGGGTGAGCGATTCGCGCGCGGCCGTCAGGTTGCCCAGGCGGTACTGGACCCAGCCCATGGAGTCGACGATGAAGCCGTCGTCGGGCGCCAGCGCCAGCGCGTGATCGATCAGCTGGTAGGCCTCCTGCAGGCGGATGTTGCGATCGGCCAGGGAGTAGCCCAGCGCGTTGTAGGCGTGGGCGTAGTCGGGACGCAGCTGCAGCAGGTGGCGCAGGCGCGTCTCCATCACGTCGATGCGGTCGAGGCGCTCGGCGCTCATCGCCGACTCGTACAGCAGGCCCGTGTCGTCCGGACTGGCCTGCAGCGCCTTGTCGAGCAGGTCGTAGGACTCCTGGTAGCGGCGGGCGTCGCGCAGCAGCTGGCCGCGCGCCAGCACGCGCTGCATGCGCTCCTCCGGCGTGCCCTCAGGTGCCTGGTCGAGCAGCTTGAGGCCCTCGTCGACGCGGTTCATCCGCCCGAGGATGAAGGCCTGGCGCTCGCGCGCGGTCTCGAGCTGGTCGGCGCCGCGCACCTTGCGCAGCCACTCGAGCGCTTCGGGGAACTGGCGTTCGCCGTCGGCCACGCGCGACATGTTCTCGTAGACGAGGTCCAGGTCGCGGTCGGGCGCATTGCCGACCGCGGCGAGGTAGTGCTCGAAGTGGCCGCGCGCCTCGGCGTAGTGCTCGGATTCGAGCGCCAGCACGCCCAGCGCGAACATCGGATCCGGGTTCTGCGGGGAGCGCTGCAGCAGGATCTCGAACTGCTGGCGGCCCTCGTCCAGGCGCCCGTCGCCCACCAGCAGGCGCGCGTAGACCTGGCGCGCCTCGGGGGCGTCCGGATGCGCGGCGAGGAACTGCGCCAGGATCGTGCTGGCTTCGGCGCGCCCCGGGGCCGGCGCCGCATCCCGGCCCTCGGCCGGTGCGGCGGCGCCGGTGGCCGGATCGCCCTCGACGAGCAACTGGGCCACGGAGACCACCGCCAGCTCCGAATCCGGGCGCAGGGCCAGCGCGGCGCGCGCGTGCGCCATGGCTGCCGCGTGGTCGCCGGCGGCATGCGCACCGCGCGCCACGATCAGCTGCGCATCGAAGCCGGTGGCGGGCGCGGCGCAGTAGGGGCGGGCCACGGCTTCGAGCAGGGCGAAACCGCGCGCGGGCTCGGGCGCATGCACCAGCACCCGCTGCAGGCGGTCGAGGATCTCGAGCGCGTTGGGCGCGGCGGCGATCTGCCGCTCGAGCAGCGGCCGGGCCTGCTCGTAGTGGCCGTTGGCCACCAGCAAGGATGCGTAGGACTGGTCGGCGTCGGCGTCGTGCGGGGCGAGGCGGCGCCACAGCTCGGTGGCCTCCAGCGCCTGCGCCAGCGCGCGGGCGTTGATAGCCACCTCGGCGGCACGCCGCGCCACCCGCGGATCACCGGTGGCGCGGGCGACGGTCATGAACTCGCTGTACGCCGCCCCGGGCTCGCCGCGCTGGATGGCGATCTCGGCGAACATCAGGCGAAAGAGCAGCTCGCTGCTCAGGTCGACATCGGGCAGCGGGTCGGCCACCGGCGGCGGCGCCGGCGCCGCGGCCGCATCCTGGGCCGGCCCGGCCGCTGCGGGGACGGCCGCCGGCACCGCGGCCACCGGGCCCCGCCCCGGCGTGGCAGCGCAACCGGCGAGCACCGCGCCCAGCGCCAGCGCTGCCAGCAGGGCCGGCGCACGCGCGCGGACCCCCGGACCCGCAGCGGAGCCGATGCGGAAGGTGTAGCAAACGCCGTGAGCAGATGACATCGGAGGGCGACCACCATCGGTGCGGGTATGGACGAGCATATTATCCCTTCCGGCCCGGACCGATGCCCGCAGGATTGCCCGGGGATAGCACCGGATCTGCGCTGGGGAGGCCATGCCCGAATTGCCCGAAGTCGAAGTCACCGCCCGCGCCCTGGCGCAGCGCTTCGACGGGCGCCGCGTCGATGCCGTCCGGATCCACGATGCCCGCCTGCGCTGGCGCGTGCCCAAGTCGCTGCCCGGCGCGGTGGCCGGTCAGCGCATCGACCACATCGGGCGGCGCGGCAAGTACCTGCTCTGGCACCTGCCGGCCGGCGTGCTGATCTCGCACCTGGGCATGTCGGGGTCCTGGCGCATCCACGAAAGCGGGCGCGTGCCGCCGCGCGAACCCCATGACCATGTGGAGCTCGAGTGCGACGGCGCCGTCGCCCGGCTCAACGACCCGCGCCGTTTCGGCGCCCTGCTGTGGCACGCGCACGCCCAGGGCGACGTGCTCCAGCACCCGCTGCTGGCGCCGCTGGGGATCGAACCGTTCGATCCGGACTTCGGTGGCGACTGGCTGTTCGCCGCCACCCGCGGCCGGCGCAGCGCCATCAAGCAGGTGCTGCTGGCCGGCCGGGACGTGGTCGGGGTGGGCAACATCTACGCCACCGAGAGCCTGTTCACGGCACGGATCCATCCGCAGGCCGAGGCGGGGCGCATCGCGCGCGTGCGGTACCGGCGCCTGGCCGCGGCGATCCGCCAGGTGCTGGCGCGCGCGATCGAGGCCGGCGGCGCGACGCTGCGCGACTTCAGCAGCACCGCCGGGGTCGCCGGACGCTATACCGAGTTCGCCCAGGCCTACGGGCGCGAGGGCCTGCCGTGCCCGCGCTGCGGCACGCCCATCCGCCGCCTGGTGCAGGGCCAGCGCGCGACCTTCCTTTGCCCGCGCTGTCAACGCCTCTGAAAAGGTTAAATGGCGTGGGAAGCCGGTCTTGCCGTTCGGTGGACGCGCCGGGGCCCTGTGCTAGTGTCGTCGGGTCCGAATCCCGCTGGGCGCAGGGTCCCTCGCCGGCCCGCAGGCGCCCGCCCGCCCATGTCAGAGCTCGTCAGTAGTTTTCAACATCTCGGGGCCTGGCGCGATGCGCTGGCGACGTCGATCGACAAGCTGCGGCGCTGGCTCACCGCGGGCCAGCTGCTCGACGCCGACGCGGCGCGGCGCCTGGACCTGGCGCAGGACCGGCTGATCGGCGACAAGCTGGTGATCGCCTTCGTGGCCGAGTTCTCCCGCGGCAAGTCCGAGCTCATCAACGCCATCTTCTTCGCCGACTACGGGCGCCGCATCCTGCCGTCGGCCGCGGGCCGCACGACCATGTGCCCGACCGAATTGATGTACGACGAGACCCTGCCGCCGTGCATCCGCGCGCTGCCCATCGAGACGCGCGCGCGGCTGGGCAACACCAGCGACTTCAAGCGCTCGGCCATCGAATGGCGCGTGTTCCCGCTCGACACGGATTCGACCGAAGGCATGCTCGAGGCCTTCAAGCTGGTCGCCGAGACCGTGCGCGTGCACGCCGACGAGGCGCGCATCTACGGCCTGTACGACCCGGCCGATCCGGACCAGTCGGCGGCCATCGACGACAAGGGCATGATCGAGATCTCGCGCTGGCGCCATGCCATCATCAATTTTCCCCACCCCTTGCTGCGCGACGGCCTGGTGATACTCGACACGCCCGGGCTCAACGCCATCGGCACCGAGCCGGAGCTGACGCTGGCGCTGGTGCCGAGCGCCCACGCGGTGCTGTTCGTGCTCGCCGCCGACGCCGGCGTTACGCGCAGCGACCTGGGCGTGTGGCGCCACATCGTCGGCAAGGATGCGCGCGACGCCAATCACCTGGCCATCCTGAACAAGATCGACGGCCTGTGGGACCCGCTCAAGTCCGCCGCCGAGACCGAGGCCGAGGTCCAGCGCCAGGTCGCCAGCGTTGCCGAGACCCTGCACATCGAGCCGTCGCGGGTGTTCCCGGTATCGGCCCAGAAGGGCCTGGTCGCCAAGGTGACGCACGACGAGCAGCTGCTCGAGCAGAGCCGCCTGCCGGCGCTGGAGGCGGCGCTGGTCGAGCTGCTCGTGCCGGCCAAGCGCGACCTCGTGCACCAGCAGACCATCGCGGTGGTCGATCGCGTGGTGACCGAGGTGCGCCAGACGCTGGGCGCGCGCGAGCGCAGCCTGGTCGAGCAGCTGTACGAGCTGCGCGCGCTCCAAGGCAAGAACCAGAGCTCGGTCGAACGCATGCTGCGGCGGGCGCAGGCCGAGCAGGAGGAGTTCGAGGAGAACGTGCGCCGGATATTCGCCACGCGCAGCGTGCTGATGCGCCTGGCCGACGAGGGCTACGGCCACGTGCGCCTGGACGCGCTGCGCGCCTGCGTGCTGGAGACGCGCGAACGGCTGCGCAAGACTCGCCTGTCGCCGCAGTTCGTCGGCGTGACGCGCGAGTACTTCGACCAGCTGCGGGTGCTGCTGCGCAAGTCGAGCGGCTCGATGGCCGAGATCGAGCGGATGATGCTGGGCGTGCAGCGCCTGTTCGCCGAGCAGGTGGGCTGGAGCCTGCCCCCGCCGATGAGTTTCTCGCTCGAGACCTACGTCGCCGAGGTCGACCGCCTGGAGGCCGCGTATCGCAACCATTTCGGCACCATCGCGCTGCTGACGCGCGACAAGTGGTCGCTGATCGAGCGCTTCTTCGACACCGTGGTGGTCAAGTCGCGGTCGATCTTCGCCGCTGCCGAGCGCGACGCCGAGGCCTGGGTCCGCTCGCTGCTGCCGCCGCTGGAGATGCAGGTGCGCGAGCAGCGCCAGCAGCTCAAGAAGCGCACCGAATCCGTGACCCGCATCAGCGAGGCCCAGGGCTCGCTCGAGGAGCGCATCGGCCAGCTCGAGGACGCGCTGCAGGACGCGCAGGGCCTGATCAACGAGCTCAAGCGCCATGCCGACCGCATCCAGGGCCCGCGCGACGGCGCGGCCATGCGCCCTGCGGCCGCCCCGGCGCCAGCCGAGGCCGTGGGCGCCGCCGACCCCGAGCGCGCCGCCGACCCCGAGCGCGCTGCGGGCACCGCGCGCGCGGCCGTCGACGACGCCGGAAGCGCCGGCGCTGCAGCGGCGCTCGCCGCCGCGGAGCGCGCGCAGGACCTCGCGGTGCCGGTCGCCGGTACCGGCGGCGCGGGCGACGCGCCCAACCCGGTGCCCGTGCGGGTGGAGAACTGAGCCGCGCGACCCGCGGCGGGGGCACGGGGGAGGCGCATTTCGCGCGCGACCTCATCGCCTGGCAGGCCGTGCACGGCCGTCATGACCTGCCCTGGCAGCAGAGCCGGGATCCCTACCGCGTCTGGCTCAGCGAGATCATGCTGCAGCAGACCCAGGTGGCGACGGTGATCGGCTACTACGAGCGCTTCCTGCGGCGCTTCCCCGACCTGCCGGCGCTGGCCGGCGCGGCGCTGGAGCCGGTGCTGCAGGAATGGGCCGGGCTGGGCTACTACGCGCGTGCCCGGCAGGCCCACGCCTGCGCGCAGTCGGTGCTGCGCGACCACGGCGGGCAGTTCCCGCGCACGGCCGAGGCGCTGGCGCAACTGCCCGGCATCGGCCCCTCGACCGCGGCGGCGATCGCCGCCTTCTGCTTCGGCGAGCGCGCCGCGATCCTGGACGCCAATGTCAAGCGCGTGCTCGTGCGCCGCTACGCGATCGATGCCGACCCCAAGCGCGCGGACGTGCAGGCGCGCCTGTGGGAACACGCGCGGGCGCTGCTGCCCGAGGGCGCGCGCATCGCCGCCTACACGCAGGGCATCATGGACCTGGGGGCGACCGTCTGCACGCGCACGCGCCCGCGCTGCACGGCCTGTCCGGTCGCCGGCGACTGCCAGGCGCGCGCGCAGGGCCGCGCCGACGCGCTGCCGGTACGCACGCCCAAGCCGCCGCGCCCGGTGCGCTCGGCCCACCTGCTGGTAGCCCTGAACCGCCGTGCGGTCCTGCTCGAGCAACGTCCGGCGGCGGGCATCTGGGGCGGCCTGCTGGGCCTGCCCCAGTTCACGCGCGCGGCGGACCTGGCGCGCGCGGCGCGCGGCCTGGGCGCCGACGCACCGCGCGCGCTGCCGGAGCGGCGCCATGGCTTCACGCATTTCACGCTGGCGTTCACGCCGCACGTGGTGGCGCTGGCAGCGCGGCCGCGCCAGCGGACCGCGGCGCAACGCTGGCTGCCGCTGGCGCAGATCGAAGGCGCCGCCCTGCCGGCGCCGATCCTGGCGCTGCTGCGCGAACTGCGCGCGCAGGGCGCACATGCCGCTCAGCCCAACGCCGAATCTCCCCCTCACCCGCGGCGCGGGAGAGCGTCGAGGTGAGCCGCGTGTTTCTGTCAAGACGGCACACGGACCATCGACCGGCGCAATAGCGACCGTTGTTCGAAGCCGTGGTCCATGGTGAGGGTAGACGCGCTGGCATACAATCGCGCACCTTTTCATCCTCACACAGGAACGTCATGGGCTTATCGGCATCGCATCGCGCGGGGACGCGCACCCCGAAGAACCCGGGCAGCGGCCGATGGGCCGGGGCACTGGGCTGCTTGCTGATCCTCGCCGGCGCCGCGGCTGCGCCACAGGCCGCGCCGATCAGCGACGCGGCCTACCCCGGGACGCTGACGCTGGCGGTCGACCTGCGCGATACCGCGCACAAGGTCTTTCGGGTGCAGGAGACCATCCCCGCGCTGCCGGGCCCGCTGGTGCTGTACTACCCGCAATGGATACCGGGCGAGCACGGCCCGACCGGGCCGATCGAGGGCGTGAGCGGCCTGGCTATCACCGCCGACGGACAGGCGGTGGCCTGGCGGCGCGACCTCGTCGACATGTACGCGCTGCACCTCGAGGTGCCGCCCGGCGCCCACAACGTCGAGTTGTCGTTCGACTTCCTGTCGCCCGGTCCCGGCGGCAGCTTCGGCCAGAGCGTGTCGGCGACACCGGTGATGACCTCGCTCGAATGGAACCAGGTGGTCTTCTATCCGGCCGGGTATGCCGCGCGCCTGGTCAACATCCAGCCCAGCGTCAGCCTGCCGGCCGATTGGGGCTACGGCACCGCGCTGGAAGCGGCCGGCGGCACGGCGGCGGCGCCGCAGTTCAAGGCGGTGAGCCTGGAGACCCTGGTCGATTCCCCGCTGACCACCGGGCGCCATTTCAAGCAGCTCACGCTGTCGACCGATCCGGTCCCGGTGCGCCTGGACCTCGTCGCCGACAGCCCCGGGAACCTGGCGATCACCGACGAGCAGTTGCACCAGCACCAGCGGCTCGTCAAGGAGGCCGCCGCCCTCTTCGGCGCCCATCACTACGCCCACTACGACTTCCTCTTCGTGCTGTCCGACCACACGGGGCATTTCGGCCTGGAGCACCACCAGTCGAGCGACGACCGCATCTTCGCCGACTTCTTCACCGACCCGGATGCCTACCTCGCGGCCAGCGACCTGTTGCCGCACGAGTACACGCACTCGTGGAACGGCAAGTTCCGGCGCCCGGGGGGCCTGCTGACGGCCAACTACAACGTGCCCATGCAGGGCGACCTGCTGTGGGTGTACGAAGGCCTCACCACCTATTGGGGCGAGGTGCTGGCGGCGCGCGCGGGCATGCGCAGCCCCGAGCAATTCCGCGACAGCATCGCCGCCATCGCGGCCCAGATGGAAAACACGCCCGGGCGCACCTGGCGTCCGCTGCAGGACACGGCCGACGAGGCGCAGGTGCTCTACACGGCGCCGGGCGCGTGGCGCAACTGGCGCCGCGGCACGGACTTCTACCCCGAGGGCGCCTTGATATGGCTCGATGCGGACACGGTGATCCGCGAAGCCAGCCACGGCGAGCGTTCGCTGGACGATTTCGCGCGCCTGTTCTACGGCCGCAACGACGGCGAGATCGAGCCCCGCCCCTACACGTTCGACGACGTCGTCGCGGCGCTGGACCGGGTGCAGCACTACGACTGGGCGCACTTCCTGCGCGCGCGCCTGGAGTCCAAGTCGGCATCGGCGCCGCTCGATGGCATCACGCGCGCGGGATGGAAGCTCGTTTACACGGCTGAAGAGACGCCGTTCTACAAGGATCTGGAAGAGTATCGGAAGGCAGCCGACCTATCCTACTCGCTGGGGCTGTCG
>Ga0209611_10014190_pt1 | contig 10722 bp, 8 predicted proteins | sample S1TSphgellanicum_3_FD_187693 | JGI IMG/M metagenome (GOLD analysis project Ga0209611, IMG submission 187693) | Host-associated microbial communities from peat moss isolated from Minnesota, USA - S1T2_Fc - Sphagnum magellanicum MG (SPAdes) (version 2) | ecosystem: Host-associated > Plants > Peat... | reverse complement strand
TATCTGGTTCGGGACTACTTTCAGCAAATTTTACAGACTCGTCTATAACCTGCTGCACTTGACGCTCAATAGCTTTGAGCGCCTCCATCTCCACTATGTTTTGCTCAACTAGATATGCAGCAAAATTCTTAATGGGGTCACGGGCAAACCAGAATTCTTTCTCCGCTTTGGAGCGCATTTCATCTGGGTCTGCTAGGGAGTGACCTCGGAAACGGTAGGTAAGTGCTTCAATTAATGTTGGACCTTCTCCTTTGCGGGCACGGGCTACGGCTTCTTGTGCCACTGCTCGCACTGCCAGTACATCCATACCGTCTACTTCCACACCTACCATATCAAATACACTGGCTTTTTTATAGATCTCTGGCTGGGAAGTTGCCCGTTCGTGAGCCATGCCGATCGCCCACTTATTATTTTCTACGACAAAAATTATTGGCAGTTTCCACAGCGCTGCCATATTCAAAGTCTCAAAAAACTGCCCGTTATTGCAAGCTCCATCACCAAAAAAGCAAGCCGTCACTTGGTCAGCGGTTGCATCGCCCAACGCTTCTCGGCGGTACTTAGTTTGAAAAGCTGCTCCAGCTGCTACAGGAATCCCCTCAGCCACAAAAGCATAACCACCAAGCAAGCGATGTTCGGCCGAGAACATATGCATTGAACCACCTCGACCTTTACTACAACCCGTGGCTTTGCCAAATAATTCTGCCATGACCTCTTTTGGCGGTACTCCCGCACTCAGAGCATGAACGTGGTCGCGGTAGGTACTACAAACAAAATCTTCACCCGGTCGCATTGCCCCGTTGATCACTCCAGTAGAAACAGCTTCTTGACCGTTGTACAGGTGTACAAAACCAAACATTTTGCCCCTGTAGTACATTTCGGCGCACTTGTCTTCAAATGTACGCCCTAACACCATATCTTCGTATAACCGCAACCCTTCTGCTTTGGTTAGTTGCGCTTTTGCCTGATCAAATGTAGGTAACGTGCGTTCTTGAACCATTATTTCTGAGTATCCCTGTCGTATGACTTAAAGTTACTATTTTAGATAGTTGCTCTGGGAGTAGCGGTAAGGGTGGGTTTAATTGGCTCGCGCTTATAGGAAGCACGCCCGATCACATTGTAAAACCCACCCCGTTATTTTTAATACCTAGCAACTTATAAAAAAGGGGTGTAGGGGGTAGGGTGTAGTGATGTGAAAAATCAAACGAATGGGTGTTCGTGCTGCCCACCTAAAACAAAGATGTATTTCGTCATTGTTTCAATCCCACGTCTTCTCGTCGTGGGTTCCCACACCCTCTGAATCAGAGGTTACCAATGAAAATGGCAAGATTTCTGCATATCTATTAACAATTTAAAAAAACCTCGGCGAAAATGCTGACAAATTCACCTAGAGATAATTGCAACGGAAGTTTATTCATGATATAATTATGTTCGCTCGCTAGGAGCAACCCTACCTAAAAGATTTCTGGACTGCGACACGCATTCACTTGTTCGTTTTTCCGACTTGGTCTGTTGACGCACGAGTTCCAAACGGATCGCGAGGTCTAGATAATTTTTTCTCACTAAGGCGGAATAGCTAAACCACCAGCAGGAATGGTCAAGCCATAAGTAATAGAAAGAAAATCATCAAAAGAATATGCTGCAAGCACAACCCAAGGTGCAGTGAATACTGTATGGTGTCAAAGGCTGATAGCAGGTCTGTGAAGCCTAAAGATATCAAAAATTACACAAAAAAGCCTGACACTTTCAAAAGTTAAGGCAAAAATAAGTAATACAGTAAGACTATATCTTTGGGGAGGCACAATTTAAGTTGTTGCAATCCACACTTGTTGTGTGAAGTCCACAGGTTATTATGGCACGGTTTAGCAGACCTGGAATGCTCTAGGAAAATTATGTTGATCACGCTGCAGGGGAAGTAGACTGTGCGAATTCCGCTAGATTACTACCGAATTTTAGGACTACCGTTGGCGGCAAGTGATGAACAATTGCGGCAGGCATACAGCGATCGCATTGTGCAGCTGCCGCGACGTGAGTATTCCCAAGCAGCAATTACGTCTCGCAAACAACTTATAGAAGAAGCGTACGTGGTTTTATCAGATCCAAAAGAACGCAAAGCTTACGATCAGCTTTACCTTGCCCATGCTTATGGCTCTGATGGTGTTGATGCTAATGTAGCGGTTGAAAATCGCAGCGTTGGCAACAACAGAGATGTTGACGAACGTAATCTCAGCATTGAAATTTCCCAAAATGAATTAGTTGGTGCTTTACTGATTCTGCAAGAGCTAGGGGAATACGAACTTATACTGAAACTTGGTCGTCCATTCATTGTCAATAAAAATGGTGTAGCAGGTGTCCAACCAAGCAACAGACCAATCAGCGAAGAAGTCGTTGAACGTCCAGACATTGTTCTCACCGTCGCCCTAGCATGTTTGGAACTAGGTCGCGAGCAATGGCAGCAAGGTCACTACGAAAATGCTGCTATTTCCCTGGAAACTGGGGAGGAACTCTTATCACGCGAAGGGCTATTCCCTAGCGTTCAGGACGAAATCAGAGCGGATCTTCACAGGTTACGACCGTATAGAATACTGGAGTTAATCGCGCTACCAGAAGAAAAGGCTGCTGAGCGAGCACAAGGGTTACAACTATTACAGGATGTCTTAGACGAGCGTGGTGGCATTGATGGTAATGGAGATGACCAATCTGGTTTGAACATAGATGATTTTCTGCGGTTCATCCAGCAATTGCGCAACTACTTAACAGTCGCAGAACAGCACCAATTGTTTGAAGCCCAAAGCAGGCGTCCCTCCTCTGTCGCCACATACTTGGCCGTTTATGCCTTAATAGCACGGGGATTTGCCCAACGTCAACCCGCTTTGATTCATCAGGCAAAACAAATGCTGACTCGTCTGGGTAAACGCCAAGATGTTCATCTAGAACAGTCACTATGTGCGCTACTGCTGGGGCAAACAGAAGTTGCAACCCGTGCTTTGGAACTGAGTCAGGAATACGAAGCCTTAGCTTTTATTCGAGACAATTCTCAAGAATCTCCAGACCTGTTGCCGGGACTATGTTTATACGGGGAGCGCTGGTTGCGAAACGAAGTGTTTCCTCACTTTCGAGATTTGGCTGGTGAGCAAGCCTCTCTAAAAGATTATTTTGCCGACCAACAGGTACAAGCTTATTTAGAAGCTTTGCCAATAGAGACCCAAAAAACTCATGAATCGACCTTAACCAACAGCCAGTCTTTTCCCTCTACACAGACAACCAATCCCCGTCGCCTTGGCAATGTGAATGCGGTTCCCCAACAACCCCATAATCACAGAACAACTGAGAAAAGACCAGAATATCCAAACGTTTCGCCACCTAACTTTCCGAAATCACCCCCTTCTTCAACTGCTTGGAATCCACAATCAGAAACTCCTGCGACACCGATGTCAACGGCCCAACGCACGAGCAGAGGCAACCACAACTTGAATGGCAAAGTAGCTAATGCACCTACTCAAACCCCAAACCCAAAACAGAGGAGGCGTAAACGCTCTCCAGCTAGTACCTCAGAGCAGCGTGCATTGGATAATCGTCAGAATGTTGCTCATCGTCGGCGACCTTTTATCCGCATACCAGCAGCGCAAGTGCGTCTGGTATGGACGGTGTTTGCATCTTTAGCAGGTATACTAGTATTCTGGCTGTTAATAACAACAACTTTTGGATGGATAAAAAATTTGTTTTTTTCCTCACCATCCATGCAAAGTGAACAGTTGTTTGTGCAGATCAATGAACCACTGATACCCATTCCTGATCCCAATAACAAACCTCAATCACCAACAGGGCCTCTGACAGAGGGTGCTGCAAAGGAAGTGATTCAGACTTGGCTATATACAAAAGCTGCTGCTTTAGGACAAAACCATGAAATTAGTAGTTTAGATCAGATTTTAGTTAGTCCAGCTTTGTCTCAATGGCGGTTAATCGCTCAGCAGGATAAGGCAGAAAACCGCTATCGTTCGTACGAGCACAGCCTGAAAGTGGAATCTTTAGATCCAAGTCTGACGGATCAGAACCGTGCTGCTGTCGAAGCTTCAGTCACTGAAGTCACAGAGTTTTATGAGAACAGTCAGATGAAAAGAAAATCTGGTAAAGAACAACTGCGAGTCAAGTATGATTTGGTTCGTGTAGGAGATGTGTGGCGTATCCGGGATATGGCGGTGATTAACAAGATCAGTACAAGGTGAGCAATCATCATGGATGTTAAGGGTAGCTGAGGCAGATTATAATACATCGAAGAGATAAAAAACTGTAGATGTACGAGGCAGTACTCGACTAAAGTTACCCAGAACGAAGCAGATGCACGCAGATAATCTTGCATATCCAAAAGCTGGCGTAATTTTTCAATCTTTCACCTGCTACATTCTTCCCAGCGAATCCATCAGAGAGAGATTTCTTAGAAGCAAGCGCACTGGCGGCACACCACCCGTGGGCCGCTCCTAAGATGCACCCCTTCTTTTTTTACGACGGGTTAAGACCCGAAGTCGGTTGAGAACGTCTTGGACACGCCTGTAGATGACACTTGCTCCCCGTTCCACTAACCCATCTCTCTATGTCATCAAATCTTGATATAAATTGGCTTTTAGATCGCTCTCAGGACTAGTAATAAGCTGAAATGTCAACAAATCATGACTTATTGATCCCCAGAGGGCTGATAAATTCGTTAACAGAGCGAAAGTGCGTCTGAGACCCCCTTGATCCCTGAGTAGGATTACCTGTTAATATCTAGTTACAAACAAGCCCTCCACTCCCAAAGCAAAATGCAGATTCCGGCATAGCAGGGAATTGAAAGGGAGTAACCCGTAGTGACATCTCCACACATCTCCCTTCGGGTAGGTGTGGGCTTCTAAGAAATTAGAGGCAGGTGTCATTAGTCTGAGCAATCCGTTATGCAAGGATTGCTACGAATTCTCTCGAATCTATAGGCACTCCGGGATGTAGGGTTAGCAACCCGTTTCCTAGTTCCGGACAATGCGGTTGGTGATTAAACATCCCTACGGGAGATTGTAAGTGTTGCCAGCTAGAAACCTTGGAAAACATTGACGTTCGCGTAAGCGTTGCGGTAGCGACGCTCGTAGCGTCAGCGTCTGGTGGTCTTGTGAAGGAAACCACCCATGAGGGTAGAACTTAATTAATAGTTCAAACAAAAAAACATGGTGGTTCGTCCGGAAGACCCTCTGCTCTTAGAAAAGGTGCGGTTACTATCGGTTGACGGTCAATTCCTCACCACCGCGCCTCTCAACTACCACTCCCGACTGAGTACAGAATGAGCGTGGGAGGCGAGGGCGCGGAATAGCTAAAAAAACACACTTAAAAAAGTCTATAAAACCAGGAGTCAGGAATAAGAAGTTCATCTGGGGTTGTTGAGACATAATCAACAAATTTTTAACCAGAGGATATCATTCACTTTTCAAACGACTGGATGGAGGCAAAATTCATGGCAAAAGAACGCCCACCGCTAGAAGAGATGACTTTACGGCAACTACGTAAGGTAGCCAGTGAATATACTGTCTCTCGCTATAGCCGAATGCGCAAGTCGCAACTACTGGCATCAATTCAAGAAGTTGAGCGTAGCAAAGATTCTCTCAAGCAATCTCGTTCATTGGAGGCACAGGAAACCGTGGAAGCAGCAAAATTTGAGTTGGGTCAAGTAGACCGTACTGCTGGTATTCTCACCGATGTAGATGAAGGACTCCCAGATCTACCAAATGGCTATGGTGACAGCCGCATTGTGTTGATGCCTCGTGACCCACAGTGGGCTTATACCTATTGGGATGTATCCAACGAACACAAAGAAGAACTGCGTCGCCAAGGGGGACAACAGTTAGCACTCAGGATTTATGATGTCACTGACATCAACATAGATTTCCAAAGCCCTCACAGCATTCAGGAATATCCGAGCGATGAACTAGCACGGGAATGGTATTTGCCAGTTCCAGTGAGCGATCGCGATTATATCATCGACATTGGCTACCGTTGTTCTGATGGTCGTTGGTTGGTGTTGGCTCGTTCTGCGAGAGTACACGTTCCTCCTGTCTATCCTTCCGATTGGATTGAGGACGTCTTCATCACGGTGAACTTTGAAGAAGATTTGCGCGGTACAACTGTCTACGAACTGGTTCCTCCTGCTAAGAAGGTAGCGCCGACGACTGCTGCTCCTAGCAATGGTAGCGCCAGCCCCAACCCGATTTACGACCAAATCTTTGGCCTAGCTGAATCTGCGGAAGCGCAACGGGTTGCTGGTTCTCTGTTCGGCTCCATGCAGCACGCTCCTGGCTCTGCAGTTCCAGAACAGGCCATCAGCTCCTACGTTTTCCCCTCAGGCGCCGGTATCTGGGCAGTTCCTACCGTATCTGGTTTAACCATGTCCGGTGTGGGAATGTCTGGTGTTGGTTTCTCTGCTTCCGCTATACCCAATCGTCCGCGCCAGTTCTGGTTAATTGCAGATGCTGAATTGATTGTCTACGGTGCAACTGAACCCGATGCTACCGTAACAATTGGCGGTCGCCCAATTAAGCTGAATCCAGATGGAACCTTCCGTTTCCAAATGTCCTTCCAAGATGGTTTGATTGACTATCCAATTATGGCTGTTGCAGCTGATGGTGAGCAAACACGGTCAATTCACATGAAGTTTAACCGTGAAACACCATCTCGTAATACCAATACGAAAGAAGAAGCTGTTGTTGAATGGCTGTCTTAATTGTAAGAATTCATGCGTCAGGAGTCAGAAATCAGAATTTATAAGGGTTTGGTATCTGTTTGCACCATCGCCTTGTTGCGAAAATCAAAGCCCAAAAAGCATATGATTTCGTAGGTGGGCACTGCCCACCAGCCCTCCTACTCGAAAGTGCAAGATGTCAGTGCCCCTCTATAGTCATGCTGTAGTGGGGTTTTTGCATGTCGAGGGTTGATTGGTAATTATGGTTAATTTATCGGACATCATATAACTTCAGGCATGAGGTATTCTGACTCCTAACTCCTAATTCCTGACTCCTTTTTACAAAAATTGTCTAAATATGCTAATAAACAAAAGGGGTTTATTATATATCTTAATAATCTGGTTGATATTCTTATCAGGTTGTAAAGAAATTCAGGCAAACTCAGTCACAAAAACAATAAAAACTTGTTCTGATCAAGGGACAAAATTTAGTGTGGACTTTTTTAAAACTAATAACCATGGTGATAAAGAGGAAAGAGGCATTAACCATGTGATTATTTTTAATCCAAAATCGGAAGCACTTGATTTCAAGGTTAATGTCGGTTTATCTCATAAGCTTTATACTAAAGACAATAGAGGTAGACTACGTCAAGAATATGTGCCTAAACAGTTTCATGAACTAATTGCTGACGAAAATTCAATTATGAATGGACAAGCACCGTTAGCAGCGATTAATGCTGACTATATAGGTACTGATAATAAACCTCAAGGCTTGAATATTTCTCGGGGAGTAGAGTATTCAGGAATATTTAAAAATAGGCGTTCCTCCTTTGGGATATCAGGAGGAGAACCCAAGCACCGCAAAGCTACCATCCAAATGGGAAAAAGGAATGATGCTATTCTCAATTACAACCTAGTTGGTGGTAATGGTCGATTTTATCGTGACGGTAAGTTTAAAGATATTTGTCAAGACTTGGGAGAAAGTGCCTGTAAACAGGCAACTAACCGCTCTATGGTAGCTATCACTAATAAAGGTTATGTCATTCTGCTAGTTAATGATGCTAAAGCTAATTCAAATATTGAGCTATCTCAAGTTAATCAAGAGCTTTTGCCAGAGATGTTTGACAGTGTTCTCGAAGGTATTGCTCGCAATAATTGTTTAGGTAAGATTAAAGAAGGGATGTTATTTGATGGAGGTTTATCTCCTGGACTGTATTACAACAATAAAATCTATGTGGAAAACCCTGGACCAATTGGGTCAGTATTTTTGATTTACAATAAAAAAATCATAGCTAAAGATCTCACTAAATTCAGAGGCGAGTGAAAATGACAGTAAAACAAGTAACGGAAATGACAGTGGAAGAGCTAAAAGTATTAATGGTTTCAGTGTTCGATGAGCAGATAAGTGCAATGAAAGCTAGCCTTTTGCAAGAAGCTACTACAAGCTGCTGAATTTTGGGCGGAAGCACGTCGTAAAGGAATTCCTACGGCTGCGCCAAAAGCGTTGAATGGGGATGTGATTTTGGCGGCTCAAGCGCGAGTGATAAATACAGATGATGAAAGGGTGGTGATTGCTACCACAAATGTGAAGCATTTATCTCGATTTGTGAGTGCTCGTGAGTGGCAAGATGTTGAGGGAGGCGTTGGCAATCCGGCTCATCTTCATACATAGATCGCAGACCATAGCGCTTATGTTGGAACAAACACTCAAAGCGGTACGCTAGAGATTGAAGCAAAAAAAGCCTATGACACCTTCAGAAATCGCCGATACACTGACCGAATTATTTGGTGCAGCATCTGTCAATGCTATTGCACCAGGTTCTTGGCAAATAGAAACCTCTACCTCTCGGCTGTTGGTAATGCTTTCGGACGATGAAACTTGGCTACGAGTTTTAATACCCATCGCACCAGTACAAGAAGCCCTACCTTTTTTAGAACAATTATTAGAAGCAAACTTTGATGATACTCAGGAAGTGCGCTACGCTTTACAGCAAAACGTAGTGTGGGGGGTATTTCAGCACAACTTCAGCAGTTTGGTTGTAGAAGATTTTCGGGATGCGATCGCCCAACTGATTTCCCTATATGAGATTGGTTTAGATGATGTTTTTAATCGGCTGATAGAAAGCCGCATCCGGCAAATTATCTTGGCTGCAAAACAGCAAGGTCAATCCCTACAAGCCACAATGCAAAGCCTAGAACGTTTTTATGCAGAAGGATTACTGGGTGAAGTCGATCAAACCCCACAGGTGCAGGAAGAGGTTTTAGCTGCTTGGCGGCGTCAGTTGGAACGCCTGTGGAATGAAATAGAAGTTTAATAAAATTGTTAGCGGTTAGTTGTTAGTGGTTAGTAGAAAAAAACAACACCCAACACCCAACAACTAACAACGGGAGCATCCACTTTTGGAAGAAACATAATTCTTGTACTCCAAAAACCCTACTATATGGTTCATCTAAAAAAGTCTATCCGCCAAAAGTGGATGCTCCCCTAACAACTAACAACTAACAACTAACAATATGAATATCATTGAAATTTTGAAAGAAGACTATCAAAGATTTCCAGTTAATCAGACTTATAGCATCTACGCTGAAGATGTTTATTTTCAAGATCCACTCAACAAATTTCGTGGCGTTAAGCGGTATAAGCAGATGATTAAATTCATCGAAACTTTGTTTATAGACACTAAAATGGACTTGCACAGCATTCAGCGTTTGGGAGACACAATTAAAACTGAGTGGACACTCAGTTGGAATTTCCCCCTTCCCTGGAAACCACGAATTGTAATTCCTGGGTGGAGTGAATTACACCTTAACTCCCAAGATGTGATCGTTTCCCACATTGATTATTGGAACTGTTCCCGGTTGGACGTACTGAAGCAGCATTTCTTCCCGGCAAAAAAGTGATCGCTTACAATTTAACCATGAGCATATTCTCTTAAATTTTTCAGCGCGGTTAACATGACTGAAATGAACCCTGATCGCATTACTGGAACCATTACAATCGCAGTACTACCTCAAGACAATGGACAGTATGTTTGTCAAATATCACCGTCTCTGAGCGATTCTCCTAGAGAGAACTTGCAATGCTACGGTCAAACGAAGGAACACGCGATCGCCATCGCCTTAGAACAACTAGCCGATGAGTATCGTCGGATGGCGGAAGAACGACAAAATATAGATTGGGACACAGTGGAGCGATCAGAAGCTGGAGAGCCGATTGTCAAGCATTATCATGTAATTTTGCACTACGAACGCATTGCTGAGGAAGAATCGAAGTTTGAGGCAATGCACAATACGATTATGGGAAATACGGTGGTTGAGAATGCCAAGATCACTGTGATTGAGATTGATCCAGATATACCAATTATACAGCCCAACTGACTGTCAGATGGACGCACCCTCGACGCAGATAAATCTGTACCTCATTCGGATGAGACGCGCTATAAATAAATGTTGGGTTTCGTTATAAATGTTGGGTTTCGTTTCTCTTTCCGCCAGTCCTCTGCCGAGGGAAACTCTCCTTCTCCCAAGGGGAGACGCTGCGCTTTCCAGGCGTGGGGACGCCAGTTGCTTTAAGCCGGGAAACCCGTCCAACGCACTGGCTCATGAATACGACGCACCTAAAGGCGCAGTCTTTATCTTGTTTTTTGGTTGGCGATGTACTTCTTGATTGTTTCAGATGAGGCAGACGCTCGTTCGCGTTCGCGAAGCGTCTCGAAGAGAAGCGTCTCCCCGAGTGAGAAGACTCGCTACCGCTGACGCGGGAGTACCCGAAGATAGCTGACGCTCGAGTACTCGCGCTTTGCTATCTCCAGCCGCACCACAAAAATAACTTCTAGTCCACAAGGAAGGCAGCTTTAATAAGTGCGGAAATTCTTGTCTTAAAACTCTAGAAGTGAATCCCTTTAACCAAAACATTATTTGATAGTAGTGCTAGGGTTGGTGGACAACTTAAAAATAAATGTACATGGTCTTCCATAATTTCGAGAGCTAAAATTTCACAATCTAGTTCTTTGCTTTTCTCGTATAAT
>Ga0209611_10014189_pt1 | contig 10723 bp, 9 predicted proteins | sample S1TSphgellanicum_3_FD_187693 | JGI IMG/M metagenome (GOLD analysis project Ga0209611, IMG submission 187693) | Host-associated microbial communities from peat moss isolated from Minnesota, USA - S1T2_Fc - Sphagnum magellanicum MG (SPAdes) (version 2) | ecosystem: Host-associated > Plants > Peat... | reverse complement strand
GGCCAAAAAAAAAAAAAAAAACCTTGAGTGTGAGGGTGGGCCAAAGGTGCCCAACCCACCCGTGCTGGCCCACCGTCTGTGCCTTGCAGGCACGGGTTACCACTAGTATACAAATATGTGCACACATTGCATTAGTCACCAATGTTTGAACTCATTATCATTCTTTAACCTTCAACTTCACTTTTGAAACTATCAAATGTGCACAATGCATAGATATAATAAAAACTTACAAGTTTCAAAAAGGTTGAAAATCTATAATCCATGATCAGATGAAATAATAAACAACACACACCTTAATAAGGTTTAAATGTTCCAATCTTCATGTAGACATGAATCTTGATATGTTTGTGATGATTTGAAAGGAAATAGCAAATGATGCAAAGGTTGATTCTATTGTTATGTATGTATATAGGAAAGGGATATTGATTTTTGGTTGATGAGACAAGATAATGAAAATTTTGATTGATAACAATGATGAAAATCAATCAAAAATGGATATTTCAAAGATGAGTGATATTTAATATTTTATTCTCCATGTTGCATTTAGTTGTTTAATTTATGTGGTAATCCAATAACAATAGTTTTAGATAGAGTAAACATGCAAATGAAAGAAGATGGATTTTTTTGTGAATAATCCAACAAGTTTGATGTGTTATGTGAATGTTGATTCATTTGCATATATCTACTATATTAACCACAATCAATTGTTGAATTTAGGGTTTCAAATAGTGATGCACTTCATTATTGTTGAACTTTTGAACCCGACTTCATGAATTAAACCAATTCTTGGATGAATATTAATTAATAGGTGTAAGACACATGAGTTTTTAATCCAATGCAAACTCATAACTTGTATATGAATTCACATTGTCAACTAAACATAAAATTTAAATGCCCAACTTTGTTAGATTTGTGAAAAAAAAAACATGTTTTTTTCAAGTATTACATATCATCACCATTAACATCACATATTCACACATTCTTCTAAACTTCAAATTTTTTCACAATACATATCAAATTCCTTCGAGAACCAAAACATTTGCAATTTATTAAAATTTTAATTATTTCAATCCATGAAGAGACCAATCTAATGTTTTGATTTGAAACTATGTGTATCAAAAATGATATTTTTTGGTGGATATTATATGAAAGAACATTATTTTTCAGACCTTATTATTATTTGATTTTTAAATATCCACATATTTAAATCACCTTAAATTTAATTAAAATTTTACCCATGCATTCAATTTTGGTACCATGTATTTGTTTGAAATACAATTATAAGTGAAGTCATGAGGCATTTGGATCTTGTTTACAACAAGGAAAAAATGTTTAGAAATAACATTTTTTTAATACATCTATTATAACACAACATTAAAAAAAATCCCTTGTTATTTTTTAATTTTCTCTTTATAAGTTGTAAACGAAAGGTGTCACTCATTTCACACACAATTACCTTATGAATTATGTTTTAATATAAGTTACAACCTTTCCATCCTTCCAATTGAACCTAAATTAACAACTAATATATAAAGTCTCAAGTGCATTTATCTTTTTTTATTTTGAATATCTACTTTTAATGCATACCTTATATTAATTATTTGGGATTTTCACAATAAAAATAATCTTATTAATATTAAACTAAGTGGTTTATATTTTTAACCCCAACAACCAACATATGAAACCCTATATTCACTATAAGAATTCTTGGTTTTTCAAGATGTACAATTAATTTGACTACCTTGTCCATTTTCACTAAAAGTTTGGTCAATTTGATTTTATGCCTTTGGTCATTGAATTGACATGTTTTTTTTTATTGTTTCAATTAAGTAAAATGACCTTTTTTACTATTGGTTGATGGGAAAATTAGTCAAATGTGATTTTTGAAAATGAACATTTACAATTAAAAAGGGCAAAGGTGTAATAAAATAAGACATGGAATCAAATAGAACAAAACATGAACACTTATAATAAAAAAAGCCACATAAAAATAAACATATTTACCACAATAAATTATAATAGTGAATTATGTCAATTAATAGTGAAACACGATGTTTACATAATGATATCATAATGAAATAAATTTAACCAAGGTGAAATCACTAAAGTTCAATGAACTTATTTCACTTTTAAGGTCCCATGGTGATTTAGGTTATTGAACTACACCCCATTTTTGTACTAATGGAGGTCCATCACTATAGTGGCATGTATTACTACATGGGATGTATTAATTGGATGAAAATAAAGTCAGATCTACATTTATATTTGGATGAAGTAAGATGGCAATTATTTTCATTATAAGCATATTACTTCATTTTGATCTCACCATGATTTTTTAAAAACAATTATTGATTTTTTTCAAACAAAAAAACGAATTGAAAAAAATGATTTTGGAACTTTTTGTTTTCTACGCACTATAATTAATTTCCACTATTTTTTTGAATGAAATGTTATACATCCAAACATTTATTATTACAAGGTTGGGAAAAATAAAATGAAAAAAATCATCTTGCAAAAATAAATTACAAAATTAATTAAATTTAAGAAAGGGTTTAAGGTTTTGGCATCTTTTCAAAGTCTTGTTCATGATATTTGCAGCTTTTTTTTTTTCATCAAAATAATTTGCCCTTCTAGCCAACCTTTTTTTTAGTGCAAAATTTTGCATTGATTTAACCTTAAAATATGATTTTCACACGTACAAATGAATTCTCATGAAATATATGGCCTAAATTTGCCATATTCAATTTGAAAAAAAATTCGAAATTGCTATAATTTTATGAGAAGTTCTAGTAGGTAGTCAAAAATAATATATAAGGATTTTGATTTTCTTATAAAATGTAGCCAAATTTGGCCAAATTATTTCTTGGACGATTGCCACCCCACATCACAAAATCCTTGTGGCACAAAAGAAACTTCTATACCTAAAATAGGAAATGGCAATTGCAAGACCAAAGAGGAGATGAATGGTCGCTCATTGAGCATCACAAGGGAAGAAACAACAATGACATTTAATAAAGTGCCACAAATGACTACAACAATGGTGGAATTAATGTTTTGGTAAAACTTGCTACAAGTTGGTTGTAGTTTTCTAGTAGAATGCTACAAAAGACATATGTTGACAGTTGTTATATGAGGCTTTGCAATGAACATGAGGAGTGTGGGGAACTCATAATGTGGTAAACCCATTGACCTTCTTGGAGCAATGTGTTTTGGCACTCTTTGATTGCCATTTCTTGGTGTAAGTGATTTCTAAATCCGACCAAATTGATATTAAAACACGGCCTTGTGATGAATGTATGTGGTAACATAACTATAGGTTGAAGGGTGTGCATTTCTCTACATTTTTTAATTACATTGCATGGGTTTTTGGTACATCCAACCATAACATAAATTAGATGACTCCCAAGGTTGTACATGAACATAATATACATTTGTTTAGTTGTTGCTAGTGTTGGTGAAACATGACTTTTGAAATTATGGCAAAACTTTCCACATTTAATAGAGTCTCTATGGTAAAGACTGTGAAGTTGCAAAATTAATTTCCAAAAATTCCTACACCATCATCTTGTCCAATAACTTTTGTGATGGTTTGTTCAATATTTGTGGTGGTTTTGTTATTTTTCTCACCTTGGACAAATTTAAATGCACAATTATTGTCTTCAAATTACTTTAGATGTCATTGTTCAATTATATATTTCATTTGTGACGTCTCTTTGTATGTTTTTTGAAAAGAATGTACAATTAATCCACAAAAGTGACCATGCCCATTAACCTCAACATGTTATATTACAATGTAAATTATTCCTATATTATGTGGAATTATAAATATCCTGACCATATTGGTGTGTTGATTTCTTGTACATAAGGGGTAAAGGTCCATGTTCATTAAAGAACTTGTATATTGGTGATCAAGAGTCCAAAAGGTCTAAAATTTTCATCAATTTTCAAGGAGGTATGGGATTTGATTAAAATTTAGTCCATTAGATAATTGCCCATGTACTACCATTGTAAATTGATGTAATTTCAAGCTCAACTAGTAGAAAGCCCTTTGGTGTGAAGACATTAGTGCCCCATTGATTAAAAACTTCCAATTTGTTATGTGTTTAGGGTGAACTATAGGAGTGGCAAAAGTTAGTTGCTTGGATGTACTACCATTTTGTTGTTGTTTGAATATGTTCAATTAGAAGAAATGTTTTTGTCAACTCCTTGTGCATTTAAGGTGGGTTGCATGGTTGGTAGAGGTTAATTGCTTGGATGTATTGCCACTACTTGAAACTATTGTAGTTTCAATATGTTCAATCCAAAAAAAATTGATGTTTGTTGTGCATTTAAGGTGGGCTACAAGATTGGCAACTTGGTTGGCCACGTTCAACCATTGTGTTGTAGTTTCAATACATTCAATCACAAAACAAATTTGATGTGGGATGTGTTTTTATTTGAGCTACAAAATTGGCAATCATTTATGTGTTTTAGAACTAGTTTAAACTTTCATGATCAAGCTTGGAGGAATACTGGAAACCCAATTGAATATTCTTGAAGGTTTGGAATTTGATTTATAATTTAAAAAATCTCCCCATACTACCATGTTTTTCTTCTATTAATAAATAGTCTCATTAAGTAGGATCAAAAAATGACACATGAAGTTTAGGGTGTGTTTAAAGTTTGATCTACAAGTTTGGAAGAAGTCATAGGGTGTTAGGACAAGTAGTCAATAATTTCAACAAACCAAAATTTACTCAACTTTGTGGGGCTACCCCCTTGATCCAGTTGGGGGTACTAAAAACTTTTGAAATTGAAGGTATTATCTTGGTGCATCCATTGGTTTTACCTACATGTACGTAAATGGCTATTAAAAATATTGCCAAGTTGTCCAAGCGAAAGAGACAATTAGCTATTACAACAAGGCATAAAAGAAAAACACCTACTAAACATGGATGATGTGTAGGTATCACACGAGCATCAAAATGAACATGGTATAAAAAAATTACCAAGTTGTCTAAGTGAAGAGACAATCAACTACTACAACAAAGTGTAAAAAAAAAACATTTGTTGAATATGGGCAATGTGTAGTTATCACACAAGCATCAAAATGAACATGGTATTGTTCGGGCTCATTGATCCCTGGATTCCCCAATGACCTCTTTATCACCCATTTCGAGGTATGCATTTATTTTGTTGTCATTAGTATTGAACTTTATATTGGAATGATGTTCAATGACAATTCAAGTAATTGAAGTGTTGGAAAAAGATTGTTTTTGAATGGGCAATGTAAACAATGAGATAAAAACCCAAGGTATAAATTCCAACTAACACATTTGGACATCTACCTAAGTTTATTAGTTATTGGAATCTCTTCATGGGCATAAGGTTTTTGATTCCAAGTCATGCAAAGCATTGGATTCCTCATAGTTGTTTATATCATCACTTGATTCACACCACCTAACAATTTTGTCTTTAGTAAGGTGTGTTGTCAAGTCATCTTTAGTTTATCTATGAATAATCTGATTTTGAACATGGCCGATTTCAAATTTTTTTTGTGGGTCTAGGGCATCAATAATAATGTTACAGGTCATTATCGTGAATCAAAGTCGCAAGATGCCTCTATAGACTGTAATCGTAATCAAATTCTAAGAACTAGTTGTGTGGCTTTTGTGCCATTAATCATTCTTATGGGTCCAAGTTGATTAGGCTCAATCCGAATTCATGGGCCTTTAAAACTTGTAGCATGATTACAAGCCATGGATGAAAAGTTATGGTGAAGGGAAAAAACCTATGCTAATGCAAAGAAATTGACCAAGCTTCCTTGCAATTGCAATGTTTGCCATGGAGCCTAAAGGCTTGGACAAGGAAGGTGGTATGTCAACACCTTTACAGATTTGGATGTGATCTAACCTCACGCAACATCAAACCTATTCCTGTAAGATTATGCTCTTTAAACTTGGCTCTAATTTTTTTATAAATTTGAGCTCGAACTACATTTAAATTAGGGGGGGGCCATGTGGTTGTGGCAATGAATGATTTTGATGTCTAGGTTTTTGTTCTACTTTTGGTTGTGTAGGATGCACCATTTGACTCTTCATATGAAGAATGGGTTGATGGAAGGGATGATAGGGAGGCATGATGGTAGGCATCATTTAGAGCTCCTATCATATGAACCCCTAAATCCACTTCATCTATGTTGGGCACCTCATTACTTTGGGTGCCAACATGGTGGATCAACATGGGGTAGATATCAATATGCAAAATCAAAGGTTGTACTTGACCCTACAATAGAAGATCCTCAATTTTTAAAACTAGCTACAAGGTCAAAGATTCCCTTGTATGAAGGATGCCAATGAAATAGGTTGATGGGTACAGTCATGGTCCTTAATATTTACGCAACTCATAGGGTCACCAATGAATTTGTGGATGAGTTGTAGTTTTTATTACGGATTTCAATTTTACCAAAACTTGACCATTTGCCTAGATCACATTATGAGGCAAAGAAATCAATTCAAGATTTTGGACTTGGGTATGTTTCAATTCATGCTTGTGAAAATGGTTGTGTGTTGTATTGTAAACAATATGCTACAATAGATCATTGCACAATTTGTGGTGAAACTCAATATGTTTTTGGACTAATAAGGTGGCAAAGAAAGTCTTGAAGCACTTTCCCATTATTCCTAGACTAAGGCGAATGTATAAATCACCAAACCTTTTAAACCTAATGCATTGGCACCATGCCAATAGAAGTCAAGATGGACTCGTTCATCATGTAGTTAATTTCAAAGCATGGGCACACATTGAAAATTCATGGCCAAATTTTGCAAGTGATCCCCGCAATGTTAGGCTTGGGTTTGCATTGGATGGAATGAACCCACTTAGGAATCAATCCATTGCTTGGTCTACATGGCTAATGATCATCCTAAACTACAATTTGCCTCCATGGCTAACCTTTAAGAAGTTATTTTTAATGTTTTCTTTATTGATCCCAGGGAAAAAATCCAAGAAGAATAATAAGATTGATGTTTACATGGCACCTTTATTGGAGGAATTATATGAGTTATGGAAGGGTGTGGTTGCATGGGATGTGAAAAAACCAGAGGGGCATTGCATGTTTACATTACAACCTATTCTTACGTGGTCAATCCATGATTTGTTAGCTTACGGATTGCTTTATGGTCAAGTGAATAAAGGCTACAAAGGTTGTCCTGCATGTGGCCTAAACATGTGTAGTCATTCCAAAAAGCTTGGGAAAATTATTTATGGATGTCACCGCAAATGGTTGTAACCTATTCATCCATGGAGATTAAATGCACACGATTTCCATGCGAAGTCTGAAAGAAAGGCAACCCCACCAGTCATGAAAGGATCTAAGGTCTTGGATCATGCATATGAAATGTGGAAGTTGATGGGTGGGAAAAAAGATGATAATCCATGTGTTAAAACTGAAGTGAGGCGCAAAAACATTTTATTTGACTTGCCATATTGGAAGGTACTAGGACTAGAACCACATTAGGAAATTTAGTCTATTATTGTGTTGGGTACACAAATGGTGGGCATTTTTTTGCAAGTAATTAAGTGGACTACCCTTAGCTCTATCTAGGACTTTCTTCATTTATCTTCAAAATATAGGTTAACCTATGGCAATGATCTTTTGTTATGAACATTTTTGTGAATTTGCAAGATTTATTAATATGACACACATTTAATTTTATGCATTGTGAGAATAATTTGGCAATTAATGTTTTGAAAACATTGCTTGGTGAAAAAGACACAAAGAAGGTGTGGCATGATTTTCAAGCATGCGGTATTTGACCTATTATGTGGTTACAGCCCCACCCAACAAGGACTAGTGAAACCACCATGCTTATTGCCCCTTGGGTGATGCCTAAAGAAGAGTGCCCTTTCTTTTTGGATACCTTGGCCAAGTTGAATGTGCCAATTGGGTATGCCCCGGGGTTCAAAAAACATGTAAATGTAAGTTTAGAGTTATGAAGTTCCATGATTATCATATTTTGTTTCAACAAATTCTTACAATTTGTATGAGGCACATAATGATTTAGGAGCCTAAGGTAAACCATCTTGTGGATTTGTAAAATTTTCTAGCTCATATGCACCAAAATGTACGATCCATCAACATACCATGTTTTGAAGGTTAGGACTATAACAACATTATGCCTTCTTGAGAAGGTATTCCCTCCTAGTTTTTTTTATCTAATGACACACCTTGTAGTCCATTTAATTGACAAACTTGACATATGTGGGCCCATACATTTTTGTTGGATGTATCCCATCAAGTGTGCCATGAAAGACTTGAAAGGGTATGTCCAAAACATGTGCAAGCTAGAAGGGAACATGGTAAAGGGATACATTTTTTATGAAACCCTAGGCTTCTGCGCATAATACATGCAGAATTTCACTCCAACCACAAGGCATGTATGGGATTCTAATGAGGAAGAAGGGGTAGCAAAAATCCAACAAAACCATTACATGTTTTTTTAACATGAAGTGCGAGAACAAGAAAAACGTATACATTAATGTGCATCATACAAAACATGTTACAATATTATATAAAAGAAACTACAAACATTGATCCTCTAAAACATTATTACAAAATGTGGGTGTAGTTCACTAGTCCCCATTCATTAACCTAATGAATTCATTACTTTCCAACTAGTCCCTATTTACTAAGACTAGTGAATTCACTCTAAATTTAGTGAAATCACTTGGTGTACATGGACACCTTTTGTTGTAATGAAACCAGAAGTGATATAATTAACATACATAAGAAAAACAACATTTGATATTAATGGTACCACAATACATTCTACACTTGCAATACAATTAAATAAAAAATTTAATGAATTCAAAACATTAAATGACAAAAAATTAACACATTAATAAAGACATTTGATCAATTTCAATTAATAATAATAGATGAAATTTTTTAAGTAGGTAATAAAATGTTAACATTTATTGATCATAAATTATGTGTAATTAAACAAGTTCATGATCAATTCATGGGTGGTCTTGATGTCATAATGATAAGAAACTTTTACCAAGCTCCATTAGTTCGAAATTCATGGATTTTCAAATTTAAAACTAATAGTTTAAACATCTTTGGAACAAACCTTTGGCATGAAAATATGAAATGTTATGAATTAAAATAAGTGATGAGACAAAATGATATAAATTTCATTAACATTTTGAATAGGTTTCTAACAACTCCACAAACATTTGAAGACATTAATTTTGTAAATAAATTTTGTTTCAAAGCACCACCTATGGACAACACCTTACCATATTTGTTTTATACAAATGTTACAAGAAATGTTTTCCTTGTTCACCAAATGCTTTCATTGCATTTTGAATGAATTCATTGGTCCTAGTGAACATGACCTAGTGGGAATGTAGGAAATTCCTCGGTTTAGTGAATGGGGAACAATAAACTGCACCCACATTTTGTAGTAGTGTAAAATAACATATAACAACAATATATTTCATACAACACTTGGTCAAACATTTAAATACTTAGCTCAAGATATTCATTCTGACACATGTCCTTCATTTCAAAGGATCAACTATTCCAATTCAAATAAATAGTTTTCATCATGAATTGTTGCTTAAAAAGACATGCTAGTAAAATTGTATGTAGGAAATTATAACACATTAAATGGTTTTGTAATTGGTGCAAATGGAACATTCAAAGATTCCACACAAACTTTTTCAAAATCATTTATATGTTGAATTCATCATTACATCATTTAACAAAAATACGCCAAAAGCTTTATATACAATTGCAATTTATAAACGCCCAAAAAATGAAAATAATATATTTTAATTCAATTTTGAAAACCATATTAAAAGACATGCCTGAAAATTATCCAACTATTTGAATTGGAGATTTCAATATAAACATGCTAAAAGAAACACCTCAATCAATAACATTTCAAAACTTTATGTACAAATACAAATTAAAACTCATTTTTTCTAAAAGCACAACCATTAATAAAACATATTTAAACTAATGCACTAGCACAAAATGTCATTTGAGAGTAACACAAACATATTGGACAAATTATAAACATGTATATTTCACATTTAAATTACCATATTATGTTCCCCAATTTATTTTACCATAAACATATTACATGTCAAATATATATAATATATGCTTTTTATAAAAAAATCCATCAATTGACATTTAAATTGAAATGAAATTGTGAGTAAATTTATAGTTTCAAGATAAAAATTGAATATTAAAATTGTGAACCAAAATAAATAAATATAATACTATATAATACAACAATTCAAATAAAAAAACAAAAATAACAACAAATTTACCTTTAAGTTACATTTCTAGTTAATTGCTCACATACTTAATTAAAAAAAAAAAAAAAAAAAAAAAACAAACAACACAAATATACATTCATGTATACTTACCTATTTATATGTGTGATCAATTGAAAACTACGTTGTTGTGCTCTAGTAGAGCCTTTTTACAAAGAGATTTTTGACAAGATCAACAACTAGCCTAACCGAATCAAAACCCAACCAAAACTCAACTAGCCTAACCGAATCAAAACGCAACCAAAACTCAACTGGCCTAACCGAGTCAAAACCCAACCAAAACTCTTGGGTTGGTTTTGAGTGGAGAGAGAAGGCATCTTTCTCAATGGAGAAAGCTTTCTAGAAGTTTCATGAGCAATTGCAAAACATCTTTCCCCCCCCCCCCCCCCCC
>Ga0209611_10014188_pt1 | contig 10724 bp, 4 predicted proteins | sample S1TSphgellanicum_3_FD_187693 | JGI IMG/M metagenome (GOLD analysis project Ga0209611, IMG submission 187693) | Host-associated microbial communities from peat moss isolated from Minnesota, USA - S1T2_Fc - Sphagnum magellanicum MG (SPAdes) (version 2) | ecosystem: Host-associated > Plants > Peat... | reverse complement strand
GATGGAACACCTTTGGTGTTAGGACAAGCCATGGGCAACACAGACACACTAGACTCACCACGGCCCGAATTTGGGAGAAGCCACCACCTTCCCCCTTATAGTATACTCTATGGCTAGCCACGGAGCCTACATCCAAATGGCTTTTCTCTCCTGGGACTCCCGAGTGGGAGTCCCGAAATCGCACCAAATGGGACTCCCACGACTTTGGAGCCCCATAACTTTGGCGAGCAAACCTCAGATTGCAATGCAATCTAAAGCAAAGTTTTTGCTCTTGTCGAGAGCTTTCCAACAGTATGTTGCACGCCCCCTGCAGTTAAGTAAATCGAGTTGATTCATGACTTTTTCTGGTCAGGGGTCAAACTAGTAGTTTGACTTCCAACCCTTCTTTTGGCCATAACTTGTGTTTCAAATGTTCAAATGAGCAATGCGAACCCATTTTAGACATCTAAGTTTTAAGAGATTTCTAATGATATAAAGAATGTCACAAGCCATTGAGTTTTCATCCCTGAAATCGCTTTTTAAATTCTAATAGTCCACTAGGACCATCTCCCAAAGTGGGAGTTGCTTTGGGAGTGTGAGGGTTCACTCCCTCATACTCCCTCACACTTTCCTACACTCCCGGGAGTATGTGATGTGACTCTCGGCTCTTCTTCTTGGCCCACACCCTTGTAAGCCCCTTTGACTTAACTCCTGGGCTTTTTTTTGGCTCGCAACCTTGTAACCCCTTTGCCTTGGTTGCGAGCCCAAAGCTAGGCTTGCGACAAGTGGATTGCCAAACAAAACTTGTATTCATTGATTTTACCTCTAACCATTCATGTACTTCTTCATGCACACAAAATACCTCCTTGGATCTATACATATTACCATGTCTTTGGGATGACAAACTCATCTCTATTTTTCCATGTACATTTTGTTACATATATGTAGGGGTAACCCTAATTACATTGTTTCCCCATCCCTTTGGTTTAACTTTTGAAATATTACTTTCTATGATAATATCTTTCAGATATTACCACATTATTCTACCATTATTTTTAATGTATTTTTAATAATCCAAAATTAAGTAATAACAAAATTCCATTGATTTTTGCAACTTTTGGTGAATAATAACAACTTATGGTTGTGTGATGTTGACATGGCATGCCACATGGCAACGAGGTTGATTAGTAGTCGCAACACCTCACAACTTGGACATTAACTTCACATCATGATTTGTGTAATTGTTTTGATGAATTAATCTCATTTATTAGCTAGTTGACAATATTGTTGTTGTTTGTGATTATGTTTTCGGTCTTCCATGGATGATGACATGACATGCCATGCCATTTTGCAACAAGGTGTCATAAATTTTCATGGCAATCCATGATTTTTTATGACACTATAAGTTTTTGTGTGTCTTGAATTTATGGCACCAATATTTGTCATGGCATGCCATAATTTTTTATGTGCCATGAGGTTTTTGAAGTCATGAATTCACATGCATGTGTATGTGTACTAAACAATCAATTGTTAACTTGTAATTATGACTACAATATTAATAGTCACTTTGAAAAAGGTGACACATAACTCTTTAATTTTTTTACTACTTTACACATTAGTTAACTTAGGTTAACACACCTATTAAGTTAACCTATGTATGTAGGTTATTTAATAAAACCTATTTCATAATATAGGCTACCTTATAAGTTATTTAACTAGACATAATAAATTTACTACATCTAGTATGTTTAAATATACTTATAATAGGTTACCCTACTAATAGGTTAACCTAGGTAGGCTTGTATAGGTTCTTAACTTTAGATTTCTTGTCAAGTTTGTAATCACTTCAACTTTGTGCAACTAGATGTAATTATGATGCAACTAGATGTGATTAGATGCGACATAATTATCCTAGGTTTTTTTTTAAACCTAAAAGTGCCTAGGTTAACCTAGGTTAAACTAGTAGCTAATATATATTGACAAACTAGTTCATCTTAAGTCAATTTAAGGAGGTCTAGGTTAAGTTGGTAGGTAGTAGGTAGGTTAACCTAAGTCAACTTTTAAAGTGGTCATGGTTAATTAAAGGCTAAATTTTTGGAGCTTTATAACATTGTGTTAAATATTATTAGTAAAAAAAAATGTGATAGTGCAATGGATGAGGACTTGAACCTTAAAGTGAAAGTGAGGGGTTCAAATCCTTACTTTTGCAACTTATGATACTTAAGCCATTTGGCTTAGGTTAGGTGGCCTAATTTAAGTTTATTGGATTAAGAATTTGACGTTTATTTTTAATTTAGGCCATTTAGCTTAGGTTAGGTAGCCTAGGTTGCATAACATAAGTACCTTAGCTAGGTTAAACTAAGTTGATTTTTGGCTAGGTGAGTTAGGCTAAGTTATTTAACCTAACCAAGTTAGGTTAAGTTGATTTTTGGTTACGTTAACTACATGGGCTAAACTAAATTGACTTTTGGTCATGTGCAATGATTCATAACGTGTTTATAGATTTTGACACATGTCAACCATCCATCAAGGCATTTTTCTAACACTTAGTCGAATAAAATGACTAAATTGAGATGGTATGCATTTTACATGTCATACCAAAGTTACCGATGACATGGAATTTCATAATTATAAGAAAATTTAAAAATCATAATCGTTAAAATGACTGGGCTTTGCAACTAAATGTCCGTTGTGACTAAATGGGTGAAACAACATGGGTTTAACAACTCACTAATCACTAATCGCATATGTCATTTTTGACTAGTATGTGAAAGTTAGTCACAAAACCCTAAATGTGTTATTATCACTTGTAGTATATTACGTTTTTTATGGAATGTGAAACTGAACATCTTCATTCAACAATCACGGTTTTGTTTTGACGCACCCCCAAATTCCTTCAAAGATTCAAATATGAATTCGAAAATGAAAACAACAGAAGAAAAAGGAGTTGGGGTATGCTCTTTAACACACATCATTTCGAGGTAAGGGTGGCATTCTGGAGTTCTGAGATGCGGACAAGGATGAGTGACAAGTGGGTCAATTATTCATATGGACCTGCACAAACCAAACAACAAATTGGTTAGTGTATAGTTGAAGCAATTTTTGTGCACAAACAAGTCACGAACATACACGGACTCACAAGATAATTCATCGCGACCCAAATTTGGGGGTAGCCACCACCTTCCCCTTTATAATATTCTTTATGATTAGCTATAGCGGCTACACCTAAATGTCATTTTTCTTGGGACTCCCAAGTTGGGAGTCCCAAAATTCCCAAAATTGAAATTCTCACCACTTTAGAAGCCCATAACTTATTGTGCAAACCTCCGATTGAGGTGAGGTTTAAAGTAAAATTGTATTCCTCATTAAGATCTTTTCAACAATATGTGACATGCCACTTGAACGCACATAATTAAGGGTGATCCCTGAATTTTAGTGGTTGGGAGTCAAATTGACACTTTGATTTTTGACCTTTCTTTTAGCCATAACTTGTGTTGTAAATACTCAAATGGATCATAAGATCCCATTTTAGACATCTATGTTTTAAAATCTTTCCAATGGTATAAGGAAATCCTTAATCCAATGAGTTTTGACATTTCAAATTACTCTTTGAAGATTCGAAACTTCATAGGGACTCCAACTCCCAAAGTGGGAGTCCACCTGGGAGTGTGTGGGTTCATTCCCTCACATTCTTTCACATTCCTGGGAATGTGAGTGTGATTCTTGGGTTGTAGTCTTGGCTTGCACCTTTCTGTGCCTTTGCTTTTCCATGTCCTTGTCTTGGTCACGAGCCCAAGGTTAGGGTTTTGATAATTTTTTTAAATCCTTTTATTCATTCTATTGAATTGCATTCAACTTAATTGTTTATGTAGACTTTGAATCACCATGCAATTCATGTTCATCCCCATTCCACCTCTCTTGTTTGTAAAATAATTGTTGCAAATTTAAATCCTTAAAACAATCATTTTGTTCATATTTCAATCCTAACATTTGAATCTCAACAACCTTTCAACCAATTTTGAATCTATAGATTCAAAGAATACTTTTTTCCACACAATAACCTTTTTGTGCTTATAATAGAAATAATAAAAACAAAATAATTCATAGTTTTTAATTTTCTACCCCAAATTCATTCTCAAGGATGGTCATAAATAATAATATTCTTTTGTGCTATTATATTATTTAATTATGTATTTAAACATATCATTATTCAAACTATCAAAGTCTATAATAACAATAAAATATAGAAAATAAAGAATAAAATAAAATCAAAATGTTCCAAAATCCATATTTAAACCATAATTATATCTATAATAATTTTAAAATAGGATTCAAAGTAGTATGGAATTGAAAAAAAATAAATCAAAACCAAGTACAATGTCTTCAAAATTGTTCATTTCCTTCAAAACTTTTCATCTTACTCTAACATGAACTTCATCAACAGTAAAATTACAATACAATTAATCCTCTAAAATTCAAAACTCCTCCAATGTCATTCCCGATTTCTTGCCATGAAAACTAATTCAAATTGTTCACTATTTAATCCTAATCAACCCAATTTCATTCTGCCTTATAGTGACAACACATGTTTGTCCATTTTGTCCTATAATGATCACACATGTATGCCTTTAATATAGTCATTTGGTCTACTCTTGAATGCCACTTGGAGGTGGAGTTCCCCAAGTCTTGTAATTTAGGGTATTAAAAGTTATGAATGCCTTGTGGTTTTAATAACCAATTTGGTATGAGTACCAAAGCTGAATACTCAATGTGGTTTGAGTACTATAGTGGTTGGTTAAAATGCTTCATGTGTTCAAAATATCTTAATGTATAGATATAATACCATGCAATTGGGATAATGTATTATATTTTCTCTAAAGTACCTTATGCATTCATAATACAATCTATGTTTTAAATGTGCATGGTGTGTCAAAATATCATGAAGGTGGGCGGGCATACCTCCAATGGTCAAAATACTTTATTGTGTTTTTAACCAAAGTACCTTATGTATTCATAATACCATTTGAGTCTTGAGTATCAATGATGTTTCAAAATACCATGAAGGTGAGAGAATTCCTTTGATGGTTAGAATATATACCCCCTTAAAGTCTTGTTCAAAATACTTTATGTGTTGAAAATATTGTTTGAATTCTAAATGTGCATGATGTATTAGAATGTTATCATGGTGAAAATGCCTTTCGTTGTCAAAATACCTCATATCATCTCTGATTAGAATACATTACATATCAACTGATGCACACAAGACTTCTTTTGGTTTCTTGGAAACCAACTAAACATATGGTAATCTAAAATTAGGGCAAAATACATCCACAAATCACTTTGAACCCATGTAATGGAAAATATTTATGAAATGGGCATTATACATGTTAAAAATCTTACAAATTCCCATTGGTGCTACTTGTTACACTCATGATTGAACAACCTAACTAATGCATAGTTTCAACAACATCATTGAAGGGGTAGTTGCAAGAGCACAAATTGATAGGGTAAATGTATAATCAAGTGTTTTACTATTGTGACGAAACAATGTTTTTTCCTAGGTACCCTTTATTCAAATGTATATGGTGATTAATATATCCTTAGATTTATTCGTTGGGATTTGGACTTAAACTAAAAATAATTATTATGAAGAGAACTGTGTGGTTATTTATTGATAAAAAACTCATTTGTTAGTAGTAATGGACTTTTGAAGTTGAAAAATATGGATTGGTCGTCTGATTGGACCATTACAAAATGGAAAAAATTATATTGATTCACATTCCAAATTTGTTATTGGGATTCAATATATGATATAATACAAGATGATAAATTCATACGAGGAATCTTTTATTTAAAAACCTTAATCATTTGATAGTTAAAAACTTTCAAATGATTAAAATTTGACCATATTGTCATAAGTCCATATGAATTGCAATTTTTATTTGTTTTTCAACTTTTTTGTTCTAAAAAAATATGTTTTTGAAAATTTAGATGGGGCAATATTCCAAAAAACTTTGTGGGTTTTCCTTTTACTTTGTGGGACTTCCAAATTCAAAAATGACATTAGCTACATTAAATACAAGTTCGCACATGTATTTGGGAAGGTTTGTAAGTGATTAAACATGCATTATTCAAATATTAGAATAATAACATTTTAAAAAGTAAAAACCATGTCCATTTGAATCATTTTAAAGAGTTTTATATGGACTTATAGGGAGAGCAATTTTTGACAATATTGAAACATTCAATTGTGCATTCACCCAATAATAATGTGGCAACAAGATGAATTATTTATCTCTAATTCAAGTTGTTTACATGCAATTAACACACTTAACTGTCCAACAAGAAAAACATTTACAAGCACTTTGCTGGAATAAAAATGTCGTTTTGACAGTTTGAAAATGGTCATAGAAGCATATTGTTTTTGTATATATTACAACAGAACATTAGTTCCCTTGGACATTTATACATAAACAAGTGAACGCATTATATTTCCAAGGTGAAATCAAATGCTTTACTTGGACCCTTTTTTGTTTTAGGTGAGGTTTATTAATAGTGACACATATGTTTGTTCCTCACATAATAGGTTGAAGATCAAACATTTTTACATTGTCCATTTATATGATTGTAAAAACTTTTGCATAAACATCAACACTAATTCAACAAGTTATTTTTAAAACCAAGACCTAAGATTTTACAATATGAGATGTTGAGGACCAATTTTGAATGCTATAACAATAGATTAGACCAAAATTTGCATCCCAATTTGTGATTTTATATGTTCAAGAAAGGTGTCCACTTTTGAAACTTAGGATAATCATCTATAATTTTAATTAATAACACATCAACAATGTTGGTTAATCCATTGGATCAACATCCACAGTCGTTCCACAATTTCCATGGGTAGATGCAAGTTAAGGTGGCTCGAATCGACAAGAGTCTTAATCCCAAAATCCATATTTTAACACTAGAATTGAAAAAATAGTTAAATACCAAAATTTGAGTGGGTCTTATGTGATGATTAATAAACTAATAAAGTCCATATGAAAGGTTGTCCATTTAGAGAACTTTTTGATAAACATGTTAGGGAAAAGAAAAATCAATCCAATAAAAAATGACTAAAATAGGGACTTATTAAAATAAGGTCCAAATTTGGTCATTTAAAAGTCCATAGTTATTTGTTGGTTAAAATTTTTGTTGTAATTTTTTTCAATCCATTTGTTTTTCCATCATGTATCATACATCGAGTCCCTGTAAATTTTTTTTGAGGTGAAATCATAACAAATGCATTTGAATGTTAATGCAAAATCGAAAACATAATCAATATGCTAATTTTAAAAGTTCATTATTATATGATTGGTGTATGTTTATTGAGTTTCACCCTTCAATAAATATTCTTATTCAAGTTGAAAATTTTAATTCATAAATATTTTTGTCAAATTGATGATTTTACAATGCATTTATGGCATTTGAATAGAATACACATTGCAAAAAATCGAAAAAATGACAAAAAATGAGCCACCTTAACTTGCAAAGTTCCCCATCTCCAACTTTGCTATCCCAATCATTCAATGAAGCTTGAAGATCAAGTACCACCATTGCACTTGCCTAGATGGTTGCGTCCAGTTTCCGACCTTGGGAGGTCAATTCTTGTGTATGACTTGGACTTTACATACCCCACCACATATAATGAAAAGACAATGTTATTCAATGCAACATGAGCATAGGAGCCTATTTTTCCAACCATATGTTGACATAAAAAAAGATGATAAAATGTAATTTGTTGTCTTGAAAACATGACAAAAAAAACTACTAAAAAACCATGGGTGGTGGATAAATATTTTGTACAAAATATGAAGTTCTAATCCACAATAAAAATAAAGAGCTTTTGGTACAAGTACTTTACATGCCTCCCAATAAAATGAGGATTGTAAGAAACCTTAAGCAAGCGTAATATCTTGTATTGATAAAATAACATGTTAAATTCACAATAATACAAAATACAATTGATTAGTTTGACAAAGAAATTGTCACAAGAGATGCTTCAGGTAGAGTACCTTGTTCAAGTGTTGTGGTGTAATTGGCCGTGCAACATGTAATGTTGTCAGTGGGCATGGTCCTAGAGGCCAAAAACAAAAAGGCCAAAAGGGATATTCCATGGAAGGGGCAATAAAATACATGTATGATTATTCTGACACAAGCACTAGTGCCAAAGTTCATTATCTTATGTGAGGAAATGGGTTACTTGCCATGTTTAGAGATGTCATGAAAAAAATATATATACATGCTCAATTGCCATGCCATGTTCTAATTGTAGTTGTGCAATTGCTTTTCATGCTGCAATCATCAATTCCATCAAAATAGTTGCTCCCAAACTATTCACATACAAAAAAAATTAAGTTGGAATGGGGCAATATACACCTTGTAGCTTGGTGAAAGCTTTCTGTCTCCATTTGGAGTGAATAGACATGAAGTACAAACTACAAATCAAGAGTGCCAAACTCAACACACCAGACTACTATTGGATGCCTCTCTACTTGACATTACCTTATGCATAACATTTCCAATGTACAAATACATTTGTAGTAGTGTTGTGTAGGAACTTGATTGGAACTTGGCAAGGAATAATAGTTAACTTACTACTTTGCTAAGGCACCCAAGCTTCAACAATTTTTTTACTTTTACTTTTGGTTACTAATGCATGATAATTTTATTATTTCAACATTAATTTTTTTTCATAATTTCTAAAAAAATCCAAGAAAAAAAGGTGCTAGAATTCTAAACAATTTGAACATCTTTAATGTATATAAGTACAAAATATTCTTATGAATCCAATGAAACTTAGATATTCAAGTTAACAAAATATATCTTCAAATCTGGGGGGGAGGGGGGCTCTTTGTATAAGAAACCTAAAGTCACATGTCATTCATTATTCATCAATTCACTTATCCACTATTAAGGATGTTAAGGTGCTTTGTCAACATCAAGCTTGATCATAGCCATCACTTGATCAAATTAATCATTGTTTTGTAAGTCAATAATTTCACTGGGATCTTGTATCCTATTGAAGTAGCAAATGAAGTTTTGCATGACTTAATTATTGTCTTATTGGTCAATAATTTCATCAAGATTTCATAACTTATTGAAATAGCAAAATGAAAAATTTAATGACTTTTAGTTATTGTTTTGTAAATCAATAATCTCATTGAGATTTGATAACCCTATGCAAGAAAAATGAAGTTTTGCATGAGTTAAATGATTTTTGTGTTGGTTGATAACCTTATTGGGACTTATAATCTATTAACGTAGCAAATAATGGTGATGATGACCCAACAATTTAAAGATTCGAAACACATGTTGTGTAACAACTTTGAAAAGTTGGGAAAATATGCCATGTGTCACAAGCTTTTCATCTCTTTTACATACAACGATTTTTGAAAATAAGTTGAATTGACATTAAACAACGTTCGATTAATCCAAAGCTTTTTCCTTGGTGATAAGATTGTAGCACTCAATAATTTGTGAAAATAAATTGAATTAACATTAAATAATGGAAAATTTTAAATTCACACCTTTCGCGTGTCCGATTTTATGCAGATTAAACTTTAAGAATATGTTCCTTTATCAGTTCAATTACTTATGCGGGCAAGTTCTCGAATTGTGCCCTGATTGACCACAGACCCCACAATTGCATCCTTCCACGTATTCACAGTGAGACTTGTCTCTGGTCGTGCTTGTCTTGTTCTTAGAGCTTGCAAGTCTGTCGCGTTTCTTGACCACGACCAAGGGTTCTTGAACTTGAACATGAAGCGTATCCAAGACCTAATTCTATCTCTTATTGCGTTGCGCGTACTATTTACAGGGGGGTGAGGCAGACACACTCAAATTTAATCTGCATATAATCGGACGCATGAAGAAAAGGTGTGAATTTAACCAAAAAAGGTGTGAATTTAAAAATCTCCTAAATAACCTTCTGTTGTTAATCCAAAGCTTTTTCCCCCGGTCACAGGGTTTTAGTACTCATCTTGAAAGAGAGAGATGGATAGGTAAAGGGTTGGTATATGGACTGAAGGTAGAGCCCAAGGGTTTGTAGTGTAATGCCACAGCCTTGTGTAATAAATGAGGTGGGCTTGTATGGCAAGCATTTTGCAGCTGATAAGTCTTGAGGTGCAACTCATAGCCTAAGGGGGCAACTTCCTTGGAGTGAAAGATTGTGGGCTTATTATGCTAATGTGAACCAGAGCACTGCAGCAGCAATGCAACATTAGTTCTGCAGAATTTGGCTTTGTGATTGATGTAGCCAAACTAGTGATCATCTATAAGAGCAATTAGCCAAATTTGGCTACAAGTCAGATACAAAAAGTAAAAAATAAATAAGGATTCTTCTATATATGGTGGTGACATGTTGGAACCTATTGTCTAGATATGGTCATTTCAGACTAGATTATAATAAAAGGAGGCAAATTGGGGATCATAGAAAATATAATAAGTGCCAAAAAAGTTGTTACTTTGTGGTATATTTAGAGTTCATTTAGAGTTGAACCTAGTGTTTTTAGATAAAAAAATCTGTAGTCTTCTTAATTGGTCAACTGGCCAAATACATAGTAATCCTATGAGCATCATATATGCTACTTGCCGAAAAGACTAAAAACATTTTGTGTGGGAGTAGTAAAGCCTGATGGGAGGCAAGTTTTCCTGGGCACTAACTCCCAACCCCCTTTTAGGATAGTGCTTGTTCATGGGGG
>Ga0209611_10014186_pt1 | contig 10724 bp, 6 predicted proteins | sample S1TSphgellanicum_3_FD_187693 | JGI IMG/M metagenome (GOLD analysis project Ga0209611, IMG submission 187693) | Host-associated microbial communities from peat moss isolated from Minnesota, USA - S1T2_Fc - Sphagnum magellanicum MG (SPAdes) (version 2) | ecosystem: Host-associated > Plants > Peat... | reverse complement strand
TTAATAATTGCTTAGGATGTTTGTATACTTGTAGGTTAATTAGTGTAGCCTATTTACATTAATATTTTAACATAAATAATAAAATTTAAATATATAATACCTATTGATTATATATATATAATTGATTATCACTATAATTATTATAAACACTTAATTAATAATTATGATTATTTATAATAAAATTTTAATATTATCATATTAATTGATTTTGAATAATTTTTTGTTTAATCAAATGTACATTTTCTGAAAAAATATTCCAAAATAAGATAAAGTCAAACATATTTAAACCATGGTTTAGTTTAATTTAATTTAACATAATTTAGTTTAACAATAATTAATTTGACCTAACTTAATTTAACCATTGTCAATTTTAGTTTAATTTGGTTTAACCATAAATATTTTAGCATAATTTAATTTAACCATGGTTAGTTTAACTTTTTTGTTTATTTAACCTAGGTTAGTTTAGGCTAGCCTAAGTTAGCATGAGGTTAACCTTAGTACTAGAGGTACATAATACTATTATATATAGCCTATATAGATATATTAAATATAGTATTTAAATATGTATAAGTTTAGGCCATTATTTTTATGACACATGTCCATGTTGTACACATTTAGTTGCATGTTAGTTGCACACACAATCATATGGCCCAAAAATTATACAATACCAAATTTGTAGTTGCAAACATGACCAAGATAGCTACAAATGATAACCAGTTGCATAGTGATTAGTTGCAAATGACAAGATTTCTAATAGTGAATCTTATTTCTTGCATTTAAACAAGTTCATAGGTCCTAGGTTCTCCCATTCGATATTGTTGTTTATAGATATGGATTTAGATAGTAACATGTTTTATTTTGTAGGTTCACCTTCCATTGTAATAGGGAACAATCCTTTTATTGGTTAGGGTTCAATTCCTTTGGAAAGTGTTATATGGAATCTCTCATCACAAATTAGATTTTCAACTTTGAATTATGGGATTTGATTTGTAAACTTTCAACTTTGTAATTCCAACTTTTAGAATTTGATTTCATTGAAATTTCAATTAATTTTTTTTAAATCATTATTTTCAAGTATCAAGCTCTAAATATTCTAGTTGATAATTTTTTTGTGATGTAACATTGCAATGGCTATTTTCTTTATTTTTTTCTTAGAAGTTTTGTTTGTAAGCCTTAGTAGTAGGTCACAAATAATTAATGTTGAAATATTTGTGAATTTTCATTGTTTTTATGATATTACCATGTAAATAATAAGAGCACTTTGAATTGTCAGCTTCAGTTTTTCCTATTTTCAAGTGCTTTCAAACTTATGTGATGGTGTTAACATTTTGCACATCCATTTTACACAAAATTTGAATGGGTTAACATTGTAGGGCCAAGTTTGGATTTCATAACATAATTGAATTTTTAAAACCTTCCTTCTCCAAATTATATTTGTGTGCATGTCCATGTATGTTCATAGAATGGAGGTGAATAGCTAAGGTTGGAAGAAAAAGTTGCATTGTGACACTTATCATGGAACAAGAACATTCATTTTTAAAAATTAACCATTGTGCATACCTAGACATGTGCTTTTAACATTTCCAACAAAATGCATACTCATGATTTCAACTTTTATTTTGAATTTGGCACATTGATAAAAAAGGTACTGACATTTTTTGTAAGGGTCCATGTGGTGCAATCATATTTCATACTATTGAAAATAACAAACCTTGGGGTCATGAACATTTGTAAACATTTTCAAAATTTGATTCATCAAATATTGATTCTTTTGGTTAAGACCTTTAGTCATAAGACTCAAGTATATATGGTTATATAATGGACCAAAAAACCTCCAAAATTTAAATTGAAGCTTTCATTTTTTTTAAAATAGTAAGACATTTTAAATTACAGCACCAACATTCAACCATTATGAAAGAAAATCACGAACACATGCATGAACTTGATTTGTATATTACAATTCTTCTAGTCATGAATGTTGTTTACAATAATAAAATTATCCACATGTATTGCTATTTGTTCTTTTAAACATTCACACCAAACCTTTTTGAGGGGAAGGGGGGAATTCCACCTTGGGGAGGGGGAAATTCCACAAAGGTGGTGTTTTTGGCTGAAAAAAATATTTAACATTGAAAAACATGTTTTCCCCAAATCATTTTTCAAATTTTCTTCACAAGATAACAAAAAAATTCCATTGGATAATTGATTGCACTAAACAAACATAATGACATCAATTGCACATCCCAAAAATATGTGTTGTGAGAACAAAAGGTAATGTAAACTAAATTAATTTGTGTGTATATATATATAATCAACTTCAAAATCTAGGTAGCAAAAATCATTAGAAAAATTTCAAAATACTTACCAAAAATAGTTATCAAAATTCCTTATCAAACTTTACCCTTTTAACAATTTAAAAAAGTAAATGAATTTTAGTTGAGGCAATTAATATGTTGTCAAAAAACTATTTTCAAAGGTTACAAAATGGCCATTTAAAACGTTCAATTTGCATTTTTTCAATTAAAAGTTAAATCACCAAAGTTCTTACTAAATTGTTTATAAACAATATCAAATTATTTATGAATTGTATTGAATTGTCTACCAAACTTTACATTTTGTGAAGATTTTAAACATCAAATCAACTTCAACTAGGACAAGTGATATGTTTTTGGAAGCTCTTTCCAAGTGTTACCATATATATTCTTAAAATCTCAATTTGGACTTTATATATATATATATGAAATTTTGTCACCAAAATACTAAAGTTTGGTTGCTATTGACTTGTAAGGATGGTTCTACCAATTTTGTTAAAGTTACTACCTTAGTAATTTTTGGATGAAGACCAAAATTTGAAAGATCACCAAAGGTTTTATAAAGGGTATTAACCCACCCTTGAAGTTGACATTACACTTATTGAATGAACCATGCACCTTTCTATAGTTTTATGAAATAGACACAAAATTTAAAAAACACATTCCCATTATTTGTGGCACATATCTTTGTAGTAAATTGAATTAAAAATCATACAAGTTTGAAATTTTTTTTTGCTACTATTGAAATTCATTTTGATAAATTTTATTTTTTCTAGATGTTTTTCATATTGGGTGTTCCAAAAGTTTCAAGATTTGTTTGACAAACGTCCTTCTCTTAGAATTACAATTAGTTTGAAGGATTTGGACTTCAAATAACCATTTATAATAAGTGGTTGGTATGTTGAGGGATCATGTAAAAATATGAAAATGTTTAAATTCTGAATTGGTGTTGGATGCTTATCATAAATAAGAATCGAACCTTATGATTATCAAGGTGGTTCTTAAAGTTAATAACTATAATTTTCAAAAAATCAAAAAAATAGTTTATATATATAATCACAACTTTAAAGATTGGGGAAAAAAAAGTCACCTATGAAACCATCAAATCTTTATTATTTGTTTAATGAAAGCCACCATTGTACAAGGTTTTCAAAATAACTATAAGTGCCGATTTTTTTATTTTAATCCCCCCTCCACCCCCCCAAACAATTGGAATTAAAAGTTCCTTAGGTTGCTAGTACTTGTTGGGTCCTAAAAGGCTATATTAAATGGGTTCAAAACCAATTGTTTAGAAAACATAATATGCAAAAAAATAAATTACATCATTTGTAACAGACATTAAGAATGAAAATAAAAGCACAAGGAAAGGTGTTACAAAGCTTGTAATTGTTGTTATAGCCCTACATGTTGGCTATCGCTTACCACCTACCTTGCTACATGCCAACAAAGGTAGTAAAATTGATTTAAGATCATGAAAAAGGGTGTTGCAACACTAGTAAAAAATGGCAATTTTGCAACTGGTCCCTACGACTAATTTTTAGTTATAAATGACATTTGTAACTAAAATCCTAATAGTTGCGTTGGAAAAGTTGCATTGACACTAGTCACAAACAACAACAAATTTTGGATGAAAGAAAAAGTTAACAAAATAAGCCTTCGTCCTTTGACTGGTCATATATGTAATGTCGCTTGCAACTAGGATGCGACTTTTTTAGTGAACAATGAAAACAAATTATGTGTTGTCAAATGTCCCAACTTTTAATAATTAATAATTATTTTTTATTATTTTGAAATAATATAAAACATTTAATTTTTATGTTTGGATGGTTTAAATTGTGACATGTGGTGCATAGAAATTTGCCATGTGGCATATTAATTGAATCTGTCAAAATTAAATTTAAATCAATAATTAGGTATGTAAGTTGAACTAGGTACCTACCTACTTATATACCTACCTACCCATTTAAGTTAAACACCTATTTAGATAGGACCTATTTACCTACCTAAGCCAAATACATACTTAGGTAGGTAGGTAGGTAAATAAGTTAGGGAAGTAGGTAGTTAGGTGTAAATACATGAATATTTTTATTTTATTTTGGATTAAGTCATTTTTATTGGCTCATCCCATATGCCCATGTTTTTAAATATGAAAATGTAAGACAAAACACATTGTTTATATATTTTCCAAGATGAGAATAAAAGCCAAAATGTATGGGATAAATTTTTTAGTTGCAAGTCGTTTGTGACTAAACATTTTTAGTCACAAATGACTTGCAACTAAAAAGTTTATCCCATATGTTTTTGCTTTCATTCTCATCTTGAAAAGTATATAATTAAATAGGTAACTGACCACTAACTAGCTAACTAATTAACTAACTAGTAAACTAATAAATCAACTAATTAACTAATTAAAATACTAATGATTTAATGAATAAAATATAGAAAATTGAATTAATAAACATGTTAATTAATTAATTAACAACTAAACTACAAACAAACTAATTATTTATAATAATAATAATCAATATATTATGATTATTAAATTATTTATATTATTAGTTATTATTAAATATGACAATTTATTAGCTAGATAAACATTAACAATATATAATTAAATTTTGATATTAACTATAATGATCTGTAGCCAAAAAAGGAGAGTGCTTAACTTAAACAAACACCCTGCTGCCTACTAGATCTATACATGATCTGTAGTTCCTGGGGTTCTGACTACACTTCTGATCTTTCCTTCTTAGTCATGAGCATTCACCTACAAACACCTTGCAAACTTTTGCTCACACACATAGCTTGTGCTCATGGGCTTCCATGCTAACACATTCAACAGATCTTTGGTTTTAGATCTCATTCTATTTTTCTTTCAAACAATGCCACATGAAAACAAAATGCAATTCCTTGGTCGAGCTATTGGCACAGCGGAAAAAAAATCAATAACAGCCAAGAATGCTGGCAACCAGCCGATCTCCTTTACTGCCTATACATCTTCTAAGCTCCTCAACCACAGTTAGTGTTCCTCCTCTCTACTAGCTATTCTGCAAAAAAATTGAGGACCCCCCTCCATAGCTCATCTCTTCAGCACCTCCAAACCGCTTCAGCTCATAATTGCAGTTCCATTCCTCACCATAATTCGGCGCCACCTCTACCACGCGTGATCAGCCTCCATGCTCATTTAGTAGCAGTCGCCATTCATTCCTTCCTATACAACATCTTACCCACACCCAAAGAGAGATTTCCCATGCATTTCCATGTAGTAGTAATGGAGAGACAACCGCCACAAAAAGAAATGGCTAATAAAGCAAACTTAACTTCTAAGATTAGGAAGTGTTCACACTAGCGTGGCGACTTAATTTTGTGTTACATATGTGACCCCTTCGTTTTTGAAAAGCTGAGTCCCTCAGCCCCACTTAGTCTGGTGGAATGTGATAGATCTGGAGATGTCGACGAGACCTTTCCCACTGATGTCCATCAGCATCTTGGACAATGCATAGTCGACTGCCCTCTTCAAAGTCAAAGTTTCCCTTCCCATCAGCATGCCCGACGAACTGTTATGGACCCTCCCAGCTTGTAGATAAAGCTATTCTCTTTCCTGGTTTCTTCATCTTCACCATCGTCATCCCTGCAACCAGACCCTCAAACAGATGTTTACCTTTTCGGGTGGCATAAGTCTTCTTTTGCTGCTTCTGTGCTTACTCCACATTGAGCAAAATGTTTTCGTGGATGCTTGCAATGAACTCCATTTTCTACAGAAAATTGTGCTGCAGCCACCTCCACCTTCGCACTAACATCAGTCTTAGTAGTCAGGGCGTGCATGTAATTGTCTGCCCTAAGACGTGGTGTGCAACCAGTTAGGATCATGAAGGGTGAAAACCTTGTACTAGCCTGGATCCCACATCGGTACCCAAACAGAATCTTAACTAGATGGTCATCCCAACAATCCATAATGCCTGGTGTTACAGCAAGAATAGTGATGCCATGCTTGATGGTCTTAATCATGCACTCTACCATCCCATTGCATTGAGGCCACTAAGGAGCAGTGCGTTGATGCTGGATTCCGTAATCCTTGCACATCATCTCGAATTCTGCAATCCATTCTCCACCATTGTCAATGAGTATGAATCTGGGTACTCCATATCTACAGATGATGTCGTCCTCCGAGAACTTGGATGTAGTCTTAACACTATGGTCAGCAACCACCTTTGCCTTGCACCACTTGGAATAGTGGTCGATGGCCACCAAAATGTACCTGTTTCCTGACTTGGTTTCAGGCAAAGGTCCTGCAGTGTCCAATGCAACTCTATGGAATAAGTCACAGATGGGAATGCTCTTCAATTGCTCATCCCCAGAGCGGATACTACCCTTGTTCCTCACCAGCTGGCATTGTTGGCAGCTTCTGACCACCGCCTTAACATCTTCAATTCGATGATGCCAGAAGTACTTTCGACGAATCTCAGCCAACGTCCTTTGTTCCCCAAAATGCCCCAGATCTTCATGCATTTGACTTACCAGGGACATCCTTTCCTTTGGCTTGGGTACGAGCAACCCTTTGAAGTAAAGCCTCTGCTCCTTCCAGCAGTAATTGCTCACCCTCTTTCTGGCCCTCTTGCTATCCTCAAGGTCCATTGAATCGGGCAGTGCATCGTTCTTCAATAATCCCAGACAGACTACATCTTCCCAGATGTCAATGCACTTTGCATCCATTTCCTGGTCCTCCTCTTCATCAGATTCGATAGGACTCAACTCCTGGTCCCTAAACTCAACTAGTTCCTGAGCCTCCAAAATCAGATTCAGTTACTGCCATTTGTCAAAGTACTGGGGTCTCCTCCTCTTCACCACTATTCGCTCACCATCGTCCTGCACAAGTTTACCCCTAACTGCAACTTCTGCTTCACCTGAAACAACCTCCTCGGGCTGTTCTTTTCCTAATACAATGTCAACTACATACAGTTGATGGCTATCGTCATACCTACAGTGGTTAATCCCGAAACAACAAGCATGGTGTTGTACCAATTCCTTATCCCCTTTCTTGATACCGAGCCATTCCTTTTCCTTGCCTGTCCGAACACAGAGAAACTCTTCATCTCCTTTAGATGCATCAGTTCAAGTACTTACAATGTTTCGTATCTCTTCACTGAAGTCATCGTCATCAACAGCTGGTCCAACTGGATTCCTGCTCAAAGCATCGACGTTTGTATGCCTGAGTCCTGGTCGATGTATTATCTTGAGCTAAAATCTTGCAGCATGTCTACCCACCTTCCTCTCCTGCCATTCGCATCTGACACAGTAGCCAACCATTCAAGCGGCTTGTGGTCTATGCGTAGAATGAAATGATTCCTATGCAAGTATTGCCTGAAATGCATGACACCCCAGATCAGTGCGTAGCATTCCCCTTCCATGGGGTGGAACTTCCTCTGTGCCTCTATCAGGCTTTTGTTGGCATACGCTACCACCTTCTCAAACCTGCCTTCTTTCTGTGACAATATATCTCCAACACCCTTCGACGACCAGTTTACATCCAACCAGAATGTTCTTCTGAAATTTGGTCGTGTGAACACAGGCGCATCCACCGGCGTTGTTTTCAATGCCAAGTATGCTTGTTGACAGCCCACATCCCACACAAATGCAACAACCTTCCTTGTCAACTCAAACATAGAACCTGCCAATCTCGAATAGCTTCGAATGTACTTTCGGTAGTAACCTGTCAGACCTAAGAATGACCTGACACTGGTGACTGTCTTCGGTGTTGGGAAATGTAGAACTGTTTCGATCTTCCTAGGATCTGGCCTGGTGCCCTCCTTGCTTACCACATGGCCCAGAAATGTGATGGACTTAGCAGCAAAGCAACATTTGTTTGGGTTCAGTTTAAAATTTACTTCCTTGAGTTTGTAAAGAACTACATTCAGATGTTGGAGATGCTCCCCCCAATGCTCACTGTGTACATTGAGGTCATCAACGAATACCTTCAAAAATTTGCTACCCAAGTCCTTATACCCAAGTCCTTATAGACTTCTGACATGGTTCGTGTGAATGTACTCGTTGCATTCTTCAGTCCAAACGGCATAACCGTCCAGTCATACAATCCAGTCTTAGTAATTAGAGCGGTCTTCTTTATGTCTTTTGGAGCCATCCGAATTTGCTAAAAACCCGACTGCAGGTCTAAGGCAATGAACCATGATGAGTTTTCCAGCTGATCAATTACATCCTCCATGAGTGGCATTGGAAATGAATCTCGACACGTTTGTGCATTGAGTGGTCGATAGTCTCCACAAAAACGCTGGCTCCCATCTTTCTTTACTGGTAGCGTTACCCAACAGGCATACTCAGAATTGTCGGGCCTCTTCTTACCCAAATTTACCAGAACATCTATCTGCCTTTTTACTTCTCCTAGTAAGACAATCGACCGGGAGATGCTATGCAAGGTGGGAGTCCTTGCATATCTATACAATGCTCTCCAATGGTGCAACAGCCAAGTTCTCCCTTGTTCCAAGCAAAGACGTCTTGGTACCACTCCAGAATTCCCCAGATCTGTGGTTGTCCTTCATCATCCAATTCGGTGTCTATCCTGATTCGCTGGCAGATTTCTCTCCACCTATTGTCCATTTCCTGATGGCTAGAAGATGCCAATTTCTCAGCGGGTTTACAATCAAGGTTACCATCTTTCACCTGGATAGTCTGCAACAGCACTGGAATCGAAGAATTGTGGGCTGGGTTGGGTTGCTGCAACAACAATGGGACATGTAAATCCTATATGGATTCATACATAGCATGTCTACTTTGTTCTGCATCAGAGGCCCATCTGATCCAATCTGCGTAATCATCTGAATCGGTGACCTCTTCCGCCATGAACTCGTCACCTTGCTCTTGTAGCATCAGTCGCAGCATTTCTTGCGGCCCTTCTGAGTTCACCAATTCCTCCAAATCGACATCTTCAAACTCATCCTCACAGTCAATTTGCTTCAACTGATTAGATTCTGAATCATAGTATCCATTACTATCAATGTCATCATCAGAATCTGAGGTGTATACATCGTCTTCCTTGGTCACAATTGTCTGTCCTTGTTCTGGCATCTAGTCAGAATCTCGATCGATGTGTGTGTCTTTCCAGGTGGTCGACGCCTCCTGCTCCAGAGCTCCCGAATTCATCCTCTGTAGCAAGTTCACCACCATCAACGGCAACACCTCCACATTAGTCCCAGGACCATGTCTCACTTGTAGCAGACCTCGTTCCACATCCACTACTGCTCCAATTTTCATCAGAAAGTCCAGTCCAAGAAGCATGTCGTAACTATCTGTGTCCACAACCATAAAGGTCATGGCGCACTATACGCCTCCTACCTTGACTGGTATCTCATCAATCCTTCCTAAGGCCTGAGTGATCACTCCCGATGCGGTCTTGTAGGTTTCAGTTCCTGTCACAAGATGCATCATGCCCAACTTTCTAACTACAGCTACAGCCATAACAGACATGGAAGCTCTAGTATCCACCAAACCTTCTACAACATAGTTGTTGATCTCCACCAACAAATGCAGAGTCTTGTTTTGATGAGTCTTGTTGATGCAGATATTCTTTAATGACGGAATCACAAAAACTACTGACATTTGATTCTCAGTTGCTTCTGAATCCCTTTTTCTCCTTGCCAGTTTCACCAAACTCTCAAGGTGCTCCAGTTCTCCAGGGATCATCAGAATGGTTTCCATAGGTGAAAGGGAAATCTTTCCCTTTATGAAGTGTGAAAGAATTTTGGATCTAACTGACGTATCCCGGCCTGCACCTTCCCTTGCAGCTTCAGGGATCGGCCCAACCCTTTCTGGTGTCACTTCGACATGAGTTCTCTTCCTTGGCACTCCGGTATAAGAGAACAAGTTTTCATTACCACACAGCTTGTTAAGTTGTTGCTCGATCGTTGCCTCATCATTTAGCAACACCTCCAAGAAGTTTGCTGCCCCAGATTGCGATTTCCCATCCTTGGACTTCTTCCAGCACTGGTCCTCAAAATGCCCCAACCCTGAGCAGAAGGAACATTTTATGCGACAATTTTCTGTCCTATGAGGCATTTTGCACTTGGCACATTTTGGCCGTGCTTCATTCAGCCTTGGACAGGTGGTGGCCATATGGTCCCCTCCTTTGCAGATTTGGCATCCTCTAAACACGGTGGAAGACAATGATGCTTTTGGATTCGACACAGCCCCCTTGAAGAAATTGATGAGGGTATTGTTTAGAGCAGTGACCTGTTTCTCCATGATGGTTTGGGAGGACTCCTCTTCTTATTCCTCTTTCAGAGGTTCATACGGAGTCTCCCCGAGCTCGCCTAGAACTCTCTCCACTTCCATCGCAGCACCAACCAATTCTTCAATGTCTGCAAACGTTCTCACCACACACAATTTTTGAATCTCTGGCCT
>Ga0209611_10014185_pt1 | contig 10724 bp, 5 predicted proteins | sample S1TSphgellanicum_3_FD_187693 | JGI IMG/M metagenome (GOLD analysis project Ga0209611, IMG submission 187693) | Host-associated microbial communities from peat moss isolated from Minnesota, USA - S1T2_Fc - Sphagnum magellanicum MG (SPAdes) (version 2) | ecosystem: Host-associated > Plants > Peat... | reverse complement strand
CACCCTGACGGAATTACATCAAGAACTAGAGACACTGCGGGTTTATCCTGAAGGCTACAACGTTGTCCTGCAAGGAGATGTCACAAGTATTATTTCCATGAACGTGCGGGAGAGGCGGGAAATTATTGATGAATTGGCAGGGGTGGCAGCATTTGATCGCAAAATTGTCCAAGCTAAAGGAACTTTGGACGAAGTTAAAGAGAAAGAAGATAGCTGCCGTATTGTCGAGACAGAATTAATTACACAGCGCGATCGCCTTTCCCAAGACCGTGCCAAAGCTGAAAAATACCAAAAACTCAAGATCGAATTTCAACAAAAACAATCTTGGGAAGCGGTTTTAGCATGGCGTTCCCTGCAAGAACAACAAGAAAAGTTAGCTACACAAATTCAAACTGGCGATCGCAACTCTGGTGAATTCACAAACGAACTCATCACTATCAAAACAGAGATTGCACAAAAAACTGCTGAACTAGAACAATTAAACGCCCATGTGAAAGCATTGGGAGAAGATCAACTGTTAGCGGTACAATCTGCCCTTGCAACCCAGGAAGCAGAACGCAAACAACTTCAGCGTTCCTTAACAGAACTAGAAACCACTACACAAGAAACTGCAAAGCGTCTGACGCAACAGCAGAGAGAAATTCAACAACACCAACAAACTATAGAACAGCTTGCAGAACAAAAGATTGTAGAGACAACGGCGATCGCTTCTCTACAAGGCGAACGAGATGAGGCGCGACAGGCTTTAGAAACTTCTCGTGAAGCAGCAGCGGAAATTGCATCGGCTTCGGAAGCTTGGGTGCAGCAACAAACTGCTCTTAACCGTCAAATAGACACTTTGCTGCAAACTGTCGAACCGCAACGTACAGAGCAAGCACAACTCAGAGAGCGTCATAACCAACTACAGCAGCAAATTCAAGAGCAAACCCAGTTAATTCAGACCTTAGAACCCCAATTAGCCGAAAAACAAGCTGAGTGTGGTCGAACTGAAACTGAATTTAACGCCTCTAGTCAACCCATCCAGACCTTAGCCGAAACTCTATCAGCCACAGAACAAGAACTACAAATCCAACAAGAAACCCAAAAGCGCCTCTTACAAGAACAACGGGAGAAACAACGTTCCTTGGATAAACTAGAGGCGCAACTCGCAGCACAGCAAGAAGCACAAGGAACCCAAGCAAGCAAAGTCATTTTACAATCGGGAATGCCGGGTATTTGTGGGTTAGCTGTGCAGTTAGGACGTGTGGAACCGCGTTATCAGCTAGCTTTGGAAATTTCTGCTGGTGCGCGTTTAGGGCATATTGTTGTAGAGGATGACAGCATAGCAGCGGCGGGAATTGAATTGCTCAAACAAAAACGCGCTGGTAGAGCAACTTTCTTACCGCTGAATAAAATTCACGCTCCCAAATTTACCCAAGACGCAACGCTGCGTTATGCTAATGGCTTTGTCAACTATGCTGTTAACTTAGTTGAGTGCGATCGCCGCTACCGGGATGTATTTGCCTATATTTTCGGTAACACGGTAGTGTTTGAAACCATAAATCAAGCGCGTAACCAGTTGGGACTATATCGGATCGTCACCTTAGAAGGGGAATTGTTGGAAACGAGTGGCGCGATGACTGGTGGGAGCGTAGGTGGGCGTTCATCACTGCGGTTTGGGACGGTAGAAGCAACAGAGTCAGAGGAAGTCGCCGGGTTGAAAAATCGCTTGGGGGACATTGAGCGGATTTTAGACCGTTGTGGTGAGGCAATAAATTCTCTTTCCACCCAGGCAAAAAAACTGACACAAGAATTAACAGAAGCACGACAGGCGCGGCGAGAACAACAGCTACAGTTGGAGCAGTTGCACAAAGATATTAAGAGTTTGACTGGGCAATTGGAAGGGACGCGATCGCATCTGGCCCAAAATAGTGAAAGATTAGCTACCGTTCAATCGCGCTTGGAAGTTTTGGATCGGGAATTACCAGATCAAGAGCAACGATTGCAACAATTGCGACAAGCTTTAACGGAGTTGGAACAGTCGCAAACTCCACAAGAATGGCAACAAATCCAGGCAACGATAAAAATTCAAGAGCAACAAGTGCAACAACGAGAGGCAGAATTAAGGGGATCTGAGCTAAGGTTAAAAAACTTAGAGAATCAAGAGCAGCGATTGCAGGAAAAAATTCAGGAAGGTGAGCAGCGTGTTATCGAATACCAAACGCAACAAACCTCTTGTCGTGATGCTATTGAGCGCGTCTCTAAAGAAATTACAGCGATTTGTGAGCAAATAGCGGCAACGCACCAGGATTTAAGTCAGATGGAGGCGAGTCTGGGAGAAGAAAAACAGAAACGCGACACCAGTGAGCAGGAATTGCGATCGCATCTGCTGCGTCAACAACAGTTAGAATGGGAGGTGCAAAAACTGCAAGAAACCCAACAGACGCGGCGAGAGGAACTGACTGCCTTACAAGCACAGTTACAAACTGTGGCGGCGGAATTGCCTAATCCTCTGCCATTCGTGCCAGATAAGGTAGATTTAGAAGAACTGCAAAAAGAATTGCGATCGCTCTCTAAACGCCTGCAAGCAATGGAACCAGTTAACATGCTAGCTCTAGAGCAGTATGAGCGCACGCAAAATCGCCTAGAGCAACTTAGTCAAAAATTGCAGATACTAGAAGGAGAGCGCACCGAATTGCTATTGCGGATCGAGAATTTCACCACTTTGCGACAACGCGCTTTCAAAGAAGCCTTCGATGCTGTCAATGAAAACTTTCAATCAATTTTCGCTACCCTTTCTGAGGGTGACGGCTACCTGCAACTTGACAATCCAGAAGATCCTTTTAACAGTGGACTAAATTTAGTTGCCCACCCCAAAGGCAAACCTATACAGCGACTAGCTTCTATGTCTGGAGGAGAAAAATCTCTGACTGCGTTGAGCTTTATCTTTGCCCTGCAACGCTACCGCCCATCACCATTTTACGCTTTTGACGAAGTAGATATGTTTTTAGATGGGGCAAATGTGGAGCGATTAGCTAAAATGATCAAGCAACAGGCAAAACAAGCACAATTTATAGTTGTAAGTTTGCGTCGCCCGATGATAGAATCAGCCGAACGCACCATCGGCGTCACTCAAGCAAGAGGGGCTTATACTCAAGTTTTGGGAATTAAGCTAAAATCTGACCATACATCTGCTTGAGTTTTTGTTAATAATAGTGTATAGATTAACCGGATAAGAGATCAGGACTCAATCAAGAATGACCTCTGAACAAATTATTAGACGCTCTGATATTTTAAACACCCAGGTAATCACCCGCGATAACGGCAAGCGGCTAGGAATCGTGAGTCAGGTGTGGATTGATATTGACCAAAGAGAGGTAGTGGCTCTTAGCTTGCGAGACAGCCTGATCTCTATTTCTAATGTGCCACGCTACATGTACCTCAATAGCATCGACCAAATTGGAGATGTCATCCTGGTTGATAACGAGGATGTAGTTGAAGATATTGATCCTGAAGCTTACAGCAACTTAATGAACTGGGAAGTCATTACAGAAACAGGTGAAGTATTAGGTAAAGTGCGGGGCTTCAAGTTCAATGGCGAAACAGGTAAGATGTACTCCATTGTGGTCGCGTCATTCGGACTGCCGCAAATTCCCGATCAATTTCTGAGTACCTACGAACTGTCGGTCGAAGAAATCGTCAGCACTGGTCCAAACAGATTGATTGTATTTGAAGGAGCCGAAGAGCGGTTGAACCAGTTGACCGTTGGGTTACTAGAGCGCCTGGGTATTGGTAGAGCACCGTGGGAGCGTGACAGCGAGGAGGAATATGGTAGCACTTATACTCCACGTACAGTTCCGGTTCCAAATCAACTGCCAGCAGGAGTTCCATTGGAGCAACCAAGGCCGAAAATAGTTCGCGCACCAGAACCTGTAGCACGGGAAGAATGGGATGAGGACTACATTGAAGAAGAACGTCCCCAGCGTCAGGTGATGAAAGCGCGGCAGTATGAGCCTGTTCAATACGAAGACGAAGAAGAAGAAGATAACTGGAGTGAGGCAACTGGCAAAGATAGGTATCAAAAACAACCAAGTTATGAACCTCAGCCTTACAAAAGCAAGCAATATACCGACCAGTACAACGATTATGAAGACGATCTAGATCGCGATGCTTGGGATGATGATGAGGCGCCGAAGCCAGTGAATATTCCCAAGAAAGTGAAGGAAAAACAGCCAGAGTATGAAGAGGAAGGCGGATATTAACCTCCGCTTAAGGGTGTGGGGTGTAGGGGATATTGGGATGCCCATCACCTACCCCCCTTTCATAACTTTGGTGCGGATGCCGTACTTGAGGATTTTCGCACCCTAAGCTTAAAATTTATTTATATAATTAATGTTAATTAGCTACATTAGGTCAACTTATTTATAACTATATTGAAAAAATCAAACACCTTGATATGGCTATACAGATAACATCACGATTAATAGAATTAGTGGCAGCAATCTCTGAAGACCCTTTAATAGATTGGAAAGGAGAACAAACTGTCATAATTTTTGTTTGGGTTCTTCTTATTGCTATAGCAACAAGTGTAGGGCTTTTTAGCCGCAAAGTAGAGTATGCTGTAGCTGTTGCTTTTGTGACTAGTATAATAGCTATTGCTTTCTTTATAATTCCTTAACCGATTTATGTGGTTAATAGCTAATTTTTTGCCTGACTTTAAGCTAATGAACACGATCATTCTCTTAATCAAGGCGAACTGCCTTCCTGGGAAAAAGGCTACTTTGGGGCATAAGCTTTGGCAAACTAGTCTGGCACTGATAACGCTAGCTGGTTTGGGATTGATGGAATGTAGACCGAGTAGAGCCAACACTATCAGCTATACTATTACTGATTTGGGCGCACTTGATGACACACAAAGCCAAGCCAATAGCATCAATGACATTGGTCAAATAGTCGGCAGTTCTGGGTCTAGCATTTTCACGGTTCCTGGGCAGGCAGTCTTCTGGTCTAGGAGAAATGATCAAATAAGAGCCTTGGCAACGTTACCAGGAGACAGCGAAAGTATAGCCTACAAAATCAATAACTTATCCCAGACAGTTGGCTTTTCTGGTACTGACACCGCACACGGTCAGGCGGTCTTGTGGCAACATGGTCAACCCGTAAACTTGGGACGGCTACCTAACGATAGTGCCAGTATTGCCCTTAGCATTAACGACCGGGGTGAAGTAGTTGGCTTTTCTGGCTCAGATATCTTTGCCGCAACTCCAGGACAGGCAGTTTTATGGCAGGATAGCAAGACTATTCCCCTTGTCAGCCTGCCAGGCGACACTATCAGCGTTGCGTATGGTATCAACAATTGGACTCAAATAGTCGGTGCTTCTGCTACAAGTGAATCACGCTCTCAGGCTGTGGTTTGGCAAGATGGAAAGATCAAACCCTTAGAAGGACTGCCTGGAAATAACACGAACGTGGCGTTTAGTATCAACGATCGCAATCAGATTGTTGGCTTTTCCGGAACTGATGGGCTTCATGGTCATGCGGTGCTGTGGCAAGGAGGGCAGACAAAAGACTTAAACTCACTCGAAGGGAGCAGCTACAGTGCTGCTCTGAGTATTAACAATAGGGGTCAAGTTGTAGGTGACTCATTGACTATTAGTGGAAACAGACACGCCTTTTTGTACACAGACAACGAGCTACTGGATCTCAACAACTTAATTCCTGCTAACTCTGGTTGGGTGTTGAACTCTGCCAGCAGTATTAATAATAACAAGCAAATCGTCGGCTACGGTACAATTAATGGTCTGCCACATGCCTTTCTGGCAAAGCCAGTTGCGTCTAGGTAAGAAGGTTAGGTTTGCTGCTTTGACAAAATACGCTCGCCAATTTAACAACCCAGCCCTTTTCTAGAGCATCCAGCAGAGTGATCTCAGGTTCGCCCAAATTTACGGGAACAGTGTATCCCACGGCTTAAGCCGTGGGATTGAAACAAGGACGCAGTTTATATGAGCGCTTACGCACAACAGCGAAAAACATCTTTCTAAAAAGTGGGCTTTAAACCCACAACTGAAGTTTTTTGTTTTCATATTCCCTGTTAAGAGTTAAGAGTTAAGAGTTCCCTTTTTTTTGTAATTTCTGAAACAATTACTGCATATGAACTCAAAAATTCGAGAACAATCTGCGAAAATATTCAATAAAATTCAGGATATTTTTCTCCTTTATTTGTTGCAATTTGCTGCGAAAAGAAGCCTGAAAAGTTTGCAAAAAGACACTGTTAATGCTATCTCTGTCCAACAAAAGCTGCTCAAGAATATTCTAAAACTTCAACAGGATACAGAATACGGTAAGAAGTATAACTTTGCGGCTATAACAGTAACAGAATTTCAAACGCTACATCCTCTTACCACTTATGAAAATTACCGCGAAATTATCGAAGATATTGCTAAAGATGGAAATTTTTCTCGACTGGTAGCAGAGCCGATCATTCTTTTTCAAGAAACATCGGGGACAACGGGAAAATCTAAACTTATACCCAGAACAAAACACCTGCAATCAACTTTACAAAAATCTTTTCAAGCTATTAACGCGATCGCACGAGCTTACTATCTCAATGGTAAAACATACGCCATAGATAGTCGTGGTTTAGGTTTGGCTAAGGCACAACCACTTAAATCTACACCAAGTGGTATTCCTCGAGGCTCAGGAACTAGCGGAGGAATTAGGCAATCTAAGTCGTTTCAAAAAATGGTCGGTCTCAATTTTTCTAGCCCTGCTAGCATCTTCTTGATTCCCGATTACAAGACTGCTTATTATTGCCATATGCTTTTTGCTCTCTTAGAGCCAAAGCTTACTTATATTACAGCAAATTTTGCCTCGAATGTTCTAGATGCTTTGCAAATATTGGAAAGAGAGTGGCCTCAATTGGTAAATGATATTTACCAGGGTAAAATTAATCCAAATTTGTCACTGGATACAGCAACAAGAGATGAGCTACAAAGTAAGCTCAAACCAAATCCAGAAAAAAGTAACACACTCCGAACTGAATTTGAGAAAGGATTTGAGGGTATTATACCCAGAATATGGTCGCAGTTATCTTATATACAAAGTGTCACAAGTGGGTCGCTGCAACTCTATAAAGAAAGCTTGAAATTTTATGCAGGTGAAATACCATTTTACTCGGGTGGTTATGCTGCTTCTGAAGCTTGGATCGGGTGTAACCTAGAGCCACAAAAAGACTCTCCTGCTTACGTAATTACTCCTCATTCGGCATTTTTTGAGTTTATCCCTATTTCCCAAATCGATGCAGATCAACCCACTACAGTTGACTTGACTTCTCTAGATGTAGGTGAAAGTTACGAGGTAGTGGTGACGACAGTAGCTGGACTCTACAGGTACAGACTGGGAGATATCGTTAAATGTGTGAGCTACTATAACCAAAGCCCCATTATTGAATTTTTGTATCGCCAAGGTTCTTTGCTAAGTATTAGCGGTGCAAAAATTTCAGAAACCGAAATTTTCGCTGCCATTACTGAAGCCATCAAAATTTTGGGAGACGATTGCAGAATAATAGACTATACCACAAGCGTTGATGTTTCATCATTTCCGTTAAAGTACATTATTTACCTAGAAATTTCAAAAACATTTGCAAATCTTCCTGATTTAACATCATTTCGAGATACATTTGAACAGGTTATTTATGATTTAAATGTGCTTTATCTGAATGATAGGCAAGCGAATGGTATTGGCGCACCTGAAATTAAGCTTGTTGAAAGAGACAGTTTCAAAATGCTTAAAAACCAAATTCTTTCTCAAGGTGTTTCAGATGCACAGTTCAAGATGCCACGGTTGCTAAAAAATGCAGAGCAGGTTAACTTTATAGAAAGCAAATCTATTAATTAACTTGTACAGCGCGGTTGTATCAAGAGCGATCATAGCCTTTTCCCTAGCCGCGATTGTGTTCTACTCGACTCAAAAAGTCTTCCAACACCTGCAGAAATCTTTCTGTTTCTTCCAAATGAGGCATATGTGAACTGTTTTCATGATTTGTATAGCAATCCTATTACAAGAGTGAAAATTCCAGAAATACACGTAGGGTGGGCTATGCCGCACATATCCGGGTTTTGGTAGGCAGAGCCACCTTAACGAGGCAGGGCAAGACTTATAGATTAACCTCTGTAATTTTGAACGCTCAGCACTCATGAGCGATCGCCGCCACGGAATCGCTCATGAGTGCTGATTTCCGGCTTTTTTACGAGCTATAATAGCTGCGGGAGGGTTTCCCGACCCAGGTAACTGGCGATCTTCTCTCAAGGGGAGACGCGCAAGGGACGATGCTCGTAGCTTCATCCTTCGGGTCTGCAATGCTTTATTCTGTAGGTGAAACAAGAGATCCTTACCTAATTTGGTATTAGAGATGGTTGTTGCTGTTTTTCGACCTCTAAAGTTGGTGGTTGCTTTGGCATTGTCTTGTTGCTTGTTGCTATCAGGTTGTAACCCCAGCAAATTTAAAACCAAAGCGGCTCAAGTGTCTCAAGTAGTTTTAGTTTCGCTGAGTGACCCAGCTAGCTTTAACTATGCCATCAATGAGTCTCCCTATAGTATTTTTCCTTTCATCTACAAGGGATTGATTAATGAGAACGCTTTTACTAATAAGTTGGAGCCAGGATTGGCGGAGTCTTGGTCAATTTCAAGCGATCGCCAGCGAATTACTTTTACACTCAAACCAGGGTTAAAGTGGTCAGATGGCCAACCTCTGACAGCAGATGATGTTGTCTTTACTTATCGAGATATTTACCTCAACAAAAAAATTCCCACTGTATGGAGAGATTTTCTGCGTATTGGCAACAAAGGAGCTTTTCCTACGTTGCAGAAACTCGACGAACGGCGAATTGAGTTTACCTTACCAGAACCTTTTGCTCCTTTTGTGAGATACACAGAAAGATTGGCAATTCTTCCAGCTCATGCATTGCGCTCCTCTGTGCTAACCAGCGATGCTAATGGCAATCCTCAATTTTTATCAACTTGGGGAACCAACACCCCTCCTGAAAAAATTATTAGCAATGGCCCCTACCAGATAGAAAGTTATACTCCATCTGAACGAGTCATCTTACGACGCAACCCCCACTACTGGCGGCAAGATGCGCAGGGAAATGCTCAGCCTTATATTGAACGCATTGTCTGGCAAATTATTTCATCAACTGACAACCAGTTGCTAAGATTCCGCTCTGGAGAACTGGATAGCCTGAATGTGACACCATCAGTATTCCGGTTACTGAAGAAAGAGGAAAAGCGAGGAAAATACACTATTTATAACGGCGGACTCAGTGGTGGTTTTGCGTTTGTAGGTTTCAATCTCAATCAAGCTCGTAATGCCAAAGGACAGCCTTTTGTCAACCCAATCAAGTCTCGGTGGTTTAATAACTTGGCTTTTAGGCAAGCAGTCGCCTATGCTATCAACCGCCAACAGATGAAAACCAATATCTATCAAGGGCTAGGTGAAGTACAACATTCGCCCATAGCGGTGCAAAGTCCTTATTACCTGTCACCAGCAGCAGGGTTAAAGGTTTACGATTACAATCCAGAGAAGGCAAAGCAAATGTTTCTAGAGACTGGTTTCAAGTACAATTCTCAAAAAGAATTGATCGATCAGGATGGGAACCGGGTACAATTCAACCTCCTGGTGAAATCGGAGGATCAGTCTCGGATAGATGCAGCCGTGCAAATTCAACAAGATTTAAGCCAGATTGGTATTAAAGCTAATATGCAGGTAGTTAGCTTTAACGTCGTGCTGCAAAAGTTGCTCTCCCGTCGAGATTGGGATTGTTATGTAGGTGCATTTGGCGCTCCTGGTGCAGATGTGGAACCTAACCTTCTATCATTGTTTTGGACTAGTCAAGGCTCGTTTCATCAATTCAACCAAGGTACTCAAGCAGGAGAACCACCGCTCAAAGGGTGGGTAATTTCTGATTGGGAGAGGGAAATAGACAGTCTTTTCAGTGCTGGAGTCAAAGAACTAGATGAGAACAAGCGCAAAGCGATTTATGGCAAATTCCAGCAAATTGTTGCCGAACAATTGCCTGTGTTTTGCTTAGTGAATCCTATTTCATTTCAGGCAGTGCGCGATCGCATCGAGCCGATCAAATATTCTAGTTTAGAGTCAGTTTTCTGGAACATTGATGAATGGAAAATAGCTAATCAGTAAACCGAAAAGTTTTTCTCTCATACTCACATCGCCTGAAATGCTTGTCAAACGGTCATTCTAGGTTAGATAAATGTGCAATTTATTTTGCATGAGTACTTATGAGCGAACTTTCGGTCAAAATATGGTTCAAAATGCCCACAACATGATTCAAAAATATGTTTAGCCAAAAATTGAGTGACCTTTGTGATCGCCATTTTTCCCCCACTTTAGCTCAACTGAAAAATGTGGGTAATGACAAGCCTTGGAGGGAGGGGGCTAAACCTGGATTTCTCACTTGTGAGAAATGCGGGGTGTAGGGGGTCGGGCAACAGGTGCGCCCCTAATGGTTGTGTGCGGAGTTCAATAAATTTCTTCCTCACTACACCCTACACCCTACACCCCACACCCTGCATTTCTCACAAGTGAGAAATGCGGGTAAAGCCTGCGGTTTTTGTCGTACAATACAAACGGCGAAGCAGCGATAATGACCATTGTGGAAAACAGATTGCTGTAGCTGACCTTCCCAAGGTATGTAGAACACATGGTAGGAAGAAAAGATGATGGCAGT
>Ga0209611_10014184_pt1 | contig 10725 bp, 11 predicted proteins | sample S1TSphgellanicum_3_FD_187693 | JGI IMG/M metagenome (GOLD analysis project Ga0209611, IMG submission 187693) | Host-associated microbial communities from peat moss isolated from Minnesota, USA - S1T2_Fc - Sphagnum magellanicum MG (SPAdes) (version 2) | ecosystem: Host-associated > Plants > Peat... | reverse complement strand
CTAGTGTCGTATGCGACTTGTCCAACGCGACTATTAAGATTTTAGTTGCAAATGTCGCTTGCAACTAAAACTTAGTCGCATGGACCAGTTGTAAAATGGCCATTTTCTACTAGTGAAGACAAGTGCATTCTTCAATCCAAAAGGCATCACAAGCCATTCCCATAACTTGTTGCTTCCATGGAATGTTGTTTTCTTGCGATCCTTCGCAACGAGCACAATCTGGTTAAAACCTTGCTTTAGATCCACAATTGTGAAGATGTTTGAATCTCCAATGCTATCAAACAATTTTTCAAGGATGGGCATGGGGTACCTATCCTGAGGTGTAACTAGGTTCAAAGGCCTATAATCCCTGCACATCCTTTTTTCAGTCCATAATCCAGCTGAATCTTTCTTTGTTGGCATTACTGTAGCGGCTGCGAAATCATAACTTGATGGCTAAATGAGATCGGCCTCATGGAGCTCTTTGCATCTTTCATCTACCAGTTCCCATTCATGTTTGCTCAACCTATGCCTCCTTTGATAGACGGGTGTCTCATCTGTAAGGTCTATAAAAAACTGCATGGTCTTACACCTACCTAAGTCTTTCATTGAAAATGCAAACACATTTTCATACTTAATTAGCAAGTTTGTGACTTGGTCTCTCTCTTTCTTGGTGAGCTAGTTCCCCATAACGAAAGGGTAGTTGGAAACACATGGAATGGAGTTGGAAAGTGTGTTTGAAGAACTTGGTGTATTGGGTTCTCCACTATCCAACTGCATAGATTCGTAGAAGGTCGTAATTGTTTCTCCAGAAGCTAATGTACCTCCAGGTGTATTAGACACAACTTGAGTCAAATTACATGGTACCTCCTCCCCCCCAACACTAAGAGTGAAATGTAGAGTGTTGAAGATAGGCAAGTGTACTTGGTCGGGGTGCCATGTGGTTACATCGCCATAACTGAAAGCTGATTGAATCAATGTTGGTGTTGTGTACATTTGAAAAAGTACATAAGTTACCAATAACCATGTAAGGGAGTTCAGGTCCATGCCTCTCCCCAGTAGAACGTTAATAAATTTAGTCACTTTAGTGTGAGTAGTAGTGCCAGTTTGGAACCCTATAGCCCTTTCTCTTTCTTTTGGGCTTGGTTCATCCCAAGTGGCTGAAGCATGACGATACACCAGGCCTGGCCCATCTCCCTAAAAGGCGTGTGCTCTTGGGAAGGAGATAAAGGTGGGCCAAACACCTCTTGGTTTTCCTATTGTGTTCGCAAGAAACCAAGGAGGTTTCTCTTGCCTTGTAACTGGTTGGCAAGAACTTTGATCATCCAATATGTGAGAAACTTGCAAGTTCAGGTCTTTGATAGTGTATTTCAAAGCTAGCCGCAGAATTGAGAGTGGTGCCAAGTTAGTCCACCAGTTGCGCAAGCGGTGCGCATAGAAACTGCATTATGCCGCATCAAGTAGGAGCAATTCTCCAAGGTAATGATTGACCAATGTGTAGTGCTCCTGGACTTTCTCCCTCTGATCAAGTTGAGAAGGAGTGTTCTTAATTACATAACCAAGTGTAGGAGAATGGATTGAGCCCAGGTGATCAATTGTATCATGTCCGTGAAAAGACTAGATCTTGTGTCATTCAAGCCTTCTCCAAATCCAGCCGTTGAAAATCCTTGACACTCCCAACCTGAAATGATGAGGTTGACAGGGCCAAGTAATTCCATATGCTTATTCTGAATTAATTGTATGTCAGAGGGCAAAAATGTGAAACTAGCCTTCCATGCGGTGGTTACAAATTGTTGTGGAAATCTTGTTGTGAACTCCCTCATTCTTGATGCCGCCACTTACCTTGCAATAGGATCAATGTTTACGTAGAAATACCTCCGAACCACCATCCCTGACTGTAGTAGGGCTTCGAGACTTGTACCAATACCACCAAAGAGCTCTAGTAATGTAATCCCTTCCTTGGGTGGTGTCCACGTGATTAGCTAACAAAGTAATGGCTTAATTGGTTCGCCATGGTTCTCCATGCTCTCAAAATTAGACAAAGCTTTGACCAAGGGCTTGTGGGCTACTTTGAACCTTTGTAAAACCTTTGGTCCATGTTGAATGTCAGTAGGAACCACCTACAAGCTTTCAGTAGCTTGAACGTAAGCTATCTCCTCCTCATCTCCCTCTATCCATTTGTGGCTAACTTGTTGGATGTAGGAAATGGTGTGTGCTTCCTTGAGCATACAATGGTGAGCCATAGGACTATGGTTCCCATGTAAATCAAGGGCTATGTATCCCAGGTGGTGGCCATCAGTCTCCCAATCCATTCGGTAGTACGCATGTTCGAACCAATTGTCAATTGTGAAACCTGGTGGAAACAGGGTCTCTTGCCCAATGAGTACATCATAACTGGTGGCATTGGTGACTAAACATTTGACCTGTAAGCAAAGCGCATGATCTGTACCTTCATTGAACTTAAGTGTAATCAAATCCGAACTTTCCCCAAGTACCTCCCCTACGCTCTCACTAGCGGTGCGAATCTACCACAGATTTCTGTAGTTTGGAGTCAAACATGCCCATCTTCTTAGCAAATTGAACTCCAAGAATCACTGGTTGGGCACCTATGTCAAGAAATACCACTATGGGTGTATGTCCTGCCATTTGGATTGCTAACCCAGTATTGTTGACAATGGCAACTCCGGTGGTGATGGAAGTTTTTCTCATTAGGCACCACCTTCGAAAATGAATGAAAGACTTTGTGGGGAGAATGGTTATCCACAACACCTTTGCTAAGTAACAAATTCACAAGTGAGGTGTTCTGAACTCCCTTCTGATATGTGAAGTAGAATTAGAGGTAGGAAAGCCCACTAGTTTAGCCATGCTAGAATCAGTGACCAGATTACGAACGCCATCTGCAACACATGAGCCAATCAAATGTTTCTCCAAGGTGTTGGATGGGACCTCTATAACATGTGGATCAAGGATTGGTAGAGGACTTGATGTAGTGTTCAAGGTATCCTCTAATATTGCAATTATGTCCCTGGTGCTTAGCTTCAAATCTTGAAAACTAAATAATGGTGTACTCACAACCTTTTGCGCCACTTCATGCATTTGAAGTTGGCATTCCATAAGCTAATCAATGGAAAATTGTGTGTTTTCCTGATGTACATGTATTCCTGGGACACGAGAATTTGATGCCCTAACAGCTTGTGGTGTAGTAGTCTCCTTCCCCCCTCGCCAACAAGGTGCGTTCTTCTTCCATGTTGAGAGGACGAAAAGATTGTGGCATGACTGCTCGAACTCCTCTAGCCCTAGTAATAGGACTTGAACCAAATGCGAGTCCATCAGTCTGAATTACTTGCCTAGTGGCAAAAACTCTGGGTGCCACACTAGCTTCTTGTGGCGCGACATAGGAAGGGCAAAAAGAAGTAGCAAATTCTAGTGTGAGACTAGAATTGTGTGGAGTGGAAAGAATATACTCCCCAACCATGGCATCGTGTGGGAGGCCATAGAACGACCTAGGAGGTCCCTTTCGTGATCTTGAACCATGTACAAGTTGGGCATGATTAGCTGGTTGGGAGGACTTGCCTTTTAGATTAACAAGTTGGGCCTTCAATGATTCGAATTCATTTTGTAAAGTCTGAACTTGAATTGCATGGGCTTGAAGCACCTCGCTCTTGTCAGCATTGTGCTCCTTTTTCTTAGCATTCTTGTTGGAATTACCCTTGGTGGGCAAAGCTTGAGTGGAAGGCTGAGGTGCCTTGGCTTTTGGTTAAGGGACAGTGGAAGATGTTGGCAAATTTTGCCGTTGTAATCGGAGTTGTTTCCGCTCTGGGAACTTGGCAAAACAGACAGATTCCTGATGTCCCTCTTTCCCACAATAATCACAAAAGAAGTCCTTGGAAGGAATGTTACATTCACTAACTTTGTGGGCAAGATTGCCACAGTAGTTGCAAGAAGGTAGGATGGGTGTAGGCGAGTGCACCGCTTTAGTCCTTGAAGAAGAATGTGATGATTTAGTTGGTGCAGGCGGTGTAGGTTGAGGCCTTGAACGTGATGGAGGCCTTATAGTACTAGCCTCATAATGTGCATGAGCCAGTTCCAGCTTTTCGGAAATGTTATACACATCCAGCAAAATGTACGAGTCTCCAAATTCTACAAAGACCCGTTGCAGAACCTGCGCGTGGAGTGTTGGAGTACCTTCCAACAAACGAAGATACCAGTGGGCAGCTTCCAGGTCTGTGATGCTCTGGGTATCCTCTTTGAGTTTGAAAAGCCGCTTGTAGACCATCTTGAAGGTTTCATCCTTCTGTCCAGAGAAGGTGGCGAACTGTAGAATTTATTCAGAACTTTTGACTGGAAATTCCAGCTCAAGAATTCGAAAGAATTCCGCCACTGGATCAGCAAAAGCTGGCGCATCAGTGGTGGGAGGAATGTTTGCGGTAGCAACAATGAGTTGTTGAGGAGAAAAATTTACTAAGGTAGGTACCGGGTCTGGATTATTGGGCACAGTCCCATGATGTGCAATTGTAGCTTGCAATGCTGCTTGAGAGGCGGTGGCGATGGCTATGGCATAAGTTAGATTGGGAATCTGGATGACGCCCAAAATCCTTGCAGAATGTTGCTCGTAGACATCCAATGCCTCATAGTGCACATAATGGGCCAATTGTTTGAATGCAAACGCCTCGGTGTAATTAACACCATACTTGAACTCCAATTCACAAACCATAGTTGAGAAAGTTGCCTTGAACTCTTTCAAAGAAATAGTACCTGGCCTTCCACTGAACTTCTCAATTCTCCCAGAGGAACTGCTGACCTCCATGGTGTATATGGGTGTTGAGGTCACAGCTTGCAACGGAATATACGGTGATGGTGTGAAAGTAGGTGCGGCAACAGGTGTACCCCACTGATGAACCCCTCCAAATGGACTTTGATGTATCGTTGATGTAGTGTAACCTGAACCTAAATTCCTGGTAGGGATTGTACTAGATGACGGTGGTGTTATAGACACTTGATGGTATCGTTGTGAAGATCGTGAGCTTAAAGAAATTGGCTCAAAGGATTGTGTGTTACTTCGTAGTTAATACCTGGGCTCTGGCTGAACGGTAATGCTTTCATCATCCGAGGACATGGTGTTGTCCCATGCCCCAAAATTTTGTGATAGCACACAACACTAACTACAAAATTCAAACATAACGTACAGTTTAAAGAATACAATGCATTTTTGAGAATGACTCGTGACACACATATGTCCCACGGAGGTCAAACGAACTTCCAACAAAGGTCGGACGAAGGTCGAACGGAAGTCAAACAGCTATCGGATGAAAAGGCAGGATAACAAAAATAGGACATAGGATGGCAGAACGTAGGACGGTAGGGTGAAGGATGACAAAACGTAGGATGATAGGGTGCAGGACGTAGGATGGACGTCGGATAGAAGTTGGATGGAAATCCGACGAATATCGGACGGAAGTTGAATGGATGGGTAGAGCTTAGCCGCCACTGTTGCGATGGCAGGTGGCAATGCTGCACTGCAACTCCTGGCAATGCAACGCTACGGTGAGGCTGGTAACGCGTTGTAGCTTGCTACTGTGGTAATGGCCAACAACGCGCTACATGCCTGGCCAACGTTGCGCTGCAACGTTTTTGTTTTTTTTGTTTTTTTTTACTCAACAACTTCAAGAGAGAAAAAGAACGGGAAAAAGAGAGAAGTTTTGAAACCTACTTTCTAGTGTCCCGGCTTTGTTGGTTGTAAGAATGTAACATGCAAGCTCCCTCCAGTACTAACGTAAGCTCCTTCGGGTAGCAACAACACCAACACCCTTCGGCAACAGTAGCACCAATAGTAGTAACAACACCAACACCAACACCCTTTGGCAACAGTAGCACCAATAGTAGCAACAACACCAACACCAACACCCTTCGGCAATAGTAGCACCAATAGTAGCAACAACACCAACACCAACACCCTTCGACAACAGTAGCACCAATAGTAGCAACAACACCAACACCAACACCAACACCCTTCGGCAACATTAGCACCAATAGTAGCAACAACAATAATAACTCAATAACTTACAAGCAAAAGAAATCTGTGGCTTTCAACATGAAGCAAAGAAAGTGCAGTTTTTCTAAAATTAAGTTGCAAAGAAAGAAGAAAATGAAATGTATGTAGACGGTGGCCGTGCAATGGCTGCTGTGAGCATCTAGAAATCTTAACTTATTATGGAGGAACTCTCTTGACAAAGGAATTCTATAAAAACTAAAAGGAGAAAGAAAGGGTTGGGCCTTTTATACCGTCACCAACAAACTGAAACCCTAAGTACCTAATAGCATACAATCGCCTAAGACCGTACATTAACCCTAAAAGCGCACATGGGCATGCCCGTAACTGGCCATCATGTATGAGGCCATGTATGGGCATGACAGTGGTTCCACATAGTTTTTGATCACCACATTGGAGTGAAAGGTATGTTGGAGCCAAATCCACATCCATCATGTTAACTTGATGTTTCATTGCAACATTTTTGAACTCATTTAACTAGCTCGCAAACTAAGTGAAAACAATTACACATGAAATGATTTTCTTTGCAACAAGACTTACATGGACCAATAAATGCATTGTCCACCTAATTCTAGTTGTTTGGGCAACAATATGAAATTTGACCATGTTGTCTTTCTAAACAATGATTTAAAATAGGAAATGTTAGTTGTTGCATGTGAGTCATTAAGGCATCCTTTGAAGTGGGGTTTGCTAATATTTCATAAATGAATTTGAATTTTCGTTCAGAGAAGAAGATCATAAAAGTCATTGAAATATGGCACTACATTAATATTCAAGACATTTTAATATGCACAATCAAAACTTGGGGGAAGTGAATTAACTATTCACTTTACCAACTTAATATTAAGCACATGATTCCCTATGCCTTTTAGTTAGCCTCGATTTCTTGGATTTAACAAATGAATTTTTGAGAAGCTTTTTCATGTAAATACAGTGAATTAAACTTGTTTTTGAACATTAATCTTCCAACATTTTTGTTTTGATATTAGAATGTAGCAGCATAGTTCATGCCATGATAAGGTCTGTGTGCATTTAAAGGTATCCAAGAACATGTTTTCTTTAATTGACATGAAAGTCGAGTGAAATCTCTTTACTCATTTAGTCACAATATTGGTAGGTTGATCAAGTAATGTAAGTGTCGCAACCCTAACCTTGGGCTCGCGACCAAGGCAAGGGCTTGCAAGGTTGCGGGCCAAGAAGGAAGCCCGGGAGTGAAGGAAAGTGTGAGGGAATGAACCCTCACACTCCCAAAGGAGCTTCCACTTTGGGAGTTGGAGTCCCGATGGACTCCCAAATGTTCAAAGAGTAATTGCAAGGGTCAAAACCCAATGGCTCGAAGAATTTTTTATACCATTGGAAAACTATTGAAACGTAGATGTATAAAATGGGCTTGCATCACCCATTTGGATATCTGCAACATAAGTTATGGCCAAAAGAAGGGCCGGGAGTCAAATTGACAATTTGATTCCCAACCACTAAAAGTCAGGAATCGACCTGATTTCCTTGTGTGCAGGTGGCGTGCAACATACCATTGAAAAGCTGTTGACGAAGGATACAACTTTGTTTTAAACCTCATCTTAATCGTAGGTCTGCACACAAAGTTATGGGGCCCCAAAGTTGCGGGAATCCTAATTTTGGCAATTTCGGGACTCTCATTTAGGAGTCCTAGGACAAAAAGTCATTTGGATGTTGGCCTCGTGGAAAGGCACAAAGTATACTATAAGGGGGAAGGTGGTGGCTTCCCCCAAGTCCGGGCCGTGGTGAATCTTGTGAGTTTGAGTGTGCCCGTGGCTCGTCCTAGCACCAAAAGTGTTCCAACTATGCACTAACCACCTTGTATTGATTTTTTGCAAGTTTGTGTGAGTAGTTGATGCTTGTCACTCTTCCTAGTCCCATTCCGGAGCTCCAGCATGCCCCTCTATGCTTCCAAGTGTTGTGAACTAGGGAGCGTGCCTTGACTCCTTGTTCTTCCGCTATTTTCAGTTTAGACTCACATTTGAGTCCATTAAGGAGCTTGGGGGTGTGTTAGTAAGATTGCCCATTTACAAATCTACAAAATGTTAAATGCTTTCTTTCCTGAATAGAAGTTTCATTCTCACCTTCCAAGTTTAATAATTCATTTCATCCATCTTGAAAGTTTTAGGGAAAAAATCAGTTGTCGTGGACACAACTTTCAATAATAATAAATGACACTTAAAATTATACACCGAATTTTTTTTCAAAATGATCAAATATTTATGTATTTGTGACACAAAATTTTCATTTTTGATACACAACAAATAGAAGCAATAAACACTTCACCAAAACTAAATTTTGATTTAAAAACTAAGAATGAAACCCAATCTCACATTTTTCAAGAAACAACCTTTAGGTTTTTATACCATTCAAAAAACTCATTCTTCTTGGTTTAATCCAGCACGCAAGTGGGAAAAATACATTAAAAAATAATACATTAAAACAAACACAAGTTATTAATCTATTGATTTGTACATAATAACAACTTTTGATTAATGAAATATAATCAATGATTACCACATTTGTTGCTAACTCTATAACAAGTTCATCGTCACAAAGATAACATAACTAAAACTCACTACACCAAAACATGGCATCCATGATTGGTCCTTTTCGACTAGGTTAATCATTTATGCAATTTCTAGTCGAATCAGACTTGTCACTTATGTCATTTACAGTCATTTGTGCCATGTGTAATTGTATTGGTCTAGTCATGGATGCCATGTTTTGGCATAGTGACTTGTTTTTGCTTTCAACATTACCTTCATCTTAAAATAATCCAAGTCCTAAAGCTAAGTAAAAATATTTGCAACCAAATTGACAACACAAAACAAACATGATAATTTTGACTTCAATGAACAAACGCATAATATTTTTCACACAATTTTCAAAATCCAAGAATGAGCACATAAACAAAATATTATCCTAAATCACTAAAAATATCAAAACCTTTTCACACTAGGATTATGTGACTCAGTTAAAACTATCCAATTAAACTAACATTCACACTAATTTTGACAACATTAATAACATAAATACATTTAATATTTGAATTGGAAAAATTCCAAGACCTTTGAAATTATCTGATATGTATGCACTCATAATATTTTGACATGTTCCAATCATCTAGATCAAGATTTTGAAGTGAAAATTATTTATTAATTATGATAAAAATTCAAGATATATATATATATATTTGCAAAAGAATATTACTTAAGTAATGTATTTATAAAACAAGTTGTCAAGATACTTGAATTTTACAATTAAAAACATTGTTGACATACACATAATAAAATAACGTTATTAATTTGTCATTTCAATAATGAATTCAATTTGAAATTGCATTAAATGCACCCAAGTATTTAAATTTTCATTTTCAAAATTCCAATTATCCATATCATCTAATAATGAATTCAAATTTTAAACTTCAGAAAAAATGCATCCTATTAGATTTTCATATTTTCACTCCAATTTGATCACCATTGAACTATTTTACAATTTTGAGTGGGTTTAGTTAACCTCTTTTCGCAATTTATAGATAAAAATTCAAGACTCCAACACAAACCCATCAACACCATGAGCTTTTTAGGCCTCCTCATTGGTTCCCAAAAGAATATATATTTTTTGTTAGGGTGGGACATGCAAGTTCCATACCCAAAGTTGCCCCCCTCCCCAACAAAACTTATCACCACCCACTTTTGAAGGATCAAAGTCAAGAGGGAATATAAACTCTAGGGACGCCCTATGGGGAGACACTAGAGCCAAATGCCCAAAGGAAAGGGTGTCCAACAAAATTCATGTTGAACCAATCTAGTGAAGGATTCATGGCTAAGTGTTTCAACAAGTTTATGACCTAAAAAATCCATGGCCCACCTTCAAGTGATGCCAATACAAAAGTAAATCTCTTTAAACATATCTTTAGGGATAGGGTTTTGTCACTTTGTGCCACAACTTTAGGAAGAGTGTGGTCAAGTGATTGCATGAAAGCTTTGTAGGAACCACATCCCACCTCCCAAATCCTATAAGAGGGTGATTCCATTAGGAGAACCCACATGCTCATGAGGATTGCAAGGAACATGCTTTGAGAATAACCATACTAGATTATTTGGATTTTATTAATTTTATGTGTTGGGTAAGGCCTTGGGAGGAGGATGCAAGATGTTATAATTATTGAATTTCTAAAAATTTTGAAATTATTGAATGCAAGATGTTATAATTATTAAAATTTTTAAAATTTTGAAATGATTGAATGGAAGATGTTATAATTATTAATTTTTTAAAATTTAAAATTATTGAATTTTCCATGATCTATTATGATATTTTCGCATGAGTAATGAAACTATTCAGAGTGTATGTAACCTTATCATAATAATTATGATGGTTTTCAACATTTCATCTTCATATTTTCACAAAAAAATAAAAATAAAAAATTCATTTCACTATTTTGAGGATTATTTAATGACGAAAAATTGACCTTAGGGTTAAGGTATCACCCCAAAAACAACAACATTTATATATATATTTTAAAAAAAACCAATTGAGGGATAAAAGAACTATGCTTATGTTTCTTCAATATTTTAGAGGAGTGTTATTTTTTGGGCAATAAAATTTGACAAATTTCACATGCAAAAAAAAAAAAAAAAAAAAAACCAACATGTGCACATTTTGCCACCAAATAAAAA
>Ga0209611_10014183_pt1 | contig 10725 bp, 11 predicted proteins | sample S1TSphgellanicum_3_FD_187693 | JGI IMG/M metagenome (GOLD analysis project Ga0209611, IMG submission 187693) | Host-associated microbial communities from peat moss isolated from Minnesota, USA - S1T2_Fc - Sphagnum magellanicum MG (SPAdes) (version 2) | ecosystem: Host-associated > Plants > Peat... | reverse complement strand
CAACCCCATGTCGGTTTCGGTGAGCAGGTCGGAAATCACCAGCACATTGTCCGCCCCGCGCAGCGCCTGGGTGAGCTGCCGGGTGATCGCCGGCTCCACGGCAGTGGAATGAAACTTGATGACCAAGAAAACGTTTTCGCGCCCGCCAAAGGCTTCGCGAAACGCCTGCACCACCATGCGCGGATTTTTCCGCGCGCTGGTGCTGCCGACATCGAACGCCACCATGAACACGAAACGGTCGCGCGGTATGCCGAACACGTCACGGCCCCGTTCGGGATCGTGCCAGATTGCCTCGATCGGCAGCCGGATCTTGGTCAGCGGCACCGGGCTCACGGCGCCGATGCTTTCCATTTCGAACGCGCTGTTGGTCCAGATTTCATCCACCGGGCCGAACGCGGTAAACCAGTCGTGCCGGAAGGCGGCAAGTTCCCAGGCCCACACAGCAATGTTGTAGGCGTCGTCGAACGTGCCCGCCTTATATAGGGCTGTCAGCCTGGCCATCTGGTCCGCGTTGGCCAGAATAAGGTTCACGCGGTAGGTCGGCGTCCGCGCCCGTTCCGCCGGCGTGATACGCGGCTTGGCCCGGCTGACGTCGAACGGGTGGATTTCCAGCGGCACGCCGGTGCTGCGCAGCGCCCGCAGCAACCCGCGCGCCGCGGTACCCAGCCCGCTGGTCGCGGCGAACGGACCGAACACGTTGAACCCAAACGGTTTTTGCAACACTGCATGGGGCCGCGCCTGCCAGCCGCGATAGGGTGCCACGCCGGGGCCGGTGCGCCCTTCCAGCCGCCCGTGATCCAGCCAATGGCGTCGCGCGCCCTCCGGGTCCGGCCCCATGGCACGCAGAACATCGGGATAGAGCAGCCAATATGTCTCGACATCGAAATGCGCCATGTCCGGCGGTGGCTGGGGTTCGAGCGGCACCATGCCGGCGTACCAGTCATCCTGAATGATGCTGGGCCGGGCGCCGAGATCGGTCTCCGCGCGACCGGCTTGTTGCCAGTACGCCCGGCCGCTGGCGAACTCGCCCAAAGCCACGCGGGCCGCGATATCCGGATTAAGCGCCAGGAAAAGCTCTTCGTCGAACAGGTCGTCTTCGGTGGGGTAGCTCAGGTCCGGCGGCGGCGGCGGCTTGTAAGGGATGGCGTCCGCCGAGGCGGTGCGCAATTGCGGCGGCGGCGAGGGCGGCACCGGTGCATTCGGGTCGGCCGGCGGCGGCAGCACGGAGCGCATCATGTCCAACCGTCCGCCGGTGAACGGTGACGGGCGGCGGGCGCTTTCGATTTCGGCACGGCCATACAGCGCATAATGCTCGAAGCCGTTCTTGAACACGCCGGCCAAAACCGCGTCCCGCACGTCGCGAAACGCCTCCAGATATTGGAATTCCGGAAAACTGCCCTCGTCGAACTCCGACCCCGACATCAGCCCTCACGACCCGATATATGCAACCATGGCGCGCATTGAGGTGAACTCATACACGCGTTGGCGCAAATTACCACACCGCGAAGGCGCCCGTCCCGCGTCCGCGCCGCATCCCTAGGCCGATGTGTGCATGACCGCGCCATGATGCGGCTCGAACGGGTGATTGGTCAGCGCGTGGGCGACGATGGCCAGCAGCAGGATGATCAGCACGATCCGGACGAGGCCGCCGAACAGCCGCACGGCGGCAAGCAGAACCAGCACCGCGACGATGATCGCCAGCACCGATTGCAGATTGGGCGGAATGTGCGCCGCGGTCATGGCGCCGACCAGCACACCTTCGACCATGGCAAGAGCGGCCAGCACAATAGCGAATATGGCGGCCAAAACTGCCAGCAAAGCGTGCGCGAGACGGTCGAGTAATGCCATGCGGGGGTTGTCGAACGGTCGGGAAGCAAAGGCAAGTGGTTCTTTTTCGAAAAAAGAACCAAAAAAGTTATGTTGAGCCGAGCGGCACGCAAGAAGGAACCAATGACATCGAAATAAACAAAAGTTTTTCGGTGCTATTTTTCAAAAAAGAACGATGTCGTCTCACGCCGCCGCCGACCGGGAATGTTCGGTTTCCATCGCCGGCGAATACTGCCCGGTCAGCGCCGCCAGGTTGCAAGCCGCGCGGTGATACAGCGCCTGTTGCGCTGCGATCCGATTGGCCGGATTGCCGCGCCAAATCTCCAGCACCGGAAACTGGATCGCGCGCCCGAATGAAAATGTCAGGCGCCACGGCAGCCGCAACGACGGGCGCTGTGCCACCAAATTGATTTCATTGAGCCGTGCGGAGGCCAACTCGCCCGGCTGGCCGCCGGACAGAAACGCAATGCCGGGCACCGCGCCGGGCACCACGCGCAACATGGACTCCACGGTCGCCTCCGCAATCACATCGAGCGGTTCTTGCGTGGGGCATTGCAGACCGGGCAATATCATGTTCGATCTCAGGATCATGCCTTCCAGCATGACTTTCTGCAGGCTGAGCTGGTTGAACACGCTGCGCAGCGTGGCTTCCGTCACCTCGCGGCAGCGTTCCATCGTATGGTCGCCGTCCATCAGCACTTCCGGCTCGACAATCGGAACCAGCCCGGTCTCCTGGCACAGCGCGGCAAAGCGGGCCAGTGCGTGGGCATTGGCATCGATGCAGCTGCGGCGCGGCAGGCCGTCGCCGATCAAAATCATCGCGCGCCATTTGGCGAAGCGCGCGCCGAGATCGACATAGTCGTGCAGCCGCCCGCGCAATCCGTCGAGGCCCTCGGTAATCTTCTCGCCCGGATGCAGCGCCAGCGGCTTGGCGCCCGCATCCACCTTCACCCCCGGCATGATGCCCGCATCGACAAGGAGTTTGACGAACGGCGTGCCATCCGGCTTACGTTGCGATATCGTATCCTCGAACAGGATCGCGCCGCTGATGCAGGTGCCGAGGCCGGGTGTAGTGATCAGAAGCTCGCGATAACTGCGCCGCGCCACTTCGGTGCGCGGAATGCCGACCTTGGCAAAACGCTTGTCGCAGATTGGATTGCTCTCATCCATGGCAAGCAGGCCGCGGCCGCTCGCGGCGAGCAGGCGGGCTGTGTCGATCAGGCTATCTTGCGTCATGCTGCCTTACGCTGCCTTCGATGCCGGGATTCCGGACGTAGTTTAGCGCGCACCGGGCAAAGGACACAGGCTCGGAATCTACCCATGGGCAGCGAAAGACCCCGGAAATGGTCCCGTGCAAGCCCCACGACCTGCTTCTGCGTAGTTTGCGCCACTGCCATTCGGACCGTGCCGTGCACGTTTTTAACAGATGGCCATTCCATCACAAGTACAACGTGAGCCAATTGCCGGCTCGCAACCTCAACACGAATCGCGACTGTCCGGCCTTCGCCCGACTGCCGCGGCACCCACGCCCCTACGTTTCATCAATCATGCGAAGCAGCGTTTGCAGCCGCAGCACGGTGCCCGCGTCCGCCTGACCGGTGACAGCCTCCGGCCGCCAATGCCGCTGAAACGCACGCAGCACGGTGGCAAGGCCGCCGTCCGAGCCATCCGCAACGTCGTAGCCGATTGTCTCGAGCGCTGTCCGCACCATAACCGCCGCCCAGTCGCCGGGCCCGGTGCCCGTGTCCGCAACCGCCGGCCACACGCCGACCCCCGCCTCCGCCAGGTCTTGCCACGGGAACAGCTCGCCGGGATCCTGTTTGCGATCGGGCGCGACGTCGCTATGCGCGACGATGTTGCGCGCCGGAATGTCGTGCCGGGCGAGGATCGCATGGCAAAGCGTGGTCACCGCGTCGATCTGCGCGGCACGAAACGGCCGGTAACCCCATTCGTGCCCCGGATTGACGATTTCAATGCCGATCGAAACGTCATTCAGCGTGCGCCGCCCCCGCCAAAACGAAACGCCCGCATGCCACGCCCGCAGATTTTCCGGCACCAGGCTGACCACACTGCCGTCTTCGTCAACCACATAATGGCTGGAAACACGGGCAGCCGGATCGCACAGCCGGTCAATCGCGGCCCGCGCGGATTGCATCCCGGTATAGTGGATCATGAGCATGTCAACGGGGGCAGGCCGAGCATCGTAATTGGGGCTCAAAGCTTCCTTTCCCGCTTCACCCGATCCCAGGCCGCATTGATCATCGCCACCTTCTCGCCGGCCCGATCGATGAAATCCTGCGGCACCCCGCGGCTCGCCAGACTGTCGGGATGGTTCTCCCGCATAAGCTTCTTCCAGGTCGCCCGCACCACCTCGTCGGACGCCGACTTCGGCACTCCGAGCACCGTGTAAGGGTCCGGTTCGGTTGGATTGACATAAGGCCGCGCCGTGCCCGCCCGCGCCCGATCCCATGTCTCCCCTTCCAGCCCCATCGCCCGCGCCGTGCGCGACAGGAACCGCATCTCCGCCTCGTTCACCGCCCCGTCGGCGCGCGCGATGCCGAACAGCCCGGCAAGCACATCCTCCAGCAGCCCCTTATTATCGGCAAAGGCCTGCCCAAGCTGCGTCGCGAACGGCTCATAATCGTCCACCGACCCCCGCGCCTGGTCGAACGCCCGCCCCACATGCCGCATATTATCCGGCGGTATCCGAAAATGCCGCTTGAAGGCGTCAATCTCCGCCCGGTTCACCGCGCCGTCGCACTTCGCCAGCTTGGCCGCCAGCGACACCACGCACAGCGCAAACACCTGCTCCCGCGGACTGAACAAACTCGCGACACGTGCCGGATGAAACTTGGCCGGATCGAAAAACGCCCCCGTCTTATCGAAAAACGACCCCGTCTGCTGCGAAAACGGCAAGCTCCCCGTATCCGCCGCATGACCCAGGGCCGCCCCCATGAGCGCCCCCACCGGCCCCCCCACGGCGAACCCCGCCATGCCGCCGACAACCTTACCCCAATAACCCATGTCGCCCGCTTAGCACGCCCGCGTTGCCGGTGACAGAACGCCGTGCCCCCGAACACGATCCCGACACTGCAAAAGTCATTACGCGCCTCCTCGCCCTGCTCATGGGCGAGGTGTCGGCAAAGCCGACGGAGGGGGTCGACGCCCCTCTCACCACCACCCTAACCTCCGCAAAATGCCCCCCCCCGCGCCACCATCGCCCAAGCCCGCGCCCTCCGCCGCACCCTGTCCCCACCCGAAGCCCGCCTCTGGCTCGTCCTGAAAACCCTCCGCCCCCAACGCCACCATTGCCGCCGCCAGGCCCCTTCCGCGGCTACTTGCTAAACTTCGTCTGCTACGCCGCCCGCCTCGCCATAGAAATCGACGGCGCCCACCACGACACAAGCCTCGCCCACGACCAAACCCGCGACCAGGTCCTAGCCCGCGAAGGTTTCCAAACCCTCCGCATCCCCGCCCGCGACGCCCTCACCAACCTGGAAGGTGTCACCACCGCCATCCGCCAAGCCCTATCCGCCCGCCCCGGTCAGGCATAGCCACCCCGCGGTCCCGATTCCGCCTCCTCCATCTTCTCGGGGAGGTGTCGGCAAAGCCGGCGGAGGGGGTATCGACGGCGCCCATGACCCTTACTTCGCCGCAACCCCCACGCCAAAAATCCGACTGATCAAGTTGTCCAGCCAGGCAAAAATCTGGTCCGTCGCCAAGCCGGCGAGGATCGCAAGCGCCGCCGGCGAAAGTGCTATGGCCGCACTCGTCCCTGACGCATCCATTCCGGCACCGGCACCCGCCGCCTGCGAAGGGCCTGGCACCAACATACCGGACGGCGTGACAAACAACCCAATCACAACGCCCAAAAATGCACCCAGGAACAAACGCGGTATCACCAGCTTCAGGTCACGCGGAACGAGCTCATTGGCCTCCACCTTGCCTGCAATGCCGCGGATCGACCTGGCCGCCGACGCCAGCGCGCCCAGCAGCGCCGGCAGCACATTGTAGTTCATCACCGTAACCAATATGTTGGTAAGCTCCCAATTATAGGTGGGATCGGCTTGCGGCGGCGTCCCGCTGCATGCATCCATGAACCAGTCCAGCAGCCGCTGATGGCAATTCCACGCCTGCAACTGTGGCAACATCGCCCTCCGCTTCACCGCGTCCGCGTCGCCGGCCGTCCTGCCGGACGCCGCCGTTGGCGAAACGGAACCATCGGTCGATGCGCCGGTAAGTGCAGGCGCCCCATAATCCGCCAGCAAATGCTGGCCCACCGACAGATCCCAGATCTCGTAGCACGTCAGCCCCAGCAAAACGCACAACGTCAAAACCAGCCCCCGGACATAATTCGTCAGGCTGCGGCGCTTGCTGACCAGGCTCGGAAACGCATCGATGGCAAACTGGACAATCGTCGTCTCCCGGCGATTGCCGCCCGGCTTCTTGGCCGCCGCCGCCCCTTTGCCGGCCGCCGCGGGCGTTTCCGCGCCGCCCTGCACCGCGGTTGGTTCGGAGGCCAACGCACCCGCGCCGGCAACCGCCTTGCGCCCGTGACGCGGCGCCGCTTCCGCATGGTCGCAATCTATCCCCGGCTTACCCTCGCTGGAACGCTTCGAGCCGCCAACCAGGCGGAGAATGAACGTCTCGAATGGCAATCTATCTTCCACCGCCGTCGACAAATACGTGAATGCGATCGACAGCCCCGTCGCCGGATACGCCGCCCGCGTCAGCCGATCCTTGGCCGTCAGCACCATCGCCAATTGGTCCGCCTTGTCCGGCGCGGTCCCCGTCGGCGGCCACTGCACCTTGCACAGCTCCACCAGGCTCGTTTTGATATCCGATCCTTGCGGCGTCGCCAGCGCGGCCTCAAGGCACTTGTCCTTGCACCCCGCAATATGGTCCATCAGCAGATAGACCTCGGACAGTTCGCGCTTGACGTACCCAGGAATTTGCATCAGCTCGGCGGTGTCGGACATCGTCATCCTCATCGAAGTTGTGATCTGTCACCGACGTCAGGCAGCGCCAGTAACACCCCGCGTCATCGAAAAATCATGGCCGGCCGTAACCGTAACCGTAACCGTAGGGTGGGCTTCCGCCAACCAACGACCACCCACCAGCGACCACCCACCAGCGACCACCCACCAACGACCACCCACCAACGCCCAGCCGCCCCGCCCTCACCCAGCACCCTTCAGCGCCGTCACCGCCTTATCCGCCCCACCGCCAACGCTCGGCGCATTCGAAACGAAACTGGTCGCCGAAACCACCTCCGCGGCAACATTGTTCATATCCTTAGTCGCTTCCGTCAAAGCCGCCAAGGCCTCCGCCATCGCCGCTGCCGTATCAGCGGCTGTATAGGCCTGAACGTAAAGTTCCGTACGTTTCGTCATCAGCGCCTGAGTCCGAATCCGTGGGGCCCGTAGGGTGGGCTTCAGCCCACCGCTTCCACGATGCCCGAGCACCGCAAAATGAACGACTCGCACCGCGAGGGAGGAAATGTTCGCAATGCCGACGGAGGGCCCCGCGCGCCAGCCCCAGCCATCACCGATGATAACGCCCCCGTAACCACGCCACCCCACGACGCAACTCGACGCTCCAGCCCAGATCACCACGTCGAACGACAAACAGCAGAGCAAACTTTCCTCCTCCTCCCCATTCGTATGGGGGACGTGTCGGCAAAGGCCGACGGAGGGGGTGTTGCTCACCGCGCCAACCCCCCTCAACCGGACTAACCCCGCACGCCGAGCAAGCATGCCAAAGAGTTGATTTGGCATCTTGCTTCCGTTACGTAATAACACACTTATGTTCCGCATCAGAAAAATTGGGCGGGCCGCGCTATCCGCCGCGTCGGCCGGCCTTCTCGTGGCCGCCGCGCCAAAATCCCCCGCAACGACTCCGATCGAAACCGCCATCTGGAGTCACGTCCAGCGCGGCGAACCGATAGACCTTTGCGACCGCACAACGCCGCGGGACTCGTGCCTTCATCAGCCGGTCCCCGCCGATTTCCTGGTTCGCATTCTGCGCGACACCGCCTGGTCCAACCAGCTCCCGCGCCAAATCGTCACCATCCATGGTGCCGCCATCACCGGCCCGCTCGATTTCGCCGACTTACACCTCCTCAAAGGTCTCGACCTCGCGGATTGCACCGTGGCCGGCGGCATGAACGCCGCCGCCGCCCGCATCGACGGCCCGCTGATCCTGCGCGGCTGCCAATTCGCCGGCGACATGAACATGTGGGAGATTGAAGGCTCCGTCACGATGTCGTTCCAATTGATGCGTTACTGGCGTCCCTTTAGACGCTCATTGGCACGTGAAACGATCTCCTACGTCGCCAAAGGAGTTGTTACGGCCGGGGCGGCGGGCGGTTTTACTGTCACCTATAGACTTGAAACCGTGGTTCTTCCGGAACTCAGAGCAGCCGGCACCGCAATCCGCGCGCAAAGCCTCGTAGACGCCGCCGATGCTCTCGCTCAAGCTGAATCGGACCAATACGATCAGCTTCAAGCGGCCTCCGATGCCGCGCACTTATTGATGGCTGCTAGCCTTTACATCGAAGGCGGCGAACATTACGCCGAGATCGGACAGGAGCTAGAAAGAAGATTTGATTTCACTGAAGCCAAAACAGTGCGAATGATGGTCATTGCACAAATTCAATACTACGCTCGCCAACCGGCCGCCTTGAATAGCGGCATAGTCACAAGGATCACTGCGGATGACCCAAACGCCAATCCGGCACATCTTTGGACCATGCTTGGCAATCCCGGCTCAACACATCTCACGCACCAGCAAGCGGACGTTATCAAGAACTCGGTTGCTGATTTAACGTCCATAGTTTCATCCCCTGCGCGTGGCACGGATATTCATTCACTAGCAGCAAACGCCAAGGACCCGCTTCAGGTACTTGTTGAAGTGATACTAGAAGATAGGTCGATCAACTACCTATCTGTGCTCCAGGACGACAAGCGCGCTGCATTACAGAACATTTTACACTTGATTTATAATGACCATACTGTGAATAGTAGCGAGCGCCTAGCGACAATCATGATGTGGCGGAGCTTGACGCCTTCGGCCTCCACGAAGGCTGACATTGTCCGCGATGATGCCCTAACGCTGCTGAAAACAAATGATGCCATTATCAGCAGCCCGGTCATCAACTGAACAACACATATCGTATTGCAGCCCAGTTAGCGGTGCAAGCGTGCTCTTCAATACTGAATTTGAGCGAAATCGATACAAACACCGCCATCTGCTGCGTTAGGGTGAAAGCCTCCATTGTCTGCCAGATCCTGTTCAACCCCCTTGACTAAGACAGTATACCTCCCCCCTCCTCAAGTCCCGGGCTGGGCAGAACTGGCGCCACGTACTACTTAATGTAGCTAATAACTTTGTCCACTGCAGCGGCAAGGCCGGCTACTGCACCAAAGATGGCCCTCAGACTATTAAGCGTCTGAACGAACGCAATGGCGTCAGCCGTCCCGTTCTGAAAGGCAGTTGTCTGCGGTGTGTAAGCGTCGTTAAGGGTCAAAACCTCCAATTTACCAACCTCGTCTGCGATATGCTGAATTGATGTGAGCAGCTTTAGGAAGGTTGTTCCGGAGGCACCGTTGCACTGGTCTTCAAGGGCCTTCTTTGAGGCCTCAAGGTCATTAATCGCGTCACCATTGGTCGCCATCGAACACCTTCCTATTTCACTTTCTGTGAAACGCCGAGCGCGCCTTGTGCGGCGCCCAGCGCCTCCTGGGCCAGCATCGTCGCTGATAGATTCTGCTTTGCGGCAAGAGCATCGTTTGCCTTTTCTAGCTTCATAAGCGCATCATGAATTGCTTGTCCTTTAGTCACAAGAGATGACTTCCAGTTTTGCCAAGAAGCAAGCGCCGCATATCGCTGGGCCGAATTGACACTCTTGTCCGCGTACAAAACATGCAAAATGTTAAGCAACGCTTGCTTCTGATCCGCAACCAACCCTGAGGCGTAATTGTCACTTTCTATATTTTCATTATCTTCCCCGACCATCTTTGCAATATCGCTGATTGGATTCCGGGCGGCGACTGCAAGGCTTCTAAGCTCAGTAGCCGTCTCGTTGTTGACGATTGCGGTCTCCAGCCCCTGCACCGCCGACTGCAAGAAGCCAGTCTGCGCCGAGCTCAATTTAGTTCCCCCGCTGGCAAGCAGGGCCTGCATTGCAGAGGTTGTCTGCTTTGCGTCGTCAGATATCCACGTTCCGGTTGCGGCCGCTGTAATCGCAGCAAGCTGCTGAGCATAATTGTTGAGTTGCGTCAGCGCAGCAAGTCGCGCAGCCTTGGCTTTTGAAAAGTCTTCACGTGTAACAAAAGCTGAGCTAAAATCCTTAAAGGAGCCATCATGCGCAACATACTCAGCACCGGCAATCGTCACGTGAGAAGCATCAGACGCAGCCTGAATCTCGTCGAAGTAGTCCGATTCAGCCTGTTTCAAGGTGCTGCTGGCCGAGACAAAATCCTGGACCGGTCCAGTTGGGACAGTCTGACACCCTACCAAACTGAGCGCGACCACCGCAACAACAAAGAGTTCATTGACAGGCCCCATGAGGTTTTATACTCCCATTGATGAGATTAAGGTAGTTGTAAGCCTTCGTACAAAACCCCTTCGAGCGTACAACTTGAGCTCGACGCAATCCGCCGTCTCGAAAGGCGACGATCATGATGGACCCGCGATAACAACGCTCTGCAAAGACCGGTTCGAAAGTTCTTCCCACTGCATGCGGCCATTACACTTCAAGGCACGGCGTAACCGTTCCAGTAATGGTGTCTTAAGGGAACGTTACCACATTGTCAACCGCTAAGAGAGCAGGCCGTGACCGCGGGACGAACTCAGCTGTGGCACCTCAGCCGAACGCCCGTACACTGAATCGATCTC
>Ga0209611_10014182_pt1 | contig 10727 bp, 6 predicted proteins | sample S1TSphgellanicum_3_FD_187693 | JGI IMG/M metagenome (GOLD analysis project Ga0209611, IMG submission 187693) | Host-associated microbial communities from peat moss isolated from Minnesota, USA - S1T2_Fc - Sphagnum magellanicum MG (SPAdes) (version 2) | ecosystem: Host-associated > Plants > Peat... | reverse complement strand
TCCCCAATCTCCTCTCTCACTACAATAAAAACAATCTCCATATTGGTTCCCTCCATGTGCAGGGCATAGCCTAGTATGTGGTCTACATGGTCATGCATATTTGCATCTGTGTAACTTGAAAGTTATGATCATAAATTAAGGACCATCTCTGACTTCAAACTTTCCATTGTTACTTTGGAATGCTTGTACATTTTGTCATCTTGAGTTGGCTGCAAGTCCTACTGTAAGTGTTTGAGTGGGAGCTCATGTACAGGTCCGGTGGGGCACAAAGCTGCTTGCAGTGGCTGGCCGTTCAAAAGAGCCAATGGATACCGTACTAGGTGTGGCAACTGTCTCAGGTTGTACTCTGGTCATATTCTGAATTGGTTTGTTATGTTGTGTGTTCCTCAAGAAATTTGACTGTCTGAATGCTTGTTCTAAGCAAGGGTATCCTTCTGTTGTCCTTGCAGTACGTGCTTTTGATACACACACTATGACCTGGACAATTCTTGACGTCTATGGCAAGTCCCCTATAAGATTTGCTTCCTCTTCCCTCTTCACAACTCATTCAATTGTGCTCTTTGCAGGTTGACTGCAATAACATTGGTACTTTCTTATGTCAATATGTTTTCTTTTGTCTAGATTGCACGTTGTGTCCAATCAGTGACACTTGTGGGTTCAACCTTAGTTATGTTTGGAGGGGAAGTTTCACAGAGGCACCTTATGGATGATCTCAACATTCTAGACTTGGAATCACTGACATGGGAGGCTATTGAAACAAGGTCCACTTCCACAGTTCCTACACCATGATTATGTTATCACTTTCATGTTCAAAGATAACAGTATAATATAGATGGTTTGTCTGATGTCTGAACAGCTTCAGCACATCTTGATGGTCACTCCTGCTTAGGTTCTTTTTTTTCACAACACCTTTGCAGTTTGCCCTTTGCCATACCTTTTGTAACTGCTGGGAAACTTGTTTAACTGTAGCTGTGGTGTTGGATTTGAAGAGGGACAAGACCATCTCCACGTGCAGACCATGTTGCAGCAGTTCATGGAGACCATTATCTTTTCTTATTTGGTGGTGGCTCACGTTCTAACTGCTACAATGACCTATATGTGCTTGACCTTGAGAATGTACGCTGTTTTCTTTACCTCACATTTTGTTAGTAGTCAAAGCAGTTTTTGGTTTCCCCATTTTGCTTATCCTATGCAATCATGAAACCACATGGAATGCTTGAAACATTGGGCTCGATATGAGCTTACTTGTGTCTTGATTCTCATGTAACACTCAATTGCAATCTCCATGAATGTTTATGTCCAGCTTGTACCTGTTGCCATAAGATGCTAGTCTTCTATTTTGGTCTCAATGGGACGTTGCCATGGATATTAGTTGGAAACACTGACAAAGCCCTATGTGAGGATTGTTTGACTTCCATCTGCACACAAACCAAATTAATTTAACATAGTGGCCAGGAATAATCAATTCACTTTTACAAATATGGTTAATTCTTCTTTGGTGTGAGAAATTTTACAACCACACATAACTATGTCTGCAATCTCTGAAGGTAGAGGGTGAATGTGGTGTGATGAGCTTTGGCAAATGGAATGGTCACAAGCACAGACTCAAGGCACTGTACCATCACCACATGCGCCACTATTGGTAACAGTTTTTATATTATTGGTGGTGGAGATAATAAGAGTGGTATTTACAACAGCTCCCTTTTTTTTTTGTTCTCCATCTGTGGTTTCATGTTCTGCCCTAGACAAGGATTAGTTCAGATTGGATTGAATTTCTTCAACATTCACCATGTCTGAAATAACTGATTCTGAAGAAAGGGTTTTAGGGTTTTCACTTTAAGCAGTTTGTGTTTGGACCTAATTTCATTCATTCGACCTCAAGGTCTTAGCAAGTTTCTATTTGTAGATGAACTTCTTTGGTGGCGTTTCAGTTCCTGATCTGAGTGGCATGGTGAAACAGGCATTTATGATACCCTAGTTCTGAACATGGACACCTTGGTGTGGTCATTAGTAGCCTCTGTCAAGGGACAAACAACTATTTCAAGTGAGGTGAGCATTATATCTCTTATGCTGGGTATTCCATGTAGTTTTGAAGTGTTATTCCAGCTAGCTTGTAAGGCAAGGACAAACTGGGAACAACTTCACTTGCCACAGTAGTGCATTAATGATGCATTTATGGGATCTCCACTGGTTTACATGATACAATGCGCTTGTACTTTCTGTTATAAGTTAGTGGAGGTAGACGAATGTGAATCTCAAGAAAGTCACATTGTTTATCATAGCAAGGACAGGGTTTGAGTGTGTTGGTTGTTGAGGACTCCTTAGTTTAAATTAATCAGTTCTATTTTTCTGGGTCAGTTTTGTACAAGCTTGTCAAGAATGGATCTTATGACATTATTTTATGAGCTACATTTTTTGGAGCTGTGCAATTTGCAAGAACATCTGAAAATTCTACAAGAAGTGCCAATGGAACAACAAAGTCAGGGAGTCTAGTGGCAAGACAAGGTGCAAATCAAGCTGGTGCGTCACTTCAAAAAGAGGAGGCCATGCCAGCTAGAATGCAGCAAGGACTTGATATGGGGATGAATAGCAACAAAGGGGTTATGCAGGGAGGACATTATGAGGAATTAGATTGCTTGCATCTTGGAGGCATAGCAAAAGTGACCAGTGGGAGCTCTATGGCTCAGAAGAAACCAGGCCTGGCTTCAATAATTGCAGTTCTTGTTTCTCGCAGTCCTGCTAAGTCTAAGGTGAATGGGCATCTTACAGGAGTTCTGGGTTCAAAGGGGAAGGTCAAGGGAGCTAGTTCACCAAGAGGTGCAACTAATGGCTCAAATGGTCTTGCTGTGTTATCAAATATTCCAAAAACCTATGCTCTGAATTTTACAGGCCAAGGCTTACCAACAGCTAGAAATTTGGGCAGCCATCATGCTCCTTCAAAGTTGGCATTGGATGGGTTAAGGTCTCTGAGAATTAGTTTGTTAGAAGCAACCACATGTATGCTTGTTGGCACATGTATAATTGATGTGCTTTGAATTGACAAATTGTGGACATTTGAATCCATTTTATGCAAATGCTTGCAAAGTGAAGGCTACACTAGGATACACCTACTTGGTCCACATTGTGAGTTGATGCATGAATTTTGGGCTCTATTTTGCACTTGCAGACCACTCACTTGTACTGGTGTCAATAGATTTTTAAGCTCAATGGAAAGCATTTTCCATGTCCATTTTGTGTGTGATTAGTGAGCCATTGTAACCCTTACCCTAGAACATTGCTAATTAAACCCTAAAATGTTAACCTCAATTCATAATGTTAAACTAGGGTCCATTATTCCTTTTCAATAAAAATGTATTTTACAAATTATTTAACATTGCCATGTGGCATGTTTCTATTCCTTGATTTTTAAAATATGTGGCAGATTTGAAATGTCCATTCAAATAATAATGCGACACGTGTCAAGATCCTCATTCTTGACATCTAATGAATGGGATATATCTTGGGTTTTTAATAAATATTTAAATGCCACGATGTTCATAATGAGACATGTGGCACATTTCGAATAGCCAAACACAAAAGACGTGGCCATTTCTTGGCCATAAGATCAAAAAAATTCTAGATCATCTAATTTCATGATCTGGGAAAATCAAACCCTCTAATCAAATGCCACATGTCTCCACATGGTTGGAGTTTGGATCCACCAAAATAGTTGCAATTTATAGTCGCAAAATGATGCCTTGTATACATTATGTATATATTGGCCCCATCGGATGAAACAGTATATACTAAATGTAAGCTTCATCTACCATTTAATGACGTCATCCTCATGTAATGTTTTGCGACTATTTGTCGTCTGTGACTTGTCTTAGGCGACTATTAGACAGTTAGTTGTAAAATGTCTCTTTTGACTAAAAAACAGTCGTAGACACCAATTGTAAATAAAGGTTTTTTTTCTAGTGATAGTGGTTACACACTTGGTGGCTCCTATTAGCATGGTTGGACCCATGTGGAATTGGATTGTTTGTACATTTTTGGGAGTTCAAAAATATTTGTAAAAAATAACAAATGTATGAGGATTTGGGAAATAGGAAGGAAAATTAATTTTTAAATAATTTTTTTAATGTTTTGTTTTGTACAAACTATGATCTTATATGGTAAAATTATTTGATTGAAGTACAAAGTTGAAATTATATTTTGTTAATTGAAATATATATTTGTCGGAAATATAATTTTATTTTGTGATTACATATTTCTATTGTATTCAAATTACAAATTAGTATTTAGTAGCCATGACCACTTCGACAACATTACAAACTACATATTTGCCTTTTCAAATAACATACTTCAAGTTGCTCCAAACATTAGTTATACTCTCACAAACTATGACACATTGTTATAACTTTTTTGGTTTGAACAACCTCAAGCAAGATAGGTTGGAAGTTCTATAAATGTAAGAACTTGTCCATGATCATTAGAAGAAAAATGGTTTTTATGAATGGCCTATGCAACTATTTTTGAGTCATTTGTGTCATATGCAACCAAAAATCCCTTAATTGTTTTGGACAAGTTGCATGGGTCCTTAGTTGTAAATGATAGATGAAGTTAAAATCAACATATACGATTTCATTGTATGCGAAACATACGGTCTATGCAATTGCCATGCAACTAACATGCAATGAAATTGGTGGGGCCTTACATTATGCCATGTGTCCAATGAATAACCAATGTCAATGTGACATGTCGCAGTTTATTAACCTAAGGAGACATAGCCTAAATTAGTGAGGTTTAGTCTTTGGCAAATTAAAGGGGGACATGTGGTAGGTTAGTTTTTTGATTGAATTACAAGGTGACACATGGCAATTTGCAAGTTAATATTTTTATTAAAACACAAGGAGACACGTTCCAATTTATAGGTAGCTTAGGGAGGCCTAAGGTACCTAGCCTTAATATAGTCCATATAGGTAGGTTAGTAGGTTGGCCTGTTTACTTATTTACCTAGCCTTACCTACTTATGCTAGGTAGGTAGTTAAGTAGGCCTAGGTTATGAAGTAGGTGAGGTTTTTCAATCCTATTTTATTTCAAGTTTAACCTTTAAAGGTCAAACCTATTTGATTTGTTCATCCCAAAATGCACTTGGTTTTTAATGTTCTTTGTGTATTTTGAATGTTCTAGTGCACTTAATTATATAGTTTCCAAACTTGAAAACAAAAATAAAAGATATGGGATAAGTTTTTAGTTACAATCTAGTTGCAACCTAGTCGCATGTACTGATAATAACATACTAACTAACAACTATTAATTAACTAACTATTTTAGATTAAACTAGGTTAAGCTAGGTACCTAAATTAGGTTAGGTTAGGTTTAACTTACCTCCTAACTGTATCCATTATTACAATTAATAAATTTTAATATATAATGATATTATATTATTATTAATGTAGCTAGTAGCTAAACTAACTAGATATTTTAGTATTATTATTATCTCAATTGTTATAGCTATTTATTAATTATTAAAATAAATATTTAATAATAGTTATTACTATTATTAAATCATCGATGTAGCTAGTTGTTAATTTTTTTTTTCATTATTACTTTTGTTATTATCTCATTTGTTATAACTCTTATTCCCAATTTTCAACATTGAAATATCAAACTTCTGATTCAAATAAAACTTTTCACAATTCAAATATATATTTTTAAATAACAAGACATTTTTCAATTTCAAATAGTAATTTTCAAAATTGAAATACCCACTTTCAGATCCAAATAAGTTTTTTCAAAATTGGCATATCCAATTTTAGACTCAATTAATAATTTTCAAAGTTGAAATAATTAAATTTTCGATTTGAGTAAAATAATTTAAAATTGAAATATCAATTTACAGATTCAAATAAAATATTTCAAATTCAAATAATTTTTTAAAGAATTGAAATAGCAATTTTCAGACTCAAATAAAAATATCCAGATTCAAATAATTTTTTAAAGAATTGAAATAGAAATTTTTTAGTTCAAATAACAATTATCAAAATTGAAATATCAATTTTCAGATTCAAATAAGAATTATCAGAATTGAAATATAAACTTTGAGATCCAAATAGCAATTTTTAGAACTCAAATATTAAATTTCAAATTCAAATAACAACTATCATAATTGAAATATTAATTTCAAATTCAAATTTCAGACTAAAAATATGAATTTTTAGATTCAATATGTGAAAAAAATGTTATATGGGTAATATATCTTAAATACAATTTTAATACATACATAGAAAATACCCCTAAGTGACCATAGAATATGTGTAGGGGTGCGACTAACTTGGTGACTATTGCGACTAATGGGACATATTATCTTATTCATGGATGAAAATAGGTTAAAATCCATTTAGTCCATGTGTGCCACCCTATATGTACTTATACTTGGTGCATTACATTCTAAATGTAGAGTCCAAGCATTTTGATGCTTGAAATGCAGGAAAGGAAATAAAAGTTTTTGCAAACACAATAACGATCATTCTTTGTTTTTATCTAAAATCAGCTTTCTTGGTAGCAATTACTTATCTTACTTGTGCAACCTCCTTGAAGTTTCTCCCAACATAGATCTTTTATGTTAATTGCATTGATTAACAATGATGATATTGGACAAAAAAATTCAAACAATAAAAAATTCAAAGGAACAACAAGTGGGGGCTTTCAAACATGATTTATTCCTTGCCCCTTAGTGGCCCTCTTTGGTTTTTGCTCTTTTGGTTCAAATTGGGGTCTTCTCTCTTTGTTCCTTTTTTTTCCCCTTTTGTTGGGTGCTTTGTTTAATAAAGTTTGTTAAGGTTTCATCAATCATAAGGACTAGGCCAAAAATGTAAAATGGGACCAAATAAATCGTAGATATAGGTTAGTGGTAGAAATCAAGTGCCATGCACATTTTAACATTTGATGGAGGGAAAACACAAAAGTTGAACTTCATGTCACTATCCATTGAAAATCGATTTTAATTGTGTGGGTGTAATTTGAAAAAATCTCAACCTTCATTTATAAAGTTGTCAAGATCATATGGTTGAACTACATCACCTTCCACAATCATAGGGTTTATACAATCGCATGGTTTCTGTCGCAACCCTAACCTTGGGCTTGCGACCAAGGCAAGGGCTTACGAAGGTGCAGGCCAAGAATGAACCTGAGAGTCACATTTCATGCTCCTAGGAATGCAAAAAAGTTGAGGGAATGAACCCCCACACTCCCAAGACATGTCCTACATGGCAAAATATTATCTGATAGAAAAAACATATTTTACATTACCAAGGGAATACTCAAATATTTTGCCATGTCATTCATGGTTGTTGTAATGGGGGACAAGCTAAACATGAACTTGTCAACAAAACATAGGTGATAGATATTTTGGTGGTCAAATATAATAACTATTTATACAATACAAAAATCTTCTAATAAAAGATATTTCAACTATTTTAACAACATTATTGTGAAACAACTATTTTAATAACACATTAAAAATTTGATGTAGGGTTTGCAAATGTATCCTACAAAGGGTTATGTAACTAGAGACATCATTGTAGGAATGTGAAAAATAAAAAAATGAAAAATTGACAAGTACATTATAATGGATATCTTTCTAGAATCTAGCGATGGCACTCTGCATATAAAATCTAATTATCGTTGTCATTAAATTGAATAGGTTTATGGGCATTGTTACTGATATTAAGAAATTATTATATTCCAATGAAAACCACATTCTAATTATTCGAAAAGTGGGTATTTAATCTGCAAATTTTCGTGCACATATAATCAATAACAACCTGTTCATTTGTTGTGCTATGAGTTTTTTGTACAAGTTTTCCACTCTCAATTGCTTTGCTCTATTTTGAAAAAGACAACAAACATGATTTGTCTTTAGGATTTAGACTTGTACATCCCTGCTATTGGGAAGAAAGAGATGGAATCCATCGATGCAAAATACTAAGTGGGTGTAGTCATAATACAACAAGCCAAAAGTGGTGTTAGATTGTAAAGAAAAATAGTCAAAATTGGATAAATATTTATGCTTTACCATTTAAAGCCATGGCAATCATGGCAAGTTATTGCCTTTGCACTCATATGAATGTCAAGGAATTCAAACTAAAAATCCATTTAATGAAATTTTAAGTTTAATTTTTGATTTAAGACCTTTAAAAGTGCATAGCAACATGTTAGACATGAATCAATTTTACAAAGGATTATCAAAAGGACTCATAATAAAACACATTTGATGGGGAAAAAATTAAAAGGATAAAGACCTATTAACCACATTAAAAAAAACACTCATACCTTCAAATATGTGGAATTCTAAAACTATAAAAATTCAAAAACCTTTCCAAAATTGATTTAGAATTTTAAAATTTCAAAAGTCCTTTGCCACACATAAATGGGATTAAATGTACATGATGTGTAAAGAAAAGTTGTAATTTATTATACAAGAAAACATAAAAATGTAAAAAAAAAAGAAATTGGTTATGATTTGAAATTATTATCATTTTTAAAAACAAAACACTAAATTTACAAGGAATTAAGACACTTTCAAAATTCATATTTATTCAAAAATGATGAAGCAAAAACCATGTCATGTACTTGGACCATTGTAAGCATTTATTATAACAAGTTGCAAAAAAAAATGTTCCAAAATTCATTCTATGAAAAAGTTTTTTGCCGGAAAAAAAACATATAATCCGTTTTTTTCAATAATCATGTTGGCTCGTTGTATCTTGTTTGCACCCAAGCAAAAGTTATATATTGGGCACAAAGGAACCATTTGTAGGATTACAAAATCTATGCGACAGTGATTTGTATGTTTGATGATGACTTTTTCAACAACTTATTACACCCACTAGGAGACAATTTGTGGCCAACACACCCAACAATTGGAAATAGAAAACTTGACTCTTGAAGCAATCCGATTATCTATTGGGATTTGTGTCTCCGAATAAATATTCTATCAAGATCATAATCAACAAAAAGTGATTAGAGAACGAAAGAGACTTAGAAGAAGACGAATATGAATCACCAACATTTGTTTATTACAAGGAGACATATGTGATGACGCCTTTAAACTCCACCTAAAATGCAAGGATCTTGGAGTGACGATGACACCAAAATGTCGAAAGCTATGGTAGAATCATGTAGGGGAGTGGATGACAAACCAAGTCCAAGCATCAATGGCTAGCCACAATATTACCATAGATGTCTCTACATAAATCACATCTTAGAACCATAGGAAAGTAGCAAAGAACTATATGAGTGTCATTTGCAAAACCATCAAATGAACCAACATTAATGAAATGGAGGAGTCGAACTAATGCAAAATGTGTATTTGTTTGTGTGTGTTCAGTTTTTCAATCATGGCCCCTTGAGGAGGATTGCGTTTTCAGATATTTAATCAACCAGTAGTTGAATTTTTTATTGCCCATTATTATCAATTCAACATTTGAAATTGTTACAAATGAGGTTTGTTTTAAAATGTGTTTGAACCAAATGAATGCCATTTAAAAAAACATCAAATTTTCTTTTAGGAGTTGACAAATGAAATTCTTGATTTGCTTGAACAACTACAACCATATGAGAACCATAGAAATGTCACCGCAAGACCATCAAACACACTAACAAATCCAACTAGAAGTTGAATTATTTCTTGCCCATTATAATCATGAAAATTTGTATTTATATTATTGGAAACAAGCAAGAAATGAAACATTCAAGGTCCATGAAATGGAACAATCGTATTAACTAACAAAAAATCATAAAGGTTGTATGCTTCAAATGTTATAATCACAAAACTATGGCTTGCAACTACTAACAAGGCTTGAAGGTTCTACGTGCACTCAAAACCATGAAAGGAGATAATGAAAGACAATTGAAAACCACTCCATTATATATCATCTCCTAACCCTAAAATAGTTGCCATTTCACCCTAACCCTAGCCGTTGCCTAACCCTACCCACCACCAAACCTTAACCCTAACCGCTGCCAAGCCCTAAGTAGTTTCCATTTCTAAACCCTAACCTAACTACTACAAGGATGTGAATACTATTCATCCTTTTGACGAATGTTTAACACATTCATCAACATTGGAAATTATAAACGAATAGTATTTCTAACATTCCCACTCTATGAAGTTTCTAATTCTAACATGTTTATCAACTTATGATGTCATTCTTTGGATAATGCCTTGGTAAGGACATCCGCCACCATGTGTTCCATTGGACAATATTCAAATCGAACTTCTCCATTTTCAACTCGTTTTCAAACAAAATGATGTTCTACATCAATGTGTTTTGTTCGTGCATGGTGGGTGGGATTCTTGGTCAATGATATTGCACCTTGATTGTCGCATCAAATCACCATCATTTTCTTCTCCTCCATGTATCCTAAATCCATCATCAATTTTGTTATCCATATGGCTTTTTTTGTGGCTTGTGTGTTCGCCATGTATTCCGCCTCAATGGTGGACAATGCTATTGTAGGTTGTCGTATGCTACTCTAAAAAATGGTTCCACCAGCTCCGATCATGAAAACAAACCATGTGGTGGACCTCCTATCTTCAAGATCACCACCCTAATCCGCATCAAAATATCCAAACACTTCCTTGGATGGTGTTGCACTGAATTGTAGTTTCATTTGCAACGTACTTTGCAAATATTGAAAGATTCATTTCACGGCCATCCAATGCTCCATGTTAGGGTTCG
>Ga0209611_10014180_pt1 | contig 10727 bp, 13 predicted proteins | sample S1TSphgellanicum_3_FD_187693 | JGI IMG/M metagenome (GOLD analysis project Ga0209611, IMG submission 187693) | Host-associated microbial communities from peat moss isolated from Minnesota, USA - S1T2_Fc - Sphagnum magellanicum MG (SPAdes) (version 2) | ecosystem: Host-associated > Plants > Peat... | reverse complement strand
GCCTCCGTGGAGAGCTATAAAGTATACTATAAGGGGGAAGGTGGTGGCTTCCCCCAAGTCCGGGCCGTGGTGAGTCTTGTGTGTCCGTGTTGCCCGTGGCTCGTCCTATCACCAAGGGTGCTCCAACTATGCACTAACCACTTTGTGTGGGTTGTGTGCAGGCCCGTGTGAGTGAGTGAAGCTTGTCAACTCTTCCTAGTCCCATCTCGGAGCTCCAACACGCCCCTCTACCCCTCAAAGTGTTATGAGCTAGGGAGCGTGCTTCGACTCCTCCCTTTTCCACTGCTTTCTACTTGGTTCACATTTGAGCCCTTTAAGGAGTTGCGAGTGCGTCATATAGGCCTTTGAACCTAGTTACACCTCATGATTGGTACCCCATGCCCATCCCTGAATAATTATTTGATAACATTAGATATTCAAACATCTTCACAATTGTGGATCTGAGGCAAGGTTACAACTAGATTGTGTTCACTACAAAGGATCGCAAGAAAACAACATTCCATGGAAGCACCAAGTTATGGGAATGGCTTATGATGCCTTTTGGATTAAAGAATGCACTTGTCTTCTTTCAACGAGTCATGGACCAGGTTCTCGAAGGGGCAGATTTCCTGAAGTGCTACATAGATGACATCCTAGTGCATAGCAAGGGACTCTTACAGCATTTGGCTCATCTTGAGGAGTTATTCAAGAGGCTCCATGAAGTCAATATGAAGATCCATCCTAAAAAGTGTGAGTTTGCTAGCACCTCAGTAATTTACCTTGGACATAAAATTTTGCCAAATGGTATTATGGCTCATTGGGCCAAAGTAGTAGCCATTTTGGAAATGCCCAATCCTACTGATGTTCACACGTTGAGGAGCTTCATCGGATTATGTAATTACTACATAATTTATGTCCAAAACTTCAATACTATTGCTCATCCTCTCTATGCATTGCTAAAGAAGGATGTTGTTTCGACATGGAGTGATGAGGCTTAGGAAGCTTTCAACACATTCAAATAAAAGCTTTCAGAGTTCCCCATTCTGAGAAGACCTGATTTCAACAAGGTCTTCATTCTACACACTAACTAGAGTGCTCTTGGTATTGGAGCTATTCTTGGCCAACTTGATGAGGAAGGCAAGGAATATGTTATCGCCTATGCATCTCGAAGCAACAACAAGGCTGAAAATAACTACTTTTCATACGAGGGGGAGTGCCTTGTTGTTGTAGGGGCCATCATACATTTCAGGCCCTATCTTTATGGCACCAATTTCACTTTGTATATTGACCACCAACCTATCAAGTGGTTGATGACCAATGATAAGCTTACTGGTAAGTTAACTCGTTGGGCACTTATACTTCAAGAGTATGAGTTCAAGGTTATTCACTGACCTAATATTACACATTAGAATGTGGATACCATGTTGCAAAGACCTTTCATTGCCTCTAGAGATTTTTCAAAAGCCAGGCAAGATTTTGATCAAATTCCAGCAGTACATGTATATGAGGCATCTAGTTATCTTGCACTACTACAATGTAACTTGGTTGAGCATCCCATTATGGATATATGGGAGGATTTGGACACTTTGAGGTTTCTTCAACATGGGGAATATCCTCCCCAAGTTACATCAAGTCAACGGGATCGCATATAAAAGTGGTTCAAATGCTATTCATGGAGGGACAATCACCTCGTCTAACACTTACCACAAGGCGACAAAGTGGTTCCACCACCACATGAACGGCCTAATCTTATTCAAAAGGTACACTCGAAACTTGGACACTTTGGAGTTAAGCGTACTTATAGCCTTCTCGCTCCTCATTACCATTGGAGAGGTATGTATGCTCAAGCCCGAAACATCATTGCTAGGTGTGAACAATGTGATAGAGTGAGAACTTCTTTCTCCTCTTGATAGCTCATGCTTTTTCCACTCCCTATTCAGGGCATGTTCTATCATTGGTCATGTGATTTAGTTGGAGAGTTACCACAAACCTCCAAGGGTAATGTTTACATCATGATTATGATTGAACATTTTTCAAAGTGGGTTGAGCTTGTTGCACTACCGGACAGGTCATCACACAACACTAGCTAGGCTTTCTTACAACAGGTTCTAAGTAAGTTTGGGGCTTATGTTGAGTGCCTTACTAATCAAGGATCAGAATTCAGGGGATAATTCCAAGACCTATTTGACCATGCTCTCATTGACCATTGTCGGACTTTAAGAGATCATCCCCAACCTGATGGCCTTGTAGAAAGGATGGTTCAAACGTGCAAGAAGGGACTTCGAAAGATTTGCTTCACTAAAAACAAAGAGGATTGGGACCTGGCCCTCCCATACATCGCCATGGGTTACACGATGTCCAAACACGCTTCTTTATCTCATTTCTCCCCTTACTTTTTACTTTTTGGGAGACATCCCATTCCACCTTCTTCCATTGCTGCTCAAATGGACTAGGTTGTGGACTTGGACTCCCCAGCCACTTGGGCTAGGGTCATTACAGAAGGGGCTACTCTATTCAAGAAGGTTATGCCCATGGCCATGGAGAACCTGTCCATTGCACAACATCGAGACACCTTATGGTATGTACACACACGAGGTGGTAGTTACAAACCTAAGGTGAAACAATTTGATGTTGGTGATTTTGTGTATTTCCAACGGCAACCCAATGATACTCTAAACACTTTTTCCGATCGCACTATCTTGAGGATTAAGATGATCATGCCTTCAAGTGTGTTGGAGTTGCAAGGAGCTGACAGACGCACAATTCGGGATCATTCCAAAAATTGTGCGCCCTGCCACTTGCCGAATTTAGATCCTACCATCATCACATTGACTTGGATTCCTCCACTTGATTATCCATGTCAGGTATGTAAAAGGACAGACGATGTTGATCAGATGCTGCTTTGTGACAACTGTAATAGTGGATACCATTTCTTCTGCCTCAAGCCGGAGCTCACTCAAATTCCCATTAGCAATTGGTATTGTTCATCATGTTCTCTTACAGCACCTTGATTCCTACTCAAACCATGCCTGCGCATAGGAACCACATTGTGCCACATCAAGTAGGAGCGGCTCTCCAAGGTAATGCTTGACTAGTGTGTAGTGTTCCTGGACTTTCTCCCTCTGATCAAGCTGAAAAGGGGTGTTTTTAATTACATAACCAAGTGCGGGAGAAATGGATTGAGCCCAGGTGATCAATCGTATCATGTCCGTGAAAAGACCAGATCTTGTGTCACTCAAGCCTTCTCCAAATCCAGCCGTTGAAAATCCTGGACATTCCCAACCTGAAATGATGAAGTCGATGGGACCAAGTAATTCCATATGCTTCTTCTGAATTAGTTGTATATCAGAGGGCAAAAATGTGAAACTAGCTTTCCATGTGGTGGTTGCAAACTATTATGGAAATCTTGTTGTGAACTCCCTCATTCTTGATGCCGCCACTTGCCTTGCAATAGGATTAATGTTTACGTAGAAATACTTCCAAACCACCATCCTTGACTATAGTAGGGTTTCGAGACCTGTACCAATACCACCAAAGAGCTCTAGTAATGTAATCCCTTCCTTAGGTGGTGTCCAGGTGATTAGTTAACGAAATAATGGTTTAATCGGTTCGCCATGACTCTACATGCTCTCAAAACTAGACAAAGCTTTGACCAAGGGCTTGTGGGCTACTTTTAACCTCTATAAAACCTCTGGTCCATGTTGAATGTTAATAGGAACCACCTTCAAGCTTTCAGTAGCTTGAACATAAGCTATCTCCTCCTCATCTCCCTCTATCCACTCGTGGTTAGCTTGTTGGATGTAGGAAATGGTGTGTGCTTCGTTGAGCATACAATGGTGAGCCATAGGACTATGGTTCCCATGTAAATCAAGGGGTATGTCGCAACCCCACTTTGGGCAAAGTGGGACAATGCAACTCCCACTCCCAAAAGTGGAGACTTGGAGTCCTCCGGGACTCCCGAAAACTCATAAGACAATTTTAGGGGTCAAATCTTCTCAAATTCGTGCGTTCCTTATGTCATTGAAAAGTTCTTGAAGTTTAGATGTCCAAAATGGCCTCGTATGAACCATTTGGACATCTGCAGCCCAAGTTATGGGCAAAAGAAGGGCCGGGAGTCAAACTGGCAGTTTGACTCCCGACCACTAAAAGTTGGGAATCGACCTCATCCCGACATCCGATTTGAGAGTGCAACACGGCGTTGGAAATCTCGCTTTGAGAGCTACAACTTTGCTTTGGACCTCGTCTTGATCGGACTCTGCAGTCGGGAGTTATGAGCTCCCAAAGTCCTGGGACTCCAACTCGGGACAGTTTCGAGACTCCAACTTGTGAGTCTTGAGAAAAAGTGCCATTTGGATGCAAGTCCTGTGGAGAGCTGCAGAGAATACTATATGGGGGAAGGTGGTGGCTTCCCCCGAGTCCGGGCCGTGGTGAATCTTGTGTGTAAAAGTGCCTGTGGCTTGTCCCAACACCCAAGGGTGTTCCCGAATGCTAACTAACCCTCTTGTGGTTGGTTTTGGATGTAGATTCAAACTTGATCTTCTAGTCCATCTTCCTAGTCTAATCTTGGGACTTCTAGCACGCCCCTCTACCTCCTTTTAGTGCTGGAAGTCGGGAGCGCCCTTCAAGTCCCAACTTTCCGCAACTACACATAGTTGGACCTTCAAGTGGGTTTAACCAGGGACTTGGGAGTGTGTCAAGGTATGTATCCCAAGTGGTGGCCATTAGTCTCCCAATCCACTTGGTAGTACGCATGTTCGAACCAGTTGTCAATTATGAAACCTGGTGGAAACAGGGCCTCTTACCTAATGAACACATCATAACTAGTGGCATTGGTGACTAAACATCTGACATGTAAGCAAAGCTCCTGATTTGTACTTTCATTGAAGTTAAGTGCAATCAAATTACAGCTTTCCCCAAGTACCTCCTCTATGCTCCCACTAATGGTGTGAATTTGCCACATAGATTTCCGTAGTTTGGAGTCAAGCATGCCCATCTTCTTAACGAATTGAATTCCAAGAATCACTAGTCGAGCACATGTGTTAAGAAGTACCACTCTGGGTGTATGTCCTCCCACTTGGATTGCTAACCCAGTATTGTCGACAATGGCAACTCCGGTGGCGATGGAAGTTTTCTCACTAGGCACCACCTTCGAAAATGAATGAAAAACTTTGTGAAGAGAATGGCTATCCACAACACCTTTGCTGAGTAACAAATCCACAAGTGAGGTGTTCTTAACTCCCTTCTGATAGGTGAATGTAGAATCATAGGTAGGAAAGCCCATTAGTTTAGCCATGCTAGAACTAGTGACTAGATTACGAATGTCGTTTGCAACATGTGAGCCAATTGAATGTCTCTCCAAGGTGTTGGATGGGACTTCTAGAGCATGTGGATCAGGGATTAGTAGAGGACATGATGTAGTGTTCAGAGTATCTTCTAGGATTGTAATTATGTCCATGGTGCTTAGTTTCAAATCTTGAAAACCAAACAATGGTGTACTCATAAGCTTTTGTGCCACTTCATGCATTTGAAGTTGGCATTCCATAAGCTGATCAGTGGAAAATTGTGTTTTTTCCTAATGTACATGTACTCCTAGGACACGGGAATTTGATGCCCTAACAGCTTGTGGTGTAGTAGTCTCCTCCCCCCTCGCTAACAAGGTGCGTTATTCTTCAGTGTTGAGAAGACGAAAAGATAGTGGCATGACTACTCGAACTCCTCTAGCCCTGGTAATAGGATTTGAACCAAATGCGAGTCCATCAATCTGAATTACCTGCCTAGTGGCAGAAACTTTGGGTGTTACACTAACCTATTGTGCCACGATGTGGGAAGGGCAAAAAAAAGTAGCAAATTTTGGTGTGAGACTAGAATTGTGTGGAGTGGAAAGCCCAGGTACTCCCCAACCATGGCATCATGTGGGAAGCCATATAACGACCTAGGAGGTCCCTCTTGTGATCCTGAACCTTGTACAGGTTGTGCATGACTAGCTAGTTGGGAGGATTTGCCTTTTAGATTAGCAAGTTGGGCCTTTAATGATTTGAGTTCATTTTTTAGAGTCTGAACTTGAATTGCATGGGCTTGAAACACCTCCCTCTTGTCAATATTGTGTTCCTTCTTCTTAGCATTCTTGTTGGAATTACCTTTGGTGAGCAAAGCCTAAGTGGAAGGTTGAGGTGGCTTGGCTTTTGGTTGAGGGACAACAGAAGATGCTAGTAGATTTTACCGTTGTAATCGGAGTTGCTTTCGTTTCGGGAACTTGGCAAAATAAACAGATTCCTGATGTCCCTCTTTCCCACAATAATCACAAAAAAGATCCTTGGAAGGAATGTTACATTCACTAGCTTTGTGGGTAGGATTGCCACAGTAGTTGTCGCAACCCCACTTTGGGGCTAAATGGGAAAATGGAGCCCTCCGGGACTCCTGAAGACTCAAAGCTCGATTTGAGGGGTCAAATCTCCTTTCATTTGAGTGTTCTTGGTCTCATTGGAAAGGTCTTGAAGTGTAGATGTCCAAAATGGCCTTGCATGAGCCATTTGGACATCTACAGCCCAAGTTATGGGCAAAAGAAGGGCCGGGAGTCAAACTGACAATTTGACTCCCGACCACTAAAAGTCAGGAACCAACCTTTTCCCTATGTCCGATTCTAGAGTGTGACATGGCATTCGAAAGCTCTCGAGGAGAACTACAACTTTGGTTTAGACCTCGTCTTGATCGAACTCTTCAGTCGGGAGTTATGAGCTCCCAAAGTCCCGGGACTCCAACCCGAGACAGTTTCGGGACTCCTCCTTGGGAGTCCTGGGAAAAAGTGCCATTCGGATGTAGCCTCGGAGAGCTGCAGAGAATACTATATGGGGGAAGGTGGTGGCTTCCCCCGAGTCCGGGTCGTGGTGAGTCAAGTGAGTCCAAGTGCCCGTGGCTTGTCCCAACACCCAAGGGTGTTCCCAAATGTGAACTAACCCTCTTGTGGTTGGTTTTGGATGCAGATTCAAGCTTGATAATCTAGTCCCTCTTCCTAGTCTAATCCCGGGACTTCTAGCACGCCCCTCTACCCCCTTTTAGTGCTGGAAGTCGCGAGCGGCCCCCAAGTCCCAACTTTCCGCAACTCTACATAGTTGGACCCTCAAGTGGGTTCAACAAGGGACTTAAGAACGCGTTAGTAGTTGCAAGAAAGTAGGATGGGTGTAGCCGAGTGCACCGCTTTAGTCCTTGAAGAAGAATGTGATGATCTAGTTGGCGTAGTTGACGTAGGCTAAGGCCTTGAACGTGATGGAGGCCCTCATAGTATTGACTTCATAGTGTGCATGAGTTAGTTCTAGCTTTTTAGAAATGTTATACACATTCAACAAAGTGTACAAGTCTCTAAATTCTACAAAAACCCGTTGCAAAACTTGCGCATGGAGTGTTGGAATACCTTCCAATGAACGAAGATACTGGTGGGCAGCTTCCAGGTCTGTGATGCTATGGGTATCCTCTTTGAATTTGAGAAGCCTCCTGTAGAGCATCTTGATGGTTTCATCCTTCTGCCGAAAGAAGGTGGCGAGGTGTAGAATTTTTTCAAAACTTTTGACTAGAAATTCTAGCTCAAGAATTCAAAAGATTTCCCCCACTGGATTAGCAAAAGCTAGCACATCCGTGGTGGGAGGAATGTTTGCGATAGCAACAATGAGTTGTTGAGGAGAAAGGTTTACTGAGGTAGGTACCAGGTTTACTGAGGTAGGTCTGGATTATTGGGCATAATCCCATGATGTGCAATTGCAGCTTGCGATGTAGCTTGAGAGGCGGTGGTGATGGCTATGGCGTAAGCTAAATTAGGAATTTGGGTCACACCCAAAATCCTTGCAGAATGTTGTTCATAGACATCCAATGCCTCATAGTGCACATAACAGGCCAATTGTTTAAATGCAAACGCCTCGGTGTAATTAGCGTTAGACTTGAACTCCAATTCACAAACCACAGTTTAAAAAGTTACCTTGAACTCCCTCAAAGAGATAGTACCTAGCCTTCTGCCGAACTTCTCAATTCTCCTAGAGGAACTGTTGACCTCCATGGTGTGTATGGGTGTTGAGGTCACAGCTTGCAACGGAATATACGGTGATGGTGTGAAAGCAGGTGCACCCCATTAATTAACCCCTCTAAATGGACTTTGATGTATCATTGATGTAATGTAACCTGAACCTAAATTCCTGGTAGGAGTTGTACTAGATGACGATGGTGCTGTAGACATTTGATGGTACCGTCGTCAAGATCGCGAGCTTCAAGAAATCGGCTCAAAGGATTATGTGTTACTTCGTAGCTGATACTTAGGCTCTAGCTGAATGGTAGTGCTCTCATCATCCGAGGACATGGTGTTGTCCCATGCCCCAAAATTTTGTGATAGTACACATCACTAGCTACAAAATTCTAACACAACGTTAGTTTGAAGAATACAATGCGTTGTTGAAAATGACCCGTGACACACAAACGTCACACGAAGGTCAAACGAAGGTCGGACGAAGGTTGGACGGAAGTTAAACAGATGTTGGATGAAAAAGCAAAATGACAAAATCGTAGGACACATGATAACAAAATCGTAGGACACAGGACAACAAAACGTAGGATGATAAGGCGCATGATGGTAGGACGGAAAAACGCAAGCAGGCAGGGCGCATGACGCAGGACAACAAAGCGTAAGATGACAACGCACAGGGCGTAGGATAACAACACAACAAGGCGCAGGATAAAAGTCCGACAAACATCGGATGGAAGTTCAACGAACGAAACTTGAACGAATTGTTCAACAAAAGTCGAACGAACCAAGGTCATAACGATGGCAACGTTGTCGCTTACAATGCTGTAGCAGCAATGGCGTTGTTGCTATGGCAGTGCTGCTCAATGATGGCGCTATTGCTACGGTGCTGCTGTTCTGCGATGGTGTTGCAGCTCACAACATTGTGGCGCTGTTGCTGTGGCACTACTCCTGCTACATTGATGGCGCTGCAGTTCATGGCGCTATGGCGCTACAGCTAGCGGCGCTACAGCGTTGTGGTGCTATAGTTCGCGGCACTACGGTACTGTGTGGCGTTGCAGCTTGCGACGCTGTGTGGCGTTGTAGTTCGCAACGTTGCAGCGTTGTAATCCAGAATGTTGTGGTGCTGCAATTCGGAATGTTACGGTGTTGTAGCTCATGACACTACAACATTGCAACTCGAAATGTTGCGGTGTTACAGCTTGTGTCGCGAAAACATTGCAAGCTCGTGTCGTTACAGTGACATTGCTTTGCAACAGGCAATGCTACGTTGCTCTGCAACGATGGCGGGCGCCACCGCCTAAATTTTTGTTTTTTTACTCGCCAGAGGAGGGCAAGTTTCTATGCATGAAAGGGAGAGAAAGAAAGAGAAAAAGAGGGGGAGCTTTGAAACTTGTCAAGGATCTCAACTCTGTTGGCTTGCATAACACAAGCTCCTTCCTAAAACAATGCTAACTCCCTTTAGCAGCAACAACACCAACACCCTTCGACAACAGTAACACCAGTAGTAGCAACACTATTAACACTAGCATTAGTAACAATAACTCAAGAACTCACAGGCAAAGAAATCTGCGGCTTTCAACATGAAGTAACAGAAAGTGTAGTTTTTCGAGAATTGAATTACAAAGAAAGAAGAAGATGAAATGTATGTAGACAATGGCCGTGCAATGGCCGCCATGAGCATCTAGAAATCCTAGCTTATTATGGAGGAAACTCTCTTGACAAAGGAAATATAAAAAAATTAAAAAGAGAAAGGAAGGACTTGGCCTTTTATACTGTTGCGAACCAACTGCAACCCTAAGTACCTAATAACGTACAGTCGCCTAAGACCGTACATTAACCCTAAAAGTGCACATGGGCATGCCTATAACTGGCTATCATGTATGAGGCCATGTACGGGCATGACAGGGTTGGATTTAGTCACCTTGCCATCACACACTAGCCATGCATTCCATCCTTTAAATGTTGCATGCTTCAAACCTTTCAAAATTGCATTTAAAGCATACATGGATGTTTGGACACTAATGAACAAAGGGAAAGGTGCCAAAAAACAAGATTTGGCACATTGGATTTCTTGAGTTTTGAAAAAAACATTGAACCTACAAAATATTTACAAAGGTTTGAAAACAATTAGAATTTAGCCTTTGAATCTAAAAGCTATGCTAAGCAAGATGCAACTATCAAAATAATTTATGGATATAGAAGCACCTAATTTTCATTTCGAAGAAGTTGATTTACATATTGAGGAAATTTTGGTTGAATCTAACATTTTTAATGATAATGTCTTGCATTATTTTGTTGAAATTGAAGGGTCTAATTGTGACCCACCATTTGAAGCCAATAATCCATGCCTAAGTGGCAATGGAAATTTCTCACATCCATCATTGCAACTAGAAGAGTCCACATATTCATGTGCAATAGCATCGAAAACCCTAGTCTTACACTTTAACCATATTGGTCAATTTGCGACCTTACTTGAAGCCCCATCTAGGTCCAAGCGAAAGGGGGCAACTAAGGAGTTGCTCATAGCCTATTGGCCTTGATAGCAACATGGGTATTGTTTACCAAGCTCTATTCTATAGATCACATTGGGAATTTACAAGTTCAACATGACGAAAACGATTGAAAAAAGAAAAGCAAAGAAGGAAGGCAAATAGGTGGCACATATTGAGTTCATAGAAGAACTCTAGGATCTATCCATGTGGAGTGACGCACAAGCCAAACCAACAATGTGCTACAAGAAGAT
>Ga0209611_10014179_pt1 | contig 10727 bp, 7 predicted proteins | sample S1TSphgellanicum_3_FD_187693 | JGI IMG/M metagenome (GOLD analysis project Ga0209611, IMG submission 187693) | Host-associated microbial communities from peat moss isolated from Minnesota, USA - S1T2_Fc - Sphagnum magellanicum MG (SPAdes) (version 2) | ecosystem: Host-associated > Plants > Peat... | reverse complement strand
AGAACGCGGCCATCGACCGAGTCGCCTCGGCTGCCCGATCGACGAGGTACTCGACGCCGAGCGCGGCGAGCACGATTACGACCGGTGCGAGGAAGACCAGCGTCCGCGGTGCAAGGGGATAGCGCCGAGCGATGGCCGCGACGACCACCGTGATGATCGGGCCGACGACGAGGATCAGCGCCCAGACTCGACGCCGGCGCGCCAGCCACCAGACGCCCGCGCCGAGCAGCGTCGCCATCCAGACGTGCCATACGCGACCTGCGGGCACCGACTTCCCGACGAGCAGATCATTCAGCAGGTGTGCCGGGAGCTCGCGAGCAAGGCTGACCGTCGACGCCAGCGACCCGCCGGGAAAGGCGCTGCTCCAGTACCGCTGCATGTAGGCATTGGATACCGTCGCCCGCTGGAAGAGGAGATAATTGATCGCCCCGGCAGAGACGGCGAGCAGCGCGATCAGCGCGACGCGCGTGCGGGCGCGCACGGACTGCGCAATCCCCGGGGCGACCCACAGGCCGACAACGCTCGCCGCACTCACGAAGACGGCGGGGGCCGCGAGAAACGGGGCGAAGAGCGTGACGATCGCGAGCGTCCACCAGCTGCGCATCCGCTCGGGGCTGTGCGCGACATCCAGCGCGACGACGAGCACGGCGCCGGTGACGGCAGCGTCAGAGCTGTACTGCTTGAACGTCAGCGAGAAATGAATCGTCAGCGGCGCGAGTGCGGCGAGCGCCGCGGCGAGCCACGCGACGCGCGGGGCCCGCAGTTGCACGGCGATGACCGCCACGATCGGTATCACTGCCAGTCCGGAGACGAATGGCACGAGGCGGAGCGCGCGTTCGCCGACGCCGCCGATCAGCACCACGAGTCGGGTCAGCCACAGGAAGACGACAGGCGCCGTCTGTTCAAGCGCCAGCGGCTCGGTCAGTTGCCGCCATCCGCGCATCGCCACGTTCAGCGCGAGCATCGCCTCGTCGAGCGAAAGCGGCGACGCTTCGCGGTAGAGGCGGACCCTGACGGCCACGCCGGTCACGATCAGGAGGGCGCAGGCCACCCGAGTTGCTCGCGACCATCGATCGTCCGCCGTCCCGGAGGCGTCAGGCATCTGTCCTGTCATCGCTCCCTCGTCAGTGGCTCGAATGGCACGCTCGGGTCGGACGGCACCGGAAGATGTGACGCATGGACGGGAGGCGCATCGCCCCCGCGCCCGACGTTTCGATTCGCGGGCGAGTCGTGCACATTCCGCGCATGCCGACCGCCCACGGTGCAACGGCGCCGCCGCACGTCGTCCGTCTCGTCGTCCCGGGCACTGCCGCCGGCGTCGTCGGACTTGCGCTGATGTCGTTGGCCAGTCCGATGCTTGTGCGGACGGGACGGTGGTGTGCCGCCATCGGCGTCTCGCTGGCGGTCGTGGGGCTCGCGGTCGCGGCGGCCCGCGCGGCGCGCGATCGCGGCGCTGGTGGGCAACGATGGAGGAAGCGTTTTGCGGCGATCGGCGCCGGCTCGTTGGCGCCGATCGCCTGCGGACTGGTGACGGCGCTCGTCGTGTGGTGGTGCTGGGGCTCGCTGCACCAGATCGCGGTCTATCACGATGAGCGCGCCTACCTGCTCCAGGCCCAGACCTTTGCCCGTGGAATGTGGGCCGCCCCCCCGCCGCCCCATCCGGAGTTCTTCCAGCAGCTGTACGTCTTCGGCGACACGGCGATCGTCGTGAAGTATCCGCCCGGACATGCCCTGCTGCTCACGCCGGGCGCGTGGCTCGGGCTCCCTGGCCTCGCGCCCGTGGTGCTCGCGGGACTGGCAGGGGCGATGATCGTGGTGCTCGTCCGTCGGATCGCCGGCGTGTCGCTCGCCCTGCTGACGTGGGGCATCTGGCTATCCGAACCGGCGACACTGCGCTGGCACGCCTCGTATTTCTCTGAAAGCACGACCACCGTGCTCTGGCTCATCGCCTGGTGGGCGCTGCTGCGCTGGCGAGAGGAGCGACGGGCGTGGGCGCTCGCCGTGATCGGGATATGTGTGGGCTGGGGGGCGATGACCCGGCCGCTCACCATGGCCGCCTTCGCCGTCCCGGTCGGGCTGATCATCGCGCGCGCGGCGCTCGATCGCCGCCGCTGGCGCGACGTGGCAATCCCCGTGGCGTCGGCACTCATCGTGTTGGGCGTCGTCCCGATATGGAGCGCCCACACGACGGGCCGGTGGTGGGACACGCCGCTCGAGTACTACACGCGCGCGTACTACCCGTGGGACCATCCGGGTTTTGGTCTCGACAGCACCCCGCCGGTCCGCGCGCTCGCCCCTGACCTCAAGCTGACCTACGATCAGCTCTCCGGGAACTTCCGCGATCATACCATCGCGCGTGCGCCGGCGACGCTGGCCGAGCGGCTCGCGGTCCTCGGGGGCGAGTTCGGCTTCGGCTGGCGCCGCGGCCTGATCGTCTTCGCCGTCCTCGGCGTGTCGTCACTGAGCGGCGTCGCGTTCGTCCCGGTCGCGACCGCCGCGCTGCTCGTCCTTGCCTACCTCACATACGCGCACTTTCCGGCATGGACCTTGTACTACGCGGAGTTGCTGCCGGTGCTCGCCTTCATGGCCGCATTGGGGATTGCACGACTCATTGCCGCGCTGGCAGCGGCCGAGGATCGCTCCGCCGCCGCCGCGATCGTCGCACTCGCCCTCGTGCCGGGTGCCATCGTCAGCGCGCGTACGGCACGGGCCGAACGCGAGACGCACATGGCCTACGACGCCGCGTTTCAGGCCAGGCTGGCGGCCCTCGGCCCGGCACCGATCATTGTCTTCGTGCACTACGGGGCCGGCCGCGATGCGCACACGAGTCTGGTCGGCAACAGCGCCAATCCCTCGGCCGCGCGGGCATGGGTCGTCTACGATCATGGCGCCGCCGACACGCTGCTCATCCGGAGCGCGCCCGGGAGACGGGCATACCGGTATGACGAGGGGCTCAAGACGCTGCGTCCGATTGATTCCGACAGCGGCGGTCGGTCGCCATCGCCGACGGAACCTGCGAGGCAATGACGCCGTCGCCGCCGAGTCGAGCGTCACGCGGGTCGCAAACTGGTCATGACGTGGAGCGACCGGTCGAAGATCGCGGACGCCACCGGCGGATAGAGTCCGAGGCCTTCACGCCACTGGTCGATCGTCCATCCCAACCGGGCGAATGCATCACGCCACTGCACTCTCCGCCAATAGTTGAACGGGAGCGCGACGCCGTGACGGGCATTGCCGACCCAATCCATGAAACGCAAGGTCGGCATGGCTAGCAGGCCATCGGCCAGATGGTCCTTGATGACGATCGCGCGCCGGGCAGTCCGCCCGGCTTCCGCGAGAAGAATCGCCGGATCCTCGGTGTGGTGCAGAACATCGACGAACATCACCGCGTCGAAGCTCCGGTCGGCATACGGGATAACCGCGCCATCAAACTGCTCGACCGGGATCGCCGCGTCCGGCCGCACAAGCACGTCGATCCCGCTGATCATGAGATCGGGGCGCCGTTCGAGCACCGCCCGCGCCAGGAGCCCGTCCCCGCACCCGACATCGAGCACTCGGGCATCGCGCGGGAGCATGCCGGCGAGGTGCGTGGCAAGGACACGAACACGGCGCCGATGCACGTGTCCCTCGTGCACGCGGTCGATGATGCTCACCGGCGATGCAGTCCGAGGATGCTGAGGAAGAAGCTCGACAGGACCGTCTGAAACCCGATCGTCGTGAGAGTCACGCCCGGGATCACCCATCGCATCGTCGAGCTGTAGTCCAGCGGACCGAACCCGTGCATGCGCCAGAGATTGACCGCCCAGCCGAGCAGGGCGAGACCGGCCAGCATGGTGACCGCGCCGATGATCAGCCCCCGCTCGAGATTGACGAGTTCGAACGCCCGAGTCATGCGTCGATCAATCGGCAGCAGTCCCTCGGCGATCGCGAAGACCTTCGTGCAGACGGCGAAGACCACCGACTGGTAGCCGCAGATGATTGCCAGACTCGCGAACAGCAGGGTGTGAACGTCGAAATGGACCCGGCCGACCCGCGCCCCGGGGAGCGCCAACGCATAGCCGAGCACTCCCAGGGCCGCGAGCGCCAGCCCGGGCAGAAGGAAGAGCCAGCGCGGACTGTACAACAGGAAGAAGCGCAGCGTGCGCCATCCGTCTCGGAACGTACGCAAGTGGGGCGCGTGCGCAGTGCGACCATCCCGGTGCAGCGTAATCGGGACCTCGGCGATCCTCGCGCCGGAGAGGCTCGACTTGATGATCATCTCCGTGGCGAACTCCATCCCCGTGCACTGCTGGTCGAGCCCGAGCTGGAACTCCCGACGAAACCCGCGCATCCCGCAGTACACGTCGTGGATCGGCGCATTGAACCAGCGCCGTGCCATCGCCGAGAACATCGGATTGCCCCACACGCGATGCAGGAACGGCATCGCACCCGGCGCGATCGTCCCGCCGCCGGATGGCAGCCGGCATCCCTGCACCAGGTCATGGCCCTGCCGGAGTGACGCGACGAATTTCGGAATCTCGAGGAAGTCGTAGCTCGCGTCCGCATCGCCCATGATCACGAAACGACTCTGCGTCGCGGCAATACCTCCCATCAGGGCATTCCCATACCCACGGGCATCGACCGGGACGACGCGTGCCCCGAGTCCGGCAGCAATCTCGCGCGACCGATCACTACTTCCGTTGTCGGCGACCACGACCTCGCCCCGGATGCCGGCCTCCCGCATCGCCTGGAGCGCCCGTTCAACACACACACCGATTGTCTCGGCCTCGTTCAGGCACGGCATGACAACGGCCAGTTCCAGCGGCTCGACACCGGAACCGGCCGTCACCGCAACATCAGGGTCATCCGCGCGTCGCGGGAGAGTCATGGCGGTAGTCACCTGATGGTAGACGACGTGGATCGCGTCTCGCCACACTACCGCCGGCGGCCCTTGAAATACACCATCGCCCACAGCTCGAGACCGAGTCGACCCAGCGGATACGGCTCGACCAGGACGGGATCGAACGATTCAAGGAAGAGTTCGCGCCACTCCTCGAGCGGCCGCGGGTGGTCGCCCCGGTCCCACCGCGCGAGGAGCCGTGCGATGGACAGCCGATCGGGCAGAACCAGATCCAGGATATGGATGTGCCCGTGGTCCGTCAGCAATGTCGCCAGGTGCGCGAGCAACCGGCGCACGCTCGCCGTCTCGAGGTGATGCAGCAGACTGTTGAGAAAGATGAAATCGAATCGCTCACCCGGCGGGACCGTGTACGTCGTCACGTCAGCGACCACGAACGTCCGGCCGAATCGCGCCCGCGCGTCGGCGATGTAGTCGGGGTTCATGTCGATGCCGACGTAATCGCACGCAGCAAACCACGCGGCGTTCGTACCCGGTCCACACCCCACGTCCAGTACGCGCCGAACGGCGCCGAGATCGTTGTTCCGACGGATGATCGCGAACTTGCGCTCGGCGAACGGTGCCTGCCACGCGCGGTAGACTGCTGAATGCTCCAGGACCGAGTAGAGTCCCCCCACTAGCGCCACCGCACTTCGAATGATCCGACGGAATCGGATCGCGGATACCGACGGCGAAGCGTCGCGATGAGCACGGGATCGACATATGAGAATTCCGGGTCGTCATGCAGCGCCACTACCCTGACGTCGTATCGGCTCAGCAAGTCCAGCGTCGAGCGGACGTGCGTGCTGGAATCGTCGAGAAAATCAAAGAGCGTGCGGGTGGGATCGCGCAATCCCGCGAGAAACGTCACCTCCGGCGCGTCGGGACCGGCGTACGCGTAGCCGCTCGACCCTACGTGATTGCGCACCAGAGCAACAAGGCCCCTGTAGGTGTCCCGGTCGTCCGCTGGGACACGCAAGCCCGTTCGCGGAAGGCCAAGCGGGACGACGACCGCGCGAGGAGCGTCGTAAACACCAAGTGCCGCAAGCGACTGACCGTTGACGCGCCCCACCGCGAACACGAATAGGCTTGCGACCACGGCGACTCCGACGGGACCGACGCCATTTCCTTGCGACGCAAACACGCCGGTGAGCGCCAGCACGGCGAGAGGCGCGACGTAGCACCAGTAAATCGGCGCCGCGAAGGGGAACTGTACGAGACTGCAAAACGTCGTCACGGCCAGCATTACAAACAGGCGCTCGGCGTGCAACGGAGTCCGTCCGCTGCGACGAACGCCGAGTATCAGCGTGCCGCAGCCGTAAAGTACGGTCAGCGGAATTGCGATCCGTGCCGCGCCCCACACAAATGTGTAGCTCGGGCTTCGAAGTCTCGGTAGACTGCCGGCGACGATGCTAACCGCGGCGATGACGCTTGCAAGGCACCACTTGGCGCGAGGTCCCATACGCGCGGCCGCCAGAAGCAGGCCTCCAACGACGAGCGCCGGCCATCCCGTCCTGATGGACGGGAAGTCATGGGTGGCGAATCGCAATCGCTCCGGCGCGCGCACGAACAGATCGACCAGTAGCGGCCGCAGCGCATGCGCCGCCACGTACGGAGCGATCAGAATCGCAATCGGCAGCGCGAGTCCCGCCACGAACGGTACCATCAGCCGAGCGAGACGCCGCGCACGCAGGGACGACGATTCGCGCTCCGAGGTCCACTCCGCCGCGATGACCACGGCCAGCAGCGCGACTGTGGGCAGTATGAAGTGCACAAGGGACGCCCGGGGTTTTCCCGAGCGCACGAGCACGCACATGCCTACGGCAATGCTGGCGAGGATTCCGGTAAGCGCGATCGAATACCAGCGATCGGACCGCGCGATGCTGACGTCGCTCGTCGTTACGTCGCCAATCGCGGAAATGCTGCTGCTACGTTGCTCTCGATAGATCAGGCCCACCACAATCGCGGCCGCGAGGTATATACCGACAATCTTGACCGCGATCGACGCACCAACGGCGACGCCGGTCGCGACCAGCCACCGCCGTTGTCCGGAAGCCAGAAATTGGAAGTAAAGCGCGGTCGCCGCGATGGCGAGGAACAGGTTATACCACGATGGGAGCGCAGCGGGATAGTTCGGCACGCTCCAGACGACCGCCAGGGCCGTGGCGGCCGCGGCCGCCGCGACTCCAACGAACTTGTGTGCGATGTAGAAGATCGCCGGAACCGTCAGGATGAACGCCACAAGCATGACCGTACGGAGCACTGTCAACCGCACTCCCCACGTCCGGAAGGCCAGCGCGTTCAGGGTGCTGAGCCCCCCGGTATAGAGTTCGCCAAAGTCCCGATGCGGCAGCGCCCCATGCATGACACGCTCTGCGCTCTGCGCCAGCGCGCCTTCATCGTGGGGCACCCAGCCATCATCTACAGTTCGACCGACGTACCATGCGCTCGCGATCGTCACGGCGATCGCCAGAAGCCACGACGCGATCGAGATCCGCTCGAAGGGGCCCGCGGTGACGGGTGCCGGGGTGGGTGGCTGGCGCGGACGCATTGCCGGCAGAAGATAATCCGCCCGACTAGCGCCGCATTAGACGTGGAGCGCACGGCATCTTGACCTTTGCCACTGCGCCCGGTTCTCTTGCGCCCATGGCCGTCGCCCCGCCTCGCGTCTCGATCGCGATTCCGGTGTACAACGAGGCGACGGTGGTGCCCGAGCTGCTCCGACGCGTCGAAGCCGTGCTGGACACAACGCCGGGTGGTCCACACGAGATCGTGCTCGTCGACGACGGAAGCCGCGACAACACGCTCGCCCTGCTGCGGGCCGCAGCGACGACGGACCCGCGGCTCGTCGTCGTCGCCCTCTCGCGAAACTTCGGCCACCAGGCCGCCCTGACGGCAGCGATCGACCAGGCGCGGGGCGACGCAGTGATGCTGATGGACGGCGACCTGCAGGATCCGCCGGAAACGCTCCCGGTTTTTCTGGAGTACTACCGGCAGGGCTACGATGTGGTCTACGCGGAACGCATCAAGCGCAAGGAGGCGTGGTACCTCCGCCTCTCGTACTTCCTCTTCTATCGATTGCTCATGCGGCTCTCGGATATCGCCTTGCCGGTCGACGCCGGCGACTTCGGGCTGATGTCGCGCCGCGTCGTCGACCGACTCCGCGAGGCGCCGGAGCGGCACCGCTATCTGCGCGGCCTGCGGACCTGGGTCGGCTACAGGCAGATCGGCGTGCGCGTGGAACGGAGCGAGCGATACGCCGGCGACAGCAAGTACAGCCCGCTCAAGTTGATGCGTCTCGCGGCCGACGGCATATTCTCGTTCTCGATCGTGCCGCTCCGCGCGGCCGCCGTCGCCGGTCTCCTCGCGATCGTCCTCGCCACGATCTTCTCCTGCGTCGCGGTCTATGAACGGCTCGTTCTCCACCGATCACCCGTCGGGTTCACCTCCACCATCGTCGTCGTCACGTTTCTCGCGGGCGTGAACCTCTGCTTCCTCGGCGTCATCGGTGAGTACGTCGGCCGCATCTACGAGCAGGTCAAGGCGCGACCGATGTACGTCATCGACTCGATCATCCGGAGCGATCCGCCTGGATCCTGAGTACGGACGACGGTATCGCCAGCTCTACGAGCGGCACTGGTGGTGGCGGGCGCGGGAAGCCGTCATACTGGACACGCTCCGCCGTTTCCCGCCGCCCGGTGGCTGGGGCCATGGCGCCGTGCTCGACATCGGTTGTGGCGACGGACTCTTCTTCGATCAGCTCGCGGCGTTCGGCAACAGCGTCCAGGGGATCGAGCCGGCCGCCGATCTGGTCAGCGAAGACCCCGCGCGGCGGAGCCGGATCCACATCGGACCCTTCGACGAGAGCTATCGCCCCGATCGGTCCTTTCAGCTGGTCGTCATGCTGGACGTCCTCGAACACCTCGACGATCCGGTGGGCGCGCTCCGCCACGCGCTGTCATTGCTGGAACCGAGTGGGGTCTTCCTTGCCACCGTGCCCGCGTTCGAGTCGCTGTGGACGACGCACGATGATATCAACGAGCACCGCGTCCGCTATACGAAGCGCGCCTTTCGGCGCCTCGCCGGCGCGGCTGGGCTCCAGCTCGATCGGCTGGAGTACTTCTTTCACTGGACCTACCCGGTCAAGCGCGCGCAGCATCTGCTGGAGAGCCTGACGCGTCCGAGTCCGACCCCGATCCGCGTGCCGTGGGCACCCCTGAACAGCGGACTGCGGATGCTCTCCCGCCTCGAACGATCGGTCACCGCGCGATGGAATCTGCCGTTCGGCAGCTCGTTGCTGGCCGTCGGCCACCGCGCTCCGGTCGCCGACGCAGCCGACCCGAGCGGAGGAGCGTGACCAGCCCGGGCGCTGAGGCTGACCCCCCGCCAGACTGGCGATCGTCGCAGATCCCGGCGCTGTGGCGTCGGAGGCAGGACCAGCTCGTCCCCCTGATCCTCTGCATCGCGTCCGCCGTGGTCGCGGCGGCCTGCGTCCGTCTCGGGTGGATCTCGACCGACGAGGGCGTGCTGGCGCACAGCGCGGAACGCGTGCTGCGCGGCGAACTTCCGCATCGCGACTTCGACGACGTGTATACGGGCGGCCTCGCGATCTTCGATGCCGCGGTCTTCCGAGTGTTGGGGACTCGACTGATCGCGCTCCGCGTCCCGCTCGTCGTCGCGTTCGCCCTCTGGAGCGGCACCGTCTACGCCATCGCGAGACGGTTCACGAGCACCACCCGCGCCGCGCTCGTCGTGCTGCTGACGGTCGTCTGGACGGTGCCCTGTTATCCCGCCGCCATGCCGTCCTGGTATTCGCTCTTTCTCTACACGGCGGGCACCGCCGCGCTGTGCCGGTATGTCGAGGATCGCCGTCGGCGGTGGCTGGTGATCGCCGGAGTTGCCGGCGGCATGGCGATCACGATCAAGGTCACCGGGCTCTATTATGTGGCGGCGGTCCTCCTGCTCCTCGTCTTTCTCGAGCAGCAGGACGCGGACGCCGCGAGTCGCGCCGATCGTGGGACGAGAGCCGCCGGCCGACCGTACCGGATCGGCGTCGCCGGCATGCTGCTCGTATTCGTCGCAGCGCTCGCCCGACTCATACTCCGCCTGGACGGCGGCGCCGGACCGCTCCTCCATTTCGTCGCACCCAGTGCAGCGCTGGTCGCGCTCCTCATCTGGCGCGACTGGGGCGCGAGTGGTACGGCGACGACCCGGCGGCGATTCGAACGCCTCATCCGGATGGTCGCGCCGTTTCTCCTGTCAACCGCACTGCCCGTTGCCGCGTTTCTCACGCCGTACATCCTCGCGGACGCGGTCGGCCCGCTCCTGCACGGCGTCTTCATTCTGCCACAGCGACGTTTTCAGTTCGTGTCGTTGGCGCCAGGGAACGTGCACACGATCGGCTGGGCGATCCCGATGATCCTGCTGCTCGCCGCGCCGGCTGCATGGTGGCGCGGCACGCGATCGGTGATCGTCACCATCGGTCTGCTCGCGCTGCTCGTACCGATCGTCGCGAGCGGCGGAGCGTCGTATCGAGCGCTCTGGCAAGTGGCCGAACACATCGACTGGATTGTTGTGCTCGTCGGGGTCTGGCTGCTCGCCTCGACCCGCGCGACGGCCGGCGTGCCTCAAGAGCGACTCGCGCAACTCTGGTTGTTGCTCGCCATGAGTGCCCTCTCCTCTCTCGTGCGGTTTCCATTTGCCGGTTCGTACTACCTGCTGTACTTCGCGCCGCTTGCCGCGCTGGCGTCCCTCGCGATCCTGACCACGCGTCCGGGAGGCGCCGGCCCGGTGCCGGTGATCGTTGCCACGTTCCTGATCGTGGTCGGCATCATGTGCGCCGACACGCGAC
>Ga0209611_10014177_pt1 | contig 10729 bp, 9 predicted proteins | sample S1TSphgellanicum_3_FD_187693 | JGI IMG/M metagenome (GOLD analysis project Ga0209611, IMG submission 187693) | Host-associated microbial communities from peat moss isolated from Minnesota, USA - S1T2_Fc - Sphagnum magellanicum MG (SPAdes) (version 2) | ecosystem: Host-associated > Plants > Peat... | reverse complement strand
CAAGAGGCCAAATTAGAGATGCATCGAGACTCAGAACGCTTGCTGGTTGAAAGAGAAGCCAGACGATTGGATTTGCAACTGAAGCACACAGAAATGCTATTGGATACCCAACTTGAGATTACAAAGCGTTTGACAACTCAAACATGGAAATGAAAGGTCAAGACTAGAAAACAAGACTGGAATCCTATGGTTTCAAATTGATGCTAACAAGGTTTCTACAAGCAGGTAAATGAGGTTCAGACAGATCGTGAGTGGAGACAACTATATAGCCATAGGAAAATGTAGCTGTAAAGAGTCAAGAGCAGCTGTGCTTCATTTGTATTCGTTTCATTTTGACATTCAGTTGCAGGGATGGGCTCAATTCTGAATTTTGCACTAGTCTGGAGAATGGTGCTGCTGAGTCCTCTCTTTTGGTGATTTCAAGTGCTCAACACAGACTTTCTGAGGAGTTTTTATTCTTGTATCTTGTCCCTGAAGAGAGAATCCATAAACTGGCCTCATCAATCCTGCTGGTTAAAATACCCATGAGTCAATCAGTAACTCCTGCAATCCATCAACTCACCACTCATGAAGAGTACCAGTTTATACAAGCAGAACTGCCATCCACAAGTGTGTGATCCATAAAGACTGAACTGGCAGTTTGGCTTACTTGAAACTGAAAGCATGAAGGAAGCTCCAAAACTAAAGTTTCTTGGATTTAGATTTTGTAGGTTGGACAAATTCTTAGCAATCACCATATGGAACATCCAAACTACCTAGACTTCTGATCCTTATACAACTCACAAGAGTTCTTACACATATCAGGGCCTCTTAGACCACTTCAACTGGTGATGGGTTTTTGCATTGGAAAAAGCTGAGTCGAATCTCCTTGCTTCTTTTTGATTTCCAAACATACCCATCCAAACAGTATCTTTCCATAATAGAACTTGACTTAAGGTTTGATCACCCTTTCTCTCTACTCTGCCAAAGAAGTTGATCAGACTCCACAAAGAAGAGTCTTTCATCTGAAACAAATCCCAAATATTCTGCACAAAGTGTCCCCAATTAACACCATTTTGCAAAGTCAAGCTAAATTGGGAGAGAGGTCTTCTAATAAGGAACGATACCCACTCAGGTACAAGGCATTATTATTTCTTCCCTACAAAGAATTGAAAGATGTGTCAAACATGAAGAAAACTTTGGGCAATGAGACCCTATGTTTTAAGTTTCTCATTGCCACTATTTAGCAAGATCTGGACAATGTTCTCTTGACATCTGGAACTCTAGGAGTGCAAAAGAGGGGGAGAATCCCCCTTTGAAAAGACCACACAAGGCTCCCTTATCCTAACCCTGGTTGACCAATATAACTCTGGTTAGGATGGATGGTGCAAAACACTCGTTTGTTATGATGCCCTAACCAGTGTTGGGCGGGTATTTGAACTTGTTAATAATTGCTGGTTCTGGGGTTTTAAATATTTCAGAATCAGAAAACTACCTGTTCCCATTTTGTGGAAAATTTTCAGAATAAAAGAACTGCCAATTCGGTTATTTCAAATACCCCAAAGAAGTGGCCATGAAAGAATCTGTAAACGAACTAGTGGTTATGAAGGCGGCTATTTGTTTTTTTCCAATTTTTGGAAACCATGGTTATATATGAGAACCAGTTCGTTGGTTTTTTTGAGAATTGTGGTCATTTCTGTGAACCCCTCTCAGAACCACTGGTGGTTTGTTCTGGTTTATGATAACTTCCCAACTCTAGTAGAACAACCCATCCACATGCATCTAGGTAGTAGCCACCAAGTGCCTTACCTACATGGTAACCATTTTACATTCCCTACCTACTTAGGTATGATAGGTACCCCCATTTACTTAGGCAATGTAAGGGGGAAGTAGGAAGGTGTACACCATAGCCGGTTACAAAATTTGAACCCTTGGTGGTTCTGTTTTTGGTTCACCAACAAGCAAGTTATAATGGTTTTCCAAGGATGGTGCATTGGTGCACAAAGTGTGGTCTAAAGTCTGGTGATTTCACATTTACTTTTGCATCCAGATCTGATGACTTTTGGGCCATCTTTTTCAAAAAGAATCCTTTGCAGAAGTTGTTGCACTGACTCTCTTTTATTTTTGTCACCAAAGTCGTTTCCAATGATCATGCCCTAGTACCTTGCTGTAGGGTTTCTTTAACCGGGTCAGAGTATTAGTTTCTTAATAGACAAAGGTTCTAGGGGGTTATCCTCGGAGGTGTGGTGGCTCTGAAGTCAGATCTTTCATGTCTTGAAATTTTAGAGAACACAAGAATTTGGGGTTTTGTTTTCATATGTGTGACTTGCTCAGCTTTGATAGTGTTCTGCATTGATCTTGTTGTAGCCCAAAACAACTTTGTTGAATTCAATTTTGTGAGATAGGTGATATGATGATCATCCACAAGAGGACTAGTTTAAAACTTTTCTCTTGCTATATTTTTTCAACATGCTTGAACATCATCTCTAAATCTTCAAATTTCAAAGTTTTTTTGTTCAAAAATCTGCTGACTATGGGCCATTTTTTCCTAAAACAAATACTTTGTAAAAGTTGCAGCATTTTTTGGTCACCAAGTGACCAAAATTCGCCCCAAAAAAATGACAAGGTATTCAGCAATTTTGACACCAATTATAATTATCTTTCAAAAATGTTGAAAATTTCAAAAAATCTGTAAAGGAAACTTTTTGAATGTTCTAGAATCTATAGTCAACATAGAATCCTCAAAATAAAATAATTATTCAACAATGAAATGTTGAACTTACCATGGTACTACTGTAGCTAAAGTAATGGCCGATCAGCCATTAAAATATTTAGCGAAATTTGGCTATAAGCGAGATGTGTAAGTAAAAAGATATTTACACATCATTTATATTGTTGGCTACCTACTGGAAACCTAATATAAGAATCTGACAATTTAGATTTTTTAATAATTCTATTGAATTTTGTGTCATTTTTCCATTAAAAAATCTTTCGCATAGGTTATTAAAAACAGATTTTTAGGTTGAAAGATTGAGCGTGTTTTTTCTTTCCCAATTTTGTCGTGTATCGGAAGCTGCTGATCATTCATAAGAAGATTTAGCCAAATTTAACTAGCTATAGACAACCAGATTCGAAAACAAAAAATCCTTCTATATTGTTGATTATCAATTACAACCTTTTATAAAAGTCTAGCAATTTGTATTTTTCTCAAAACACTATGAATGTCCCATCATTTTTTCATTAAAATGATATTTTTATAGTTCAGAATCAGATTTTTTCAGATCAAAGTTCTGAAGAAATTCCCCCCAAATGATGTCTTTGCTATGAACTTCACAAGTTCAGTTGAGGTTGAGCTATCTTGCAATGGGGTTAAGCCACCATGATAGCAATATTGATTTTTTCTTTCAATTTTTCTAATGTGGTCAAAGTGACAATCATCCATAACAAGATTGGAAGCCCAAAATTGCTAGTCACAAGATAACATGGAGTGATGATATATGACACTTTTCTGTAACAATTCAGACAACCTTCTAGTAACATAATGAAGAATATGTGACTATTTCCATTTTGAAATCTCAAAATCTGGGAATAAAAAAGTCAAAAATCCTTGAATATTAACCCTTTTCTTAAATTCGCAGAGTGCAAAATTTCACCCCAGAAGAAAATCAAAAAATGTTTCATTCTATAGCAAGATTATTAGCCACCTTTTAACTTCCATCCGTTGGAGACTGGATTCCCATTCTCATATCTGACTTTTTTCTTTTCTGTTTATTAGTTGTTGATGGTTGGGATCAATTGTTTTTTTGTCAATAGTTTTTTTTCATAAGTGTGGGAAATTATGCCTGGAAAAACATTTCTTTCCAACTTTTTCCTCTAGTAATTCTCAAAATATCAACGATAACTTGTCACAAAAAAACTCATTGGTTGAGATAGGACATAAGATACTAGTTCACATCTAGATTTTTGGTCACTTGGTAGTTTTAGTACTTTGTTAATACATTCTCATAACCGATTTTGTTACTTTGTATTCTTACTTTGGGTAGCATATTCCAATGTTGGGTGGGTAATAACTCATGGTTCCAGTTCTGGTTAGTAAGAACCAAATCAGAATTGAACGGGTAATAACTCATGGTTCGAGTTCTGGTTAGTAAGAACCAAACCATAATTGAACGGGTAATATAACCCATAGTTCCAGTTCCAGTTAGTAAGAACCAAACCAGAAGTGAATCAGGAGCACAGAGACGGACATCGGCACCAAGTCGAGCGTCGGCTTATGATCAGCCGCGAGGCTCTCCATGATTTGGCGCGGCGCATGAAGGAACGTTGACACGCCGTCAATGGCATGCCATTCCAAGTTAGGGAGAGCGCCGTGGCCAATGTCGGCTGCATACTAGTCCATGATGCTATCCAAAACGACGCGCTTGCTAGAAGTGTCGACGCACACTTGTGAGTCGAGTTCCAGCACGTGGGCAAGTCCTGGTGCATCGGCTCCTTGCTGGCAAGCCCGACTGCCACGACTTCGACGTGATACTGTTGCTGCATGACTTTGCTATGGCGGATTCTGATCAGGGCATCCCGCAATTGCTCGATGGGCTCCTTAATGAACGTCAACACCTTGAGCACAACGAGCTGGACGGAGTGGTCGGTGCACCGGATGTGGTTGACCTTGTGCATCTGCTCGTAGTCGATGAAGGTATTGACCAGCTAGAAGAGCTGCGCGACAACAATCGTCACGTCTAACCCATTGTCACTGACGACATTGAGTAGTGCATCACGACATCTCGGCCCAAGCACTTCATGTACTCGAACAGGGCAGCCCCGACACGCTTGCTGACGCCAGTCCCACACTTGACGTCAAGGATCGTAAGGAAAATGCTCTTGTTGGTCAGAGAAGCGATGTCGACCCAGTGCATGGTGACAACGTAGAAGCCCTTCAAGTTATGGTTCGACCAGTTGTCTAACGTCAGGGAGATGGTGACGTCCAGGTTGCACAGAAATGTCGCCAGTAATGGCTCCAAGATGCGGTACAGCTCGACGATCTGCCGTAGGATCGTTCAAGTTGATGGTAGCTTGTATCCGTTCGTCAGCGAGACAACGAACTTCTTGAAACAAACACTACCAGTCGCGCGCAGGGTGACGCCACCTTCGACGACGTAATCCACGACAACATTTTCATACTTGCGTAGAACGGGTTCCGAAAACACGGGCTTGCTCCTGAGCGTCCATTGAAACATGACCTTGTCGAACGACGCGGATGACGCGATGTCGCTGCTGGTGATGTCATGCGCACTCTTCATGTGGGCTTTCTAACCCGATGCATTGGTCGATCCAGAGTACCACTTGTGACACACCGTGCACTGGCGCTTTCCGCAATGCTTGGCAAAGTTGCCATCTTGCTAATCCTTGACATACTCCCACAGAAACTGGTGTTTTTCGTGTTTCCGCTTTGACTTGGCGATAGAATGCACAGCCACCTGCATGTCGTCGTCGCTGTCGTCGAACGCAACGACAATAGTAACGTCCTCGGTGATGACCACGCTCACAACAGGATCATCGTTGCTCGACATTGTACTTTGTAGCTCCTTCAGCGCCACAGCGGAAGACCGTGGCGAACTTTGTGGATCTAACAAATGCATAATATCAAATGTAATTCTATCAAATTTATGCATTTTCATGTTATGCATTTGTCAGATTTATGCATGACTCCGTGACTCTTTGGCGGACTCAGGCTTGACGGTGGACTCTGTGCAAACTGATGACGGACTCTGTTAGGGCACTGGGGCCATAATAAATAATTTATCCAATTACCTATAATTAGCGGGTAATTGGGTAATCCGTTCGACTTTACCTTTACTCTACCCGCTACCTTACATGGTGCCTTCCCTTCACCCTTTACCACTAACTTTTACCGTTTTACCAGGTAACAACTGGTTGTTTACCTTACCTTGCCGAGGCCTACCTGCATGCAAATCTAAGTCAATATCTCCAGTTACCAGTCACCCAATTCATGGGGTTTAAACCAATGCCAAAGATTTTTGTGTTTCCGAGCATTGGGTATACAGCACACATGGTCTGCAAGAGGGAGAATCTCCAAAAATATCACAATGTGGCTCCAAAGGAAAACACAAGAATAAATAATAAGGGTTTCACATCCTTAGATGGTGACATGATGATCCAATGGAGAAGGTCCTTTGAAGTCCATGAGAGTTTTGCAAAAACTATTGGGAGACACAATTGAGTTCCACTACAATCGAGGTCCGCACTTTTGCTACATGAGGAAAACACACCCAAACATGTAATTGGGAATGAAAATTTTACACAACGAAATAACTAGGACCCAAACTAGTTTTTCCACCAATTTTGGTGGTAAACTGAGTTTCATCCTGTCTTTCCTTTTTCATGAGCACCTCAACTGTTGCTACACATATTTTCACTACTCCTACCTACGATAATTACTTTCGAACCTTGTGCATTTACTGTTGAATTTCGTCATTTCATACTAAGATTTAATAAATTCCCTTCTTTCAAAAGTTGGATCTAATGTGTCTATGTGACACTATGGTATTATTGTAAACCATTTTTTGGTTTAGCCCTTAAGGGTAGAGAGACTAGACACATTGGCTAGGAATAGGCTAGGACCTAGCCTACAATTTTGGGTATTGATAATTGTAGATTAGGTCTTAAATTTTGATGTTGAACGGGTTTTCAATTAAACCCTAAACCCCACTTCACTAACCCATGACTAGTATCAATGATTGTATTTAGATGCTTATGACCAACCCCAGGTGCACTATAGGTGGCGGGAGTACATGTGACAAGAGACTCTACCAAAAAACTTATATGTACCTAATCAGCAAAACCCATGAAGGTAAACCTATCTAAGGCCCAAGCCCAAAAATCTCCAACCCAACTTAACCAATGCTGACTTCTTGGGCCAACTTGAGCTTGTAATTAAAAGTCTTTTCTTGGCCCAAGGACTTGCAAGCTAAGGATATGGTCCAAGAAGTAGATCCATAATTGTATGAAAAATAGAATGCATCAACAATGAAAATATGCATAATTTAATAATACAACTCTTGGACCAAACCAAAGAGATTGCTTCCTCATCATACGAGCATTTATTTTTCATGAACATCAAAATAATGTTGTCACGACAATTACATCGTCTTCGGTTTTTGGGATTGTGCCCAAGTTTAAAACCAATGGGCAATTTAGCAAATTGGAATTCTCCAGAGTTTGGCTAGTTCTTGGGCCCTAATGTGAAGTGGGCCTAAATTAGTGCTAGCTTGTCAATCCTAAGCCTATTCACCTTGGGGTGGAGGTGAATGCCAAGCTCAAATTAAGCTATCTTATTGACAAAACTCTTTTAAATAGTTATGAGATCTTTCTGCTACAAATCAAGGTGAAAATAAATTGACATCACCTTCTCTAGTTCCCATCTTTTGTTTGTTTAGATGAAAACAAAATGAAATGATGTTTAAAACAATAGGAAATGTAGTCATCATTATAGCCTCTTACATTAGGCCAGTGACTCACTTGCTATAACAAGTAGAATTGGTGAAAGGGAGATTTGTCAATTAGCAGTGACAAGAAAATATTGAACTTGTAAGGATTGGAACTTTCATTATAGATTATGAGTTAAGTTCAATGTGTAGCCTTAATCCAACAACCTAAAGAAAATTATTAAAATGTTCTTGGACATTCTTATTGGGTTTGTGTCCCAATTCCTTAGGAGTTGGAGGCCTTAGTGACCCAAATGTTGGGGAAAATGTCATGAAATACAAATGAACCAAACTAGCTTGGTTAATCAACCCAAACTTGAAAGAATCCAATTCTTAGCATTAACCTTTATTGATTGGCATTAGTTCCATTTACCACGAACAATATTTATTTCTTGAACTATGTTTTGAAACTTTGAAGTCTATGACACATGTGAATGATCTTCATTTGTGAATCATGCAAGATAGATTTGGTATTCTCCAATTCATCTATTATTGTCTTTTTGGTAAACTTAATCTTTTCAATGAAATATTGTCTTTATCCAACTACTATAATTTGTATATTGCATTTTTCTAATTTATTGTATAGTCAAATAATTTTCAAGAGATGTTTGAAGAATTGTGTTGACCTTTTTCCAATTTCTTTGCAGAAATATCTAGTACATGATTTAAATCCCACTTGCAATTCCGATAATCCAAACTTGACCATTATTTTTTTTCATGGGATTGCTTTTGGCACAAACGATGAATTGAAGGAAACATGGACAACATGCCCCACCAACAATAGAAAAAAATGCATATGTTGGCCAGAAATGTGGCTACCCGAAGAAGAAAAGGCTAATAATGTGTGAATGTCACAAAAAAGGTCAAAAATTCAACCTTGCTTAAGCAATTGAAGGGTTGTCCTATGACATTTTCACAATCAAAATCTTGTATTCTATCATGATTTGGTTCAAAAGCTCCAATGTTAAAATCCATTAAGTCTTGACATTTTTCAAAATCTTAAGTCTTATTGTTTCTACAATTTTAACAATTTCATTGGATTCCAAATGCTACTTAAGGGAGCTTGAGAACTAGGATTATAATGAATGGAGCAAATCTTCCAACTTGGTCATCATTGGCAAGCTAAACAAACTTCACAAACTTCATTGGCAAGCTTGCACAACAAGCTTCATTTTATGGGCCATAAAATGCTACTCCATTGTGTAGGGAACATGTTTATCCTTTAATTGTGATGTCATTCTAGCATGGTCACCTTGAAAAGGAGACTCCATTTGCACCAAAACAAATGAGCCTTTCACCTAGCTCCTTTTTAGTTAGCCTTCTTTGCTACATATAGAATTGGGTAATGAAAAGGGTCAAGTTGTCTACATTACCACCTTCAACAATATGTTGAAAAGTGAAAAGGACATGCATTCTTCTCCATGCCTACATCACATAGACATGAACTAATATCGACTTGATTAATTATCAATTGTAATCACTTTGTTTGCACTTAAAGAAACAAACCTACCTCCTCCCACAACACTTTGAATATTTTTTTCAACTTGCTTGCACCTAGAATCTACCATCCCACAACCTACCCCAACTAACCTACCACAACATATTTCATTTGATTATTAAGAACATTCAATTGCACAAAAAACTTTTACATTGTTATATATTCTATCATAGGGTAGCCATGACTAAACAAATGAAAAATCAAAGTAAATTGGACAAGTTTTTTTTCTTGTTAATCTAAATTACACCATGAATGACGTGTTGCAACATTGTTTTAAGACCAACTTGGGGCAAAATATAAATTTTCATTGAAATAATGTTATATTTTTTTCACCCTTAACATGGCTTCCAAAGCCTTACAATGACTTGCATGTTTCCATAGATAATTTAATTTGGGAATAATGAGTTTATATTTGCCTTCAATATGAATGCACACCTTGCAACTTTCCTATTAAAACCTAGGATATACTTTGCATAGTTAGGGTAGCCTTACTACCCATGTATTTTGGAAATGCTTGTTCAAGTCATAGGTCTCTTAATTAATTGTTTTTAAGTTGAATGTTTTTTTTTTGCCATAGGAGGGTCCAAGATTATGCCACCAAGAGCTAGTTACAAGTATATGGATACACAAATGTTAATTGGGCTGACAATGTTTCCAAACACCTTCATTAAATCCTATGAATTGAAAGTTTTCTAATAATAACAAAAGTGTGCCCAAATTCCATTATAATTTTTTTACTTAAATGAATTTTCAATGAAAAAATTGTTTTCAATAACTTCTTCATTATAAGTTGAAACGTTATCAAACCAACTTGATACATCTTTATTCATTGAAAACTTGTCAACGACACCAAAAGCATGACAAGACGCACGATGGTTTGGGAGATTTCCATGTGACAAATAAATCAAATAAATTACTTTTTTTCATAGATAAATATTTGAGGTTTTTAAGGACTATAAGTGAAGAAAAAACTTAATAAAAATCACCATTGTAATATTTGATTTTTAGTGTGTAGTCAAAAATATAAAAAATGATTAAAGATTTGTACTTCTTATTTGGTTTCTAGCCAAATTTGGCTATATCTTCTTAGGGATGATAGTTATTTTTATTACAAACAAAAATTCTTTAAAAGGAATAATGACCATCACCTACATAATATATATTGGCACCTTCATTTTTTAGGGCGAAACCTTTTATTATAGAAACTCCACATACGCATCATACACCAAAGGAATATAGCCAATATATGCATTGTTGGGGCATTTGGGCCAATCAACTAGGTTTTGGTAAATGATCACATGATTCAATAGTTGAAATGGGAATGTTCATTACTCCATGTCCAAGTGTTCAAGAATTATCACTAGTTTGTTGAAGTGTACTCACATGCGACATTGGATAGCTTGTCATGATTTCTTGTGTTTATGCCAATTGGAATGAATGTTTCACCTATTGATGAATGTGGTAAAAGTTCATGAAACATTACCCTACCATCCTCTTTTCTGCCATGAATTGTTGTGCTTTGTTTTGGCAAGATGTAAGTCAAATCTTGTAAAACCTTGGAAACAAATGGTGAAACATCTTTAATGCCAAAGCTTCCTATTGTATTTCCAATGATGTTTTTTACTTTCCCTACTAATACAATGATAAAAAATGGAATGCATTTTCCTCAATATAGGAAATAATATTCTTAACATAGGATCCACACTTTTGAAGTGGGATTGAAAAATAAAATATAAGACTTAATTAAGTT
>Ga0209611_10014175_pt1 | contig 10730 bp, 5 predicted proteins | sample S1TSphgellanicum_3_FD_187693 | JGI IMG/M metagenome (GOLD analysis project Ga0209611, IMG submission 187693) | Host-associated microbial communities from peat moss isolated from Minnesota, USA - S1T2_Fc - Sphagnum magellanicum MG (SPAdes) (version 2) | ecosystem: Host-associated > Plants > Peat... | reverse complement strand
TTTAACAACATTAGGTTGGTTTCATAACAATGAAAGATTGCTAGTGGCACATGGTGTTATCATATGAAAAAAAAATAACTTTCACATTTTTCACAATTCGTTTTTTTCATGTTGCTTTTCCCCAATTTTCTAGAAGTAAGTCCAAATAATGAACAACACAACCTTGAAAATGAAGACTTGGAAAACAACAAATTAAAAGGGTAGTTTCACTTTTCATGTTTGAAGCATTATTGTACAAATTTGTACAATGTTATTGATTCCAATGGTTTCAATGTGTCAAGCCAATGTATTACATATGTAATGGGCATCCTTCCACTCCCTAGTTGAGTTAATGGAACCTATGAATACATCACCACTTGGATAAGCAAACATTACGTTCAACAATGGATGCCATGCAACATTGTCCCAACCATCGAAACAAATGGTTGTTCCATATTTTTGAATTGAACTCCATGTCTTCTTAGTTACCTTGGATTATTTTAACAAATCTATGTGCAATCCATGGTATGATGGGGGCTTATAGTAGGTTTGAGATTCGAAGGTTGCTTTCATAGCTTTTATGAACATCAAATGTCGCACAACATTGAAGGGGATGTTCGTTTCATAAGAAAAAGTTATCTACTTCTTGTCCAAATCTTACTTTTTGGTTAAATTCAATCCCTTGGGCAATAAAATCTATCAAAAGGTTTGAATGTTGTTATTTGTCGATCTATTAGGACCTTATATGTTGTTTATAGGGGGGTGATGATTCGAACCCCTTCCATTTGAGACATCAAAGCAAATTTTCCTTCCATTGAAGGATTCAGCATTTCAATGGTCATGTCCTTTATTTGCCCATCCAAAAAATGGGCTGGTACTTCCATGTTGTTTAGTAGTGCAGGGACAAGTCTACCACATCGGAGAAAATAGGGCCTTCACCTATGGATGTGCCTTTGAACACACTACAACTTTAGCTCACCCATTGTTATCATATTGATAGCTCAAATGGAAAAACATTTTATCCTTGTGGTATGAAATAACATTATTGCAAAACTTGCATTCCATCTTCCCTGGTTTGTTTTCTAGCATCAAATAGGTACATGGATTCCACATGTTTCGCCTCCCCTCCATCAATAAAACACAAGAACCATAGGCTTGATTAATATAATTAAGTTATTCAACAATAAGATTGGACTCCACCTTCAAAGCTACAATTCAAATTGAGCACCAATTCCAAATGAAATATGACGATCTAAAATTCGAACACCCATAAAGATTTAAGCCCTCCCTCCCAAGGTATATGACAATGGTTATTATTAAACAACATAAGGCCCACACACTTCAAAGGAAAAAATGAGTATTAACATGTAAAGTTTACATTTTATTATTAAGCAAGACCAAATTTTGTCGTCAAATCAATGGTGGAAATTAGTCCATCATTAATCGGACCACTAAAACCCATAGACATATGGCAACCCAAAAAAAAATCAATTGCCACACAATTGGTGATGGAATGTTTTTGGTTACCATTCATGTGGTAATGAAAAACATTTGATTGCCAACAGGGTTGGCGATTAAAAATTTTTAGTTATCATAGGCTTAGCAACTAAAAGCATTCCATCATCAATTGTGTGGCAACTAAATTTTTTTGGTCATCACATGATTGGTCACCAAAAAAATTCGATCACCAACACTGTGGTGACCAAATTTTTTTGATCGCCACAAGATTGGCAATTGAGATTTTTCAGTCACCACAAGGTTGGCAATCAATTTTTTTCAATTGCCACATTTAATTGCTGTAGGGTTTATGATGATCAAAACAAGTCCAATTTTGGTTGTTAGTAAGCCTACCCCAAACAACTTGAAAGTACCTTTTACCTAGGTTGACCTTAGGTGTCACTAGGTTGACCCTATATTGATGTGACACAAAGGTGCATCTACATCTAGATGCATTCATTGCATTGTGATGGATGCTTGGACATGGTGACAACCCTACCCGCCACTTGAATACCACCAACTTTTATGTTTTCAACCCCAATGTTTCTTTGTTAAGATTTAGCAATACATTGTCTCTTTTCAAATCGTCATATTCATGCAACATGTGTTCAAAGTAAAAGAGCCCAATGTTCTTCATTCTTTCCATGATTCCATGTAGTTTAGTGATGTTCAATTTCAAACTTTGTACCTCTCTCTACATGTTTATCGAATTGTCTTGTCCTTCTCAAACTAAATGGTTTTGGTTTTATTGATTAATATAGTCATTTTGGAGCAAAAGTAAAACACATGTGTTAAAAGGAAAATTATAGTTATTATTACATTATTATAGTTATTGTAATAGTAAGGTAAGTACAAATTTATCTTAGTAAGGTAAAATGAACTTTGCCCACCTACTTCTCAATAATTTTAATTGGGACTATTGTAATAATCTAAGGAAATAAACATAGCTAGAGTGAAAATAGGATTTGGCTAAAGGTAGCTATCATTTATTTCGATAAAGGGAATTAGCTACTAAAGGCAAGGAAACCTATGGAGAAAGGGAAATTTTTTGTGAGTATGTGAAACCAATGAAAGGAAGTTATTAGTTTACAACAAGGTAGTTAAAAAAAGAACACTATTCCAATAGGCCAATAAACATTTGTATTTAAATTCCAGCTTAAGTGATGGTTTTCTTTGGGTTTTGAACTTGGCATGGAAGTTGTCCTTGTCTCCTTTACCTAAACTTATTAGTGGGTAAAAACATAGTCAAAGAAGTCACCCAAGTGAATGGACACTCCTTAAAATTGCATTTTTGTACATTTGAAGGATCACAAAATAAACATAATAGTTTAGATTATCATAAAAAAAATTTGAACATTTTCCATTAATTGTTTACATGCTCAAAGCTTGACACAAATCTAAAATGTTTTTTCATGTTCAAAGCACTCAAACCTTGAGAGTGGATAGTCCTTATTTTTATCAAATGTCTTTTTTTTATACCAAATGTGCATCATTCCTTTTGAAAATTGGAGAGGATTTTAACATTGATGACTAGAAAAGCAAAAGGACCTGAATTGAAGAAAATTGCTTTTATAACCCATTTAAGCACATTTGGTTCAAAAGTGCTTTCAACCCTAAAAATTATGGATTTGAAAATGTGGTTTTAACAAAAGTTGTTCATATTTATGTGATGGAGGACATGAATGCATAATATACATAATATAAAATCAATTTGTGCTCAAAATTTACTTATATCTAACGTGTAATGTTAAATTGGATATAATTGGATATCCAAAATAATTTTAGCCATTCCACAAAATCCCAAGAAAGATCATTTTTCCATTTGGTGACCATCTCAGGGATTGTTCTTCAAATTTTATGTCTTGTTAAATAAGTCGAAATGATAAGGAAATTGGTACAATCATTTGAGTCTTTACCATGGCAACAATGAGGGAAAGTGGTTTGAACCTAAGTTGCTAATAATTAAAAATATATAGGGGTTAGTTTAAGGGGAAGGTTGGGGGAACCAAGTGAAGAAACAATACACTTTGGTAGCTAGTTAAAAAAAAGGATTACTGCAAGGCAATAGAGGTCCTCAAAACTCCTAAATGTTTTAAAGGTGAAATTTGCTTCACCAAACTCTCCAAAAATCATCATTAAGTAGTATACTATATTGTATAGGAATCCAACAACAAGTGTATGAATATTATACCTAGGTTTATAGGTAGAAAGGTAGAAATGCTTCAACTAATAACTAGAAGGTTTAGGTGGTAGTTAGAACTAATTTTTGAGAAATACATATATAGCATGGTTGAAACTTTAATCCAACCATAAGAGGGATTAGAGTTAAGCCACAAAAACATGGAGGATTTGGAAAGGTAAACTTTTGCTTCTCCAAAAAATGTATACTAGTACCACCCTTGTAATTAATTTACATGTAAATTATGTGGGCAAGTAACACTATTACAAAAACATTTTTTTCAAAAAAATCCAATAAAAGAATTCAAAATGACAAATATAATAAAAATACCCTATTAATGTAAACAAGTCGATTTGGACCTATTAGGATTAGAATGGTCTTTTTTATTGGTAGAGTAGGAAACTATTTGGCTTGCCATTTTGATTAGCAAACAATGGATCATTTGATTAATTGAATTTCATTTAAATTTAAACATTGTTTTGGATTATTTACAAAAAAAATCAGGTAGGTTGATAGTAAATATGTTGAATTGGGTCATAAAAAACAAGTAGGTAGGTATGAGCCTAACTTAAGCTACTTTGCCTAACCTACTTAACTTTATTTATTTAGTTATGTGAGTTTAACCTACTTAATTATCTTAGTGTCTTAAGCATGCACCTAGGTTACAAGTATAAGGAATTAACCTTTCACTTCAACAATGATAAACTAAGTTTTTATCAATGGACTACACCATCAATAGATGACAAATTTTCTCAAGTTTTTTTATTTCACATACTTATGTACATAGGTACATAAAAAGGTTAGATAATTAGTAGGTAAATTGAAAGTAGGAAGTAGGAGGTAAGCGGGTAGGTAAAAATACATAGTTAGGTAGGTAGACCTAGGTATAAGGTACGTAGACCTAGGCTTAGGCCTAGGATTAAGTAGGTAAGTGAACCTAGTTATAAAATTTGTAGACATAGGTAAACTTAGGTAGTAGTTAGGTACATATGTAAACCTAGGTAAGTAGATAGGCCTAGGCTACCTACGTACTTACCTATCTAGCTTAGATAATGTTTAGATAGGTAAATAGGTAGTAACTAGGTAGGTAGGTAGGCCTAAGCCTATTAGACCTAGGCTTATTAAAACATGTGGCAAGTTCGAATTGGGCCCGAACCCAACCCTAGGTTTGAAAAAAAATTTAAATGAAGAAAAAAGGATGTCCAAATTGAACCCCTTGGACCCCCTTATCCTAAACTTGGCCCTAATGCACCCAAATCTCCCAATTATACAAAAGCTTCGAGGCTCAAAAAAGGTTGAAAAGCTTTATAGAATAGTGATGATGGAGATGGTTCCTGGTTCTTATCATTACAAGTTTTTGCTTTGCAAATTTTTAATGTTTTTATGCAAATTTCTTTGCACATGGTGTTGTGTTGTTGTTTTCCATTTGTCCATTTTGGGTTTAAAGTTTTACATGTTTGCAAGTGAATCATATGTTGAATAATCAAAAGTGATTTGGGAATGCACAACTTCGGATTATATTCCAAACATTAAATAGCTCAAACTTCATTCACACATGATCAATTCAAAACTAAAACACAATTAATTATATTAGTGTAGATTAACACTAACATAATTAGAACTTAACTTAGAACTTGGTAGCTTAATCAACATTCTTGACATGATTCCAATAGGTGAGTGCTCAGTCTGGAGGGATGAGAATTGTCATTTTTTATTCTAGTTACTAAAAATTGAACAAAAATTGAGTTTCAGTTTTGGAGCGGATTCTAGAATCGATTTTGTTTTGTTTTGAAGAACTGGACCCAGAACTGGATTCCCAATTTCACTTAAGGGTGGAACCCAAAACTGGAACCAATCTTTTTGAAATTTCTTGTTGAAAAAACACTAAAACCAGGGGATAACTGCAGGTTAACTAGAAATTTGTAGGTTCTGGTCTAGGTTACACAGAACCACACTGGAATCGAATCTGATTTTCAAAACCAAAACTGGAATCCTGGACCCAAAATTGGAATCTTTTTTTTTAGAACTGGAACCACAAGTGTTCTAATTTAATTTTTTAGAATTGGAACCAGAGGTTTGTCTCAAAGTCAAGGACCGGCCAACACCTGTTCCAACATCCCTTTGCTCCGCAACGGAGCCGTTAAATAAGCACAATGTCCTTATTGCAGACTGTACAATAGTACTATCGGCTTCTTTTTCTTCCTTATCTGCCCTTGGCATAATCTCAAAAAAGATAGATGATGCCCATACACCTGTTGATGCTGCCCCTTATAGACTTTGTGTCCTGTTATGCACATTCTGATCCTGTTATAGGTACTAGGTGTCTGTTACAGGCCCAAAATGTCCATAATAGGATCCAAAGTCTATAATAGGCAGCCCCAATATGTGTCTGGGCATGTCCAGACACATTTTGGATGAGCAAATGGGCAGCGAGGGAAAAAGAAAAGCAGGGAGTACTTTTGTACTGCCTGGAATAAGGACCCTTTGCTTATTTAAGGTCTTAGGCTCCCCAAGCTTGATGCAATAGGGAAAGCAGAAATTTTATTTTTGAAAACAATTCCCCTGACTAGAATTAGACTGACTAAAGCCCTTGACCAATAGTTAAGGCCTCAAAATTGGGTCCCACATCTTCCAATGACCACCACCCAACTCCAGAATTTGTCTCATATTTTTCAAAAGGAGCTTTCTACAGAATCCTGAGCACCCCAAGCATGAGTAGCAGCATGAGACAAACTGACAAGAAACTTTTTTTCCTTTCCACATGCATGAAGGGTTGAGTCAGGGAGGAATGAAGGCAATGATCAAACAAATGCACTCATTTGTTTCATCTCCACCCAACTCCCATGATTCCTTTGGCACATGTCCCACAAAATACTTCTCAAACTCCTTTTTGTGTTTATCAATTTAGTTTGTTGCATGTTCACTTGAGTATATCAACTTCCAAATGCCTACTCTTTTGTATTCTATGATAGATAGATAGGAATATATATATATATGGCTCACCTACTATTCATTTTTCCTATAGGTTGCCAACAAGCAGCTTGCTGTTTCATCTATTGTTATGACAATTTTTGCAACTATGGGAATTATTTTATGACACCTCAAAAATCATGTTCCATTATGCACTGGCATGAGCTGGTGAGCATCTTGATGACTGGAAATTGGGTCCAGTCCATCGAGAATCCAAGAAATGCCAATCCTGGTTATTTCAAAAATCTAAAATACTTGGTGGTTATGTAACTTTTTCAATTTTTTGTGAATCATGGTTATATACCAAATCCCAGTCTTTGATTTTTTGTGAGAAACATGAATATGAATCCTAAGAACCACCCCTGATAACTGCTGGAGTCTGTTTCTAATAACCAGCCAACAGTGGCTGCAATCTACCAAAACCTGCTCAGAACTGCGTCATCCAACTTGTATCAATTTCAATTATCAAGTAGCACTGGATGAATTGAAGGTCAAGCAGACATTGAATTCAAATTCCCACTGTTCCCTGAGCCAGAGCTTCTCTGATGCTGACTTGTCCCCTTCTGTTCCCAAAGGCTTCCCATGTTCCCCTTTACTATTGCCACAAATTTGTGAACTATGTACATAGTGACAGAGTGAAGTAAACCATCTGATTTGGATAAGATGGGTGTCAACTGTTCGAGAGAGAAACCAGGACGATCAAAATTAAATACCTCATTGAGAAGTGGTAAAATACTTAAAATCAGTGATGCAATTTTTCCTATGATGCAAGGCTCACATGGATCCAAGCTTGCATCTGTGACACTGGCACTAAACATTCCTCACTGTTTCCACCACACTTACAGAAAACACGAACATATATTCTTGATGACAGTCACGCACATGTGATTTGTACACACATTTGCAGATCTTCCAGTGTTGAATTAACAATTAACCTCCTTTAGGTGCCCTCTAGAGCCCACCACGCCCATTTGTCCGTTCTAACTTTCTGGTCCCCGCATAGTTTAAAGACTTTGGTTTATCCTTTCCTCCTGGCGAGGTTGCAGTAAGTTTGCCATATTTGGCCCATGCAAGGGCCCTTAAAAAAAAGCGGGCAGCTAAATGTGCCTCTGTTATACACATGTGAGGTGTCTCAGAGACAACCCCTAAGACATGTACAGAGGTCAGAGATTCCTTACATGCCTATCTACAGAGAGGCATGTAAGACACTCGTGCCTCAGATATGTCTTAGGTTTGTACAGAGCTACCTTACAGCACTTGCAGAGGCACTAAGGTGCCTGTCTCTATGGAGATAGGTGTTGCAGTGGTTGCCTCTGTACAGATGTAAGGTGCATCTATGTGAAGGTTGGTCTGGATCAAAAGCTAAACAATCAAAAGTTAAACCTTGTGCTCAATGTATTGTGCTTGCTATCATGATTTTAGCCTCCAGTACAATTTCAATTTGTAAGTTGAGATTGTTGAAAATTTGTGTGCTGCACAAGCTTGAACAATTTGCAACCTCACAATGGTGGTTCAAAGTGCCTCAATTAAAATCTCAATGAAAATCCATAAGACTTTGAAACTATACATCGCCAAATTCCCTACCTGGTCAATGGATGGTTAACAGATGACCCTATCACAAAATGCCCAATGACATTGTGAAATCCCCTACTTGGTCAATGGATGGTAACACACAACCCACCTGATGCTATTGCAAGGGAAATTGCACTTTATAAACCCTGCTCTTGCTAGTGTTAAAAACCCAGTCCAATGCTTTACAATGGCCAAACACATCTTAACTAACAAACTCGAAATTAATCCTGACTACAATTTTTCATCATGCACCTCAACAACATACTGGATTTAAAAATCCTGACGTCCCCCATGATTGGATCCTCATGTTGACAGGGCCCTTCAATCCAGGATGTCAAGGTGCAGAAGCTGCTGCTTCTTGGCATCATCCATAAACAGTAAAAACTTGATGTGTCCTTCCTTCCCTTGGGTGTAGATTATTTCATGCCGCGCTTGCTTCCTTGACCAGATTACCCATCTACGGTTTCAAAACCTGATGGCCTTAAAGTATATAAGTTTGACATGGATAAAAATCAAAGCTTCCCTTATGCTCCTCACCACCACGCATTGCTGGATGACAACCAACACACTCTCTGTTTGCCTCACCCAGCAGCCACCTGGGGCAAATGTTTGTCAATGTAGATGAACTCCAAGAGCTTGCCAAATTGTTGCTTTTCACCTCGAGTAAAGAGAGCATCCATGGTACTCAGCATTGTCCTGTGGTTCTCTCTTTTTCAACAAAAATAGTTGGGTAAGGCTAATCGGTCAGAAAACCAACTCAAGCCTACCATGAACTATTGGTTCTTTGCCAAGTTCATTTTCGAAACTCACCAATTCTTTGGAAAACTTTTTAAAACCTGGATCCTGCAGGTGGTTTATTCTAATTTTTAAATTTAAAAACCATCTGTTCTTTGATTTTGAAAATTTCCAAAAACTTGAAGCCAAACATTTAATAAGAGTAAAACCTAGGAGCAGAACCTTGGACCCTGGGATCCCTTGCACCCGAGGATGACAACCAAAATGCAGGATGGGACTAAGCCAAAGAAAATAATACAGGATGAACTCGAATTTCAGTCCTCAACCCTTGATGATTTGAGTTTTCTTTTGTTTTTTAGTGTTTTGTCTGCATTGTCTATATGTTTACTACAGGTCTACTTATGTTATGGGATACCTAATGAGAACTTAGTTTGATGGCTTCATGAGATGCTTGACATACAAAATTGGGAAGTCTTACATTAATACAATCCTTTTATTCAGAATAGAATTGAAACTTCATGGGGGAATTCACTTCCTAGACATGACACATTGGTGACATTGGTGGCGTCTATACTACCCTTCCTATTTTAGGAGTTGTTGTAGAAAACAAAAGCCCCAAAGGGCTATTCACCCCTAAACTGAACCTTCCATTGGGTGGGTAAATTGAAGCTAATGATCAAAATTCACTTTGCTTCAACCTAGATAGAGTACTTGTATTCATTTGCAACATGCAATGGACCTTGATTAAAGCTTTAAAATGTCATAGCATTACATATATGCTTATTAGAAGCAATGATAATTAGTGAGACCTACTTCTAAGAAATCAAGAAGACTTTTGCAAAATACTTGTTCATGGTGCCAAAGCATCAGTTGTGTTTTCCGGATGGACTAATAAGCATTGACAAAACATTTAAGCACTCAAAAGGTACGTCAAAGCAAGTTCATGAACTTTCAAAGCATTGTGTGTGATTTCTAAATGGATTGAAAAACAATGACAGAGCTTAAACTAAGCATTTAAGTGGTACACCAAAGCAAATTCTTGGTGTCAAAAGGTGCTGTACTTGACCAACCTCAATGGGAGCTATCAAACTTTCAACTTCGACCTTGAAACCTTCATGAAAATTTCTATTTCCTCTAAAACATTAATATCACTAAGTTGGAGAAGAAACTTTCTATAGCAGTTAATGCACAATGAGAGTTCTCAAGCTTCTCTACAAGCTAAAAACATATGGCAAGAGTTTGGGAATTCGATAACATCGAATGAAGACAACAAAATTGGAGGGGCGTGCGCATGTGTTGACATATTCTTTTGTAACTAGGTTGTGATTAGATTTTTTATCCCATACAATTTGAGTTCCCTTTCAATTGTGTTAACTCCATAGGTAAATAATAGTAAAATTCCATAAATAATAGTAATAATAAATTAATATGAATGATCAAGTATTAAATATTAATTAATATTTAATTAATGTCACCAAAAAAGCCCCAAGAAGCATCAAACATCTCCGAATAAATATTCTGAAATATTTAATACACTAGTTAATTATTCAGTATTTAATTAATTGCTAAATATTTAACTAATAATTATAATTTATTTAATATGTAATATCAATTGATTAAGTAATTTTAATTTATTCAGTGGTATTTAATCTTAATGACGAAATAAATAATTAATAATTATAAATATTAATGTGAATTAATTTATTATTAAAATTTAACTAGTTGTTAATTAATTTATATTGAATGAGTAATCAATTAATATCTAAATTTTAGTTTTCTAAGAAATATTTAATTATGA
>Ga0209611_10014173_pt1 | contig 10734 bp, 4 predicted proteins | sample S1TSphgellanicum_3_FD_187693 | JGI IMG/M metagenome (GOLD analysis project Ga0209611, IMG submission 187693) | Host-associated microbial communities from peat moss isolated from Minnesota, USA - S1T2_Fc - Sphagnum magellanicum MG (SPAdes) (version 2) | ecosystem: Host-associated > Plants > Peat... | reverse complement strand
GCTCGTCCTAGCACCAAGTGTGCTCTAACTTTGCACTAACCACTTTGTGTGGGTTGTGTGCAGGCCCGTGTGAGTGACTAAAGCTTGTCAACTCTTCCTAGTCCCATCCCGGAGCTCCAACCCGCCCCTCTACCCCTCAAAGGGTTGTGAGCTAGGGAGCGTGCTCCGACTCCTCCTTATTCCGCTGCTTTCTACTTGGGCTCACATTTGAGTCCCTTGAGGAGTTAGGGGTGCGTCAAGCAAACTCACACCACAAAGTTCCTTCATAGTCCATGTTATTTCATAATCATCACAACTTTTGTCAAGAGCCTAGCAAGTCTACCATTTAGTCCCTAATTAATCATGTTAATTGTTCCATTTTGCCCAAATTTGTCCCATGAAAATATTCAAGTATTTGTCTAATAATCAATCCAAGCTCCTCCAATGTTCACAAAATTCTAGAAGTGTCTTATGTCTATATGAAAATCACCCATACTTCCATTAGTGTTCACTTTTGGTTTCATTGAATTTTTTCTTGAGTTTTGTAAGTTTTCAAAACCACAAGAAATTTTTCCCATGTTTAGAAACCTCCATGTGATTCTTTAATGGTCCAATTCAAGTGGCATACATTTACTAATTAGTTCTTAATGTCCAAGTGTCTTCATTTAACTTCCCATTTATTGCTAGCATTAAGTATAACCCTATGATTGTCCATGTAATTTCCATCTTTAGTCTAGTGTGTTTTGTTGGTAGTCCTTAAAATTCTCTTGTAGTCCAAGTAAAATCCTTCCTAAGTTTCAAATGTTGCTAATAGTCACTTTCACCCCATTTGCAGTCCTAGTGTTTTCCATTTGGAATCCCACAATTGTTAATGTCAATCATTAAAGCCTAGTAGTAATTCATTTTTAGTTTTTTACATCCCAACAACTCACTGGAACCTTGCATTGTGGTCCATGGGATTCCATTTGGAGTCTGTTTTGTCCATAAGCCATTAACAAAACTCCCATTTGCCATCCATGAACACATAACCCACATCTTTAGTCCCATATTTGTCTTAATTGGTCCCTAACACCTTGTGATAGTCCATAACCCGCATCTTCAATCCCACATGTTTTCTAGCTAATCCCTAACATGTAGTAGTAGTCTATAACTTGCATCTTCAATCCCATATGTTTCCTAGCTAGTCCCTAACACCTTGCATAAGTCTATGTAACCCACATCTCCAATCCCATATGTCTCCTAGCTAGTCCCTGATACCTTGCAAGAGTCCATGACCCGTATTTTCAGTCCCATATGTCCCACTTTTAGTCCTTACCACCTTGTAGCAACCCCTAACACCTTACAATAGTCACCTTAACTTTCATATTTGGTTAGGGTGCACTAAAGATGAATTGATGTCCATCATGGAACAAAACCATAGTTGTTTTTACCATGCATGATAGTGAGCTAAATGTACATATAGCTTTCTTATTCAAGTCCTTTGAATTTTCACTACTAGAATTCCTATTTTTTCAAACTAACCAAATTGACTAAATGGGTTTTTTTTATTAGAGAAGATGTATTTTTGACTAAAGGCCAAGGGCTTGAATGACAATGGGTATTTTTTGACTAGAAATCGGACAACTAATCAAATTGGACTTTAAAATACCACTTAGTCAAATTGGTTAATGGCTTAGTCAATAAGACCACCCAATCTAATCAAATAGGCAAATGCCCTAATCAATAAAAACACCTATTAAACTCAATCAATAGGGCTAACTAAGTAGGCTTAGTCAAAGTGGCCAATGGCCTAATCAAAAGGGCCAATTGCAATTTTTAATATTAGTTAGGTATCTTCAAACTACATTTAACATTTTGACTATGTTGACCAATTAGAAAAAAGTTGAAAAATGTAAAAGTTAGTTAAACATAATTAAATGAATCATGAACAAATTAATTATGATTAAACTAATTATATATATGGTTTATCTAACTATGATTAAATTGATTATATTGAAATTAATTATGGTTCAACTACTTATGAAAAAATTAATTAAAATTAAAACTAACCATAATTAATCTTACCATGGTCAATTTAACAATAGTTGGTTTATCCTTAGTAAGTTTAACCATGATAATTAGTTCAGCATAATTAATTTAACCATTACTAGTTAGGTCATTGTTGGTTTTGCCATAATACATTTAACCATGGTTATTATAAGCATAACTAAATTAATTATGTTAATTTTTAAGATATTATTATTTTACCCTAATAAATCTAACCATAATCAATAGACCCATAATTAATTTAAAACTATTATTAATTTAACCATGGTTGGTTTTCCCATAATTATTTTAAACACTTTATTTTAACCATATATTATTTCACTCATATTTATTTTACCCACATGCATTTTACTAATGGTTAGTAGTTTAACCATTGTTTCTTTTGCCATAAAATATTTATTGATTAATTAAATTAGCCATATTAACTTTATTAATGGTTAGTTTAATCAAATTTATTTAGTCACAATTAGTTTAACCATATTAACTTTATTAATGGTTAGTTTAGCCATGGTTAATTTTGCCATAATTATTTAAACCATTTTGATTTTAACCACAATTATTTCATTCATCTTTATTTTAACCAAAATTAATATTTCCATAATTGGTTTTGCCATAAAATATTTATTCAATAGTTACTTTAGCCATATTAATTTTATTAGTAGTTAATTTAATCAAATTTATTTACTCATGTTTAATTTAACCATTTCTAATTTAGCCATGGTTAATTTTGTTATAATTATTTTAACCATTTTGATTTTAGCCATAATTACTTTTTTCATCTTTATTTTAGCCATAATTACTTTGTTCATCTTTATTTTAGCCTTAATTAATTTATTCATATTTTTTTTAGCCATAAGATATTTATTTATTGGTTAGTTTAGCCATATTAATTTTATTCATGGTTAGTTTAACCATTTTTAGTTTTATTCATGGTTAGTTTAATCATATTTATTTTACTCGTTGTTAGTTCAATCATTTATAGTTTAACCATAAGATATTTATTCATTGGTTAGTTTGGTCATATTTATTCATTGGTTAGTTTGGCCTTATTTACTTTATTAATGATTAGTTTCACCATATTTATTTAAATATGGTTAATTGAACCATGATTAGTTTAGTCATGCTTATTTTTAATTTTTGGTTGGTTTAGTCATTATTAGTTTAATAATCATTAATTTTTCCTAGGTTAAATTAGTCACCTATTTCACTTATGTAATGTAAGTATGTGGCTAAATAACATAAATACAATTAGCTTATATGTAGGTGTATTTATTTATACATACCCTACCTATACTCCACCTATTTACCTATATTTTAACCTATAAGTAACCTAGTTATGTAGGCTAAAGTAGGCCATTTATATACCTATGATAAATTACTAGTTGGTTAACTAGTTATTTACCTAAAATACATTAATGAACTAGTTAGATACTAACTATTATTAATTTTTATTTTAACTTAATTAACATACATATCTACCTACCTTTTTAAAAAAAATTATTTACTTAATTTATGTATCTTACATAGTTATTTAGGAATAATGTTATGTGAACTAAAAGGCTCTAATGTTGTGTGGACATGAAAATGTTTCTCCCTCTCAAAAGTTTACCCCATATTGTTTGTTATCCTTTCCAAATGATGAGCAATATAAATAGATGCATCATAAACATCCAAGACATAAAAAATATTTTAAAAAGGAAGGTCACTTGGGATGAGCCAATTGAAAAGGCTCAACCTTAAAGGCCAAATTCAAAATGAAATAGGATTTTCCTACCTAGGTCATCTAGGTCTAGTCTTAATCTAAGTGGTGTACATTTAAACCTAGTATAGGTCATAGCTTAGGTTGCCCTAGCATACTTGAGGCTTTTGTACCTAGTTGCTAATTATAAGCTCCTAGACCTAGGTCTAAATGTTTAGGTTATAGGTTCCTAAACATAAGGGCCTTAAAAGTAGGTATGTAATTTTAGGATTAACCTTGGTTGTTTAGGTTCTATTCACATGGCATAGCTTAGTGCCCAACGTTTAAATGCCACATAGCATAACTTAATGGCTGATTTTTAAATGCCACATGGTGTAACTAGGTGGCCATGTTTAAATGCCATGTGACATGGCTTAAATGGCCAATGTTTAAATGCCATGTGGCATAGCCTAGATGGCCAATGTTTAAATGCAACATGGCATAGCCTAGGTGGCCAATGTTTAAATGCCACATGGCTTAATTTGTTTGCCCATTGTTTAAATGCCACGTGGTTTAACTTGTGTGGCCATTGTTTAAATGTCACATTTGCCTAGTCAAAATGGTGTTTGACCAGTCAAAAAATCATTTGATTGTTATATTAACCAATCAAAATGACTAATCAAAAGTACTAGTCAAAATGAGTAGTCAAAAATGCCAACTTAGGCTTGGATCAAAAAGTACATGGCCCAATCACAATGTACAAGTTCAAAACGACTTATCCAAAATGACTGAGAGGTTTTTTTACGCCTATCCAAAATGGGTCTTTTTTTACCAAAATTTCTAGTAAAAAAATAGGAATTTCAGTAGTATTTGCTCCAATATATCTTATTATGCCATTGAAAGTTCATGTGACTATAGTTAACTTGCATAGACAATATAGACATCTAAGTCATTTTGATATGTAATCATATAGAGATTTAACGCATTAGTTTATTATATTGTTTCATTGTTTAAATTTGTTAACCTTATACGAACTTTTGTGTCATTTTCAATTCTAGCAAAGAAGAATTAAGTGCCTACGTAGTTTGCCACCATAAGCCTTTCAATTGGCTTTATTAAGTTGGATCCAACACCACAACTAATAGGCGGGCAATGTATTATGGTAATAGTCACATCTCTTAAGCGCAATCATCATTGAAAGTTGAAGGATGCCCATTAGCCATTTGTATACCCAAAGGCACAACTGTTAGAAATAATATTCATTTCTAATTCTTAATGTTGATGAATGTGTTAAACATTCATCAAAAGGATGAATAATATTCACATACTTATAGTAGTTAGGTTAGGTTGAATAGTGGTGGCTAGAGTTTAGAAGTGGATGTTATTTAGGGCTTGGCGGTGACTAGGGTTAGGGTATGGTGACGGCTAGGGTTAGGGTATGGTGACGGCTAGGGTTAGGGTTTGGTGGTGGCTAGGTTAGGGTTAAGTGGTGATTACTTTAGGGTTAAGAGATAATATATAATGGAGTGGTTTTGAGTAGTCTTTCATTCTTTCTTTTCATGGTTTTTGAGTGCACATAAAACCTTCAAACCTTGTTAGTTGTTGCAAGTCATAGTTTTGTGATTGTAACATTTGAAGCATACAACTTTTGTAATTTTCTTATTAGTTAATACAATTGTTCCATTTCATGAACCTTGAATCTTTCATTTCTTGTTTGTTTTCAAGTTGTTTCCAATAACAACGAGTAGTATTTCCTAATTAAAAACACAAGAATACCCATCTTGTAAAGAAGAAATTGTTGTTAGGTTCTACTGCTCGAGAAAAGCAAACACTTGTAGATAGTTTGAGATTTTCACAATGTGAAGAGGAGGATGGGGAAGAGGAGGTGGAGGATGAGGAAGAGGACAAGGAGGAGGAGGAGGAGGTACATGTACATCTAACAAAAGTAAAACTGATGACAAATGACCAAACTATGAAGAACCCCCTAAAGAAGATGAAGAAGAAATGTGAAAAAATGCTAGTTGTTATGAAGGTTTCTACTTGTACAAAAACGCATGCTACAAAGGCCACCAAGTTGAATCCTAGGAAATATAATGTATGCCATATGTACCAAGCATGTAGCTTGTCCTTGTTCAATAGAATTTTTTTGTTTAATTGTTGTTATTGCTTTTGTATTCAATCTTATTGCCAAGGATTTCGATAGGTGGAGACAAATCAACTTGCACATGAGTTTTCAGCATCACATCTCATTTGGCTACAAGCACCTTGTGGACTATATAAAGTTAAATTATAACTCAAGGTTTAATATAGCAAGGTTGATGGCATTATCAAACTTTACACATTAATTATCATATCAAGTCTGCTTGCATAGGCTTTGAACCCTATATGTGTTCTGCAAAGATCTTGTTGTATACAGCATGGCAATTCTCCACACATAGATGAATGGGTGTGTACTATCATTATAGCTACAATTGGGGTCAATGTGGTTTTTCCCTTAAGACATACGTGATTTGTGCAAGTCCGAATGTACAAAACAGTTTGGATATTGCAATATGTAGCATTTTGGTCATTTTTTGTGTGGGGACCTTCATCTAGGCTGGTACATCCTTGGAGTTATTTCTCTATCTATTTGTCTATTTGAAAGATCATCATTTGTAGTCTAGGTCCTTTTAGTGTAAATTAATTCAACAAGAGTATGAATTAACTATGAACAACAATCAATAGTGTATGATCCATGAACTAATGTTCTTGTTATTAAGTTTGGATTTCTAAAGCATAGGAAATTTCCTAATTGTGGTTGTGGCATGCTCAAAATTTGAAGTAAAAAAGGACTATTCTATCCTTGGCAACAAAACAAACAAAGTGTTCAATGCAATGGTAGTTCTATCTTTTATTGGCTTTGCATTCAATGCTACCATTTTGCTTGAACTACCAATAATTTGATCATTAGCCCTCCCAACTAGGTAGTTAGTTAGGGATGAATATGAAGTACTAGTTTTAGATATCACTCTGCCAAGTTTGTAATAATTTCAAACTTTTGTTTGAGGATTTGCAAGTTAAATATGATTAGAATTGAATTGGCCCAATCATGCACCAAATGTGTTCAAGATTATCTTTGCAATTTCATGATGTAGCTAATTAGTATTCATGTATAAGAAAGGAATCAAAAGTTGTCGAAAATAGTGTGTTACAGGTAGTTGTGAATCCAATAATAATTCGAAATATTTACAAATTTCTTGTAATGTAAATGGCACTGTTAAAAAGTATCTAATGAGAATGGTTCTACAGTCCTTTCAAGTTTTGAATTATCTTTTCTACTGTCACCTTCATATTTCAAATTAGTGTTTGTAGCAAAATATGTGTTCTAGATTGGTTGTAAAATATGAGAATTGAATATTTGAACTTATTATCTTTAAGTGATTATGTATGGATGTAAATTTGGTCCAACCCAAAGTAAATATATGTACAAGCTTTCATCTATTTGTCACTACACAAATCCTTTGTTGCAAATCAATTTAAGGGGTTCCGACCAAACCCTTGGCATTTGGCAAATTAACCTAAATATGTAATATTGTCTAGGCTAGTGGTTACAAAAAATCAAGACAAGTATTATAGATTGTTACTTTTTGAATAAGAAATAACATGTGATTTCTGGAATTTGTTTAACCTTAGAGTTATTGAACTAGGGCCATTACTCCATGCCACCAAGAATATGACCATTTAAATAATTACTAGGTTCGTTTCCAAGGAAATACACTTTGCATTTCCATTTCACTTCATAACAATTGTGATTGCCATTCCATTGTTTGTTAATCCTTTTCAATCATGGATGGTTTGGGCTGGATCTAATGTAGGAATTGTTTCAAGTATTTTTTACTATGGATTCATATGGTTTGCACGCCATCTAAATTGTGGTTAAATTATGGGCTACAAAAACATGAAAATTAGTTACTAATTCCCAATGCCCAAATAGATTTTCCTTTTACTTCCTACATGTTGTTAGCATTCATTAAACCTCTATGATTATCCATGTAGTTTCCATCTCTAGTCTAGTACATCTTGTTGGTAGTCCTTGTAATTCCCATGTAGTCCAAGTAGAATCCCTCCTAAGTCCCACTTGTTGTTGATAGTCGCTAAACTGTTATGATTGTCCATGTAGTTTCCATCTTTAATCCAGTACATCTTGTTGTAGTCCATGTAATTCCCATGAGTCCAAGTAGAATCCCTCTTGGGTCCCACATGTTGTTGACAATCATTAAACTTCTATGATTGTCCATGTAGTTTCCATCTCTAGTCTAGTACATCTTGTTGGTAGTCCATGTAATTCCCATATAGTCCAAATAAAATCCCTCTTGAGTCCCACATGTTGTTGACAATCACTTTTACCCCATCTATAGTCATAGTGTTTTCCAACCAGAATCCTAGAGTTGTTAATGTGAGTCACTAAAACCCAACATCAATCCATATTCTTCAATTTTTAGTCTTGATTGTTCCAAAAAGTCATTCAAACCTTGGATTGTGGGAATTTATCAAACTTTTCCAAATTTCCAATGTATGGATTCTTGCATTATCATACTTTTTTTTGTCATTTAAAGAATGTTTTCTTTGGTTTTTAACCAGTTGTCTTCATGTAAAAGACAAATTTGGATTGTTAACAATCATTGAAAGTAGGCCTATGTTAGAAATGCGCCAACTCTTATACATTGCCAACAATGACCATGTTGGAAACTTATTGAGATTTGATCAAATTTTCCTAAAACCCTTGAACACATCCTTTAGAACCTAGGCTTCAAGATGAATCTAGTATAAAGGAAGTCAAAAAATTTGGTCAAAAAAATCTGGAAAGTATTTTGCCATGAATTGAATTGCATGTTGGAGATTACAAATAAAGAGTTGTGTAAGTAAACCTTGGAATTCAAACCCTAGAAGAAAATACATGTATCATGCAAATGGTTTTAAGTTGTACTTGGCAGATGTAGACAGTAAGGGGTTGGAACATAGTGTTGTGAGGAGGACCTCATGTCCTATGTCATATACACATATATACCCCACTTAATGGAAACCACTTAATAATGTTTGCTTAAAACCTTGCAATGATGCCCCATTAGCTCAAAACCAAATAAGGCTCAATTATAGTACAAATCTATGAATTGCATTTTCCTATGAACCATATAAAGAGAACTAAAGAGGTGATGATTTTACTCATTACAACAAGTTCAGTTTCCAAAGCAAAACCATGCTCTAAAACCAACATGTATTTTGTCCATAAGGTTGCAACCTAAGGACAATTTCACATTGCCCTCGCATAAATTTTCCATATGATTGATGCCACCTAAACATATCAACATCACAATTTTCACTAGATTCAAGAACATGACAACAAATTGAAGTACATGTTTTCAAATTTGTGCCCTAACAACTAACAAGATTTGATGCCCTATACCCCACATGTAAAGGGGCTATGGTAGACAATAATAAGATTGGTGATAATCTAATTTGAGGATGTGGCACACAAAGAAAGAGAAACCTTTATATTGACATCTAGGTACTTAATATATTTATGCTAGATCTCTTGGGTGGTATTAAATGTTGACATTATGCACTCATAGAGTATTTGGAAATGAGCTGCCTCCCTAGTTGCCTCCTTCAAAGCTATGTATCCTTGTGTCCAATTTAAAACTCTTAGACTTATGTGCAGCAATAAACAATGGGGTGTTCATTCCTTCATCTAGCCAAACTAAAGTTAATCACATAGATAAAAATTAAAAGGTTGTGATAAAGGTTATGGAGCACTTTTGGAATAGTACTCATGTAGTTTAATTAACAATATCATGAAATGAACAAACTAGATAGTGTTAAATCAAATCACCCTGCACAAGTGTCTCGCAAGCTATCTAAGCCTCACAAGGTTCAGTTGTTCTACACATCTACACAACTTATGCCTGATATCACTGTATTCAAGAGGGTAAGTGCATACTTCTTGACTTGCTTCCACCATGCTAATCAACAAGGCTTGTTCAAATTTTCAATAATGTAATACCCATCTTGAGAATGCATATTTTGTAGATAGTTAAAACTATGGAATTATGTTGTTTTTATTTGGTCTTAACTATTGAGGTATGTTCATGAAGTGTTACTATTACTAGTTTGAACTTGTCACAAGGGGCAGAACTATTATGTGATGAACTGTTCATTGAAACTAATGTAGTCCAACTAATCAGATCTCACATTGTGCTGAATTATGTAGGCAACAACACTTATATGATTTGACTATTGTTGGGAACGTCTCAATAAATCACAACTATGCCAATTTGCACCATAATAAATCCATGGAATTTTCTAGAATCAATGTTTTAGATACCTATAATTTTTTCTATACATAAAAAGTTTTGCCAAGTATAAAATGCATTCCATTGAAATAACACATTCATGTAGGGAATTTTACAACACTAAAATGATATAATGTGAAGTTTCATATAGTTGATTCTTTTGTGAATGAATGGTCTTGTTGTGAAATGCCCACAATTGAATGCGTTTAATTTCTGTTGTTTTATACACCCACACATTGATGGACAATACCAAAGCGTTATGTTTATGAACCACTTGTTTATGATCACAGATTTGAGGGTTTTTCTTGAAAATGAACAAATAATGTACTTACCATCTTCCATCTAAAATTTGTCTTCTTTGTTTTCTATCTACAAATGCCTCAAATGCATGTTAGTTTGTCATGATGTTCACAAGACTTCTTGGTTGGTGCATAGGTGTTCAAAGATTGATCCCATGTCTTGTAACCATATCATGAGGCACCAAAAAAAATTCAAGGGACAAATGTGTTTGTGACAAAAAAGATATATATAAGGTGAAATTTTTTTAATGTGTACCACATAGGATGAAAAGGGCCTAGTCCTTTCTATAGTCCTTTTTTACCCTATATTTTGATCTTCATAAAAAATAATGAGTCAAAAGTTGTCAAAATTTTCAGAAGAACTATATTTTAAACCATTACAATTCTAGATTCCATCATAATC
>Ga0209611_10014172_pt1 | contig 10734 bp, 9 predicted proteins | sample S1TSphgellanicum_3_FD_187693 | JGI IMG/M metagenome (GOLD analysis project Ga0209611, IMG submission 187693) | Host-associated microbial communities from peat moss isolated from Minnesota, USA - S1T2_Fc - Sphagnum magellanicum MG (SPAdes) (version 2) | ecosystem: Host-associated > Plants > Peat... | reverse complement strand
TGGCGGGGGCCGAGGGGGCACGGGCGGGGAAGGACCGGGCGGGGGGAAGCTCAATGGGTGCATTATGCACCAGGTTCACACTAGTATGCTAAAAAGACGCACTCAAAACAAACTTCATTCAAAAGAAGCCAAAATCTAAGTAAAGTAATTAGCAATCATTTTTTTATAAAAAAATTTTTTGGCTAAATATTGCCATATTTGTACATAAAATAAATAGAGGTCATGCTACAAGTACAAGGAGGGGAAAAAATAGGGGAAAAAAATGCTTTCATCCAAATATCTAAAAATAATATGTCCATGGCCATTTGATGGCCAAATCACTCCATCCATCATGATAAACCCTATTTACTTACTACCAAAAAATAAAAATAAAAATGCATTTTAGAAATATGCTACCATTGTGTTATGATGTGTGTAATTAGTTATGACAAGTTATGAATTTTCACACAATGAAGTTGTATTTTGTGAACTCAAACAGAGCTACAAAGTTTGAAATTGAATATTAAACATGAAAATGTGAAGAATTTTGAACGCTAGAGCTCGAGGTTCATCATTCAATTGTTAATGTCCTTCATGAATCTAAAGTTGTTAGTTACTTATGATTGTTGTAATAGTAGTAATGTTAGAAGTTAGTTGGTCAATGGTGTTTTATTTTTTGAAATTTTAGTGTGCATATAGGATTGTGAAGGCCATAGGTCCAACTTTTACACTATGCACATTTCAAAGTTTGGGGTGGTTCATTGAACATGAAAACATTTTATGATAACATCTAGTAACCTAGGGTTTTCGGATTTATTTTTGTGAATGTTTTTGTCTATGATAGATTTTCAAATGCAATTGCAACATGATTAATTATAAAAGTTATGGTCTTTGAATTTTGTGGTGCAACTTTTTTGATTTCAAGTTTTGGAATTTGCTTGATTTTTTTTTTCGGATTTTTTTATTATGTGTGTTATTGTTCTTGTAATTTGATCTAGCATCATTTAATGTTTTTTTGTGATTGGCAATTTTTTTTGTGTTTAATGCTTGGTGTCAGGGTTTTGTGGGGCACACACTTGAGATGGGGAGGGGCATGGGGTGGTCATTGGGTGCAAAGCTTTTAGGGATGGTATGTTGTATTCATTGGGCCATTGAAGTTGCCTACAACTTTTAAGGTCAAAGGTGTTGTTTTGTAGTTGTAATGTTATGAATGACAAAATATTGTTGTCAATTCAATCTCAATCACATCCATTAATTCCACACCTCCTCCATGGCATGGTTCATTTAATACGCTAATCATGATTTCTTTTGATTTGATGTAGGTAGGTGGTGTGAATTCACTTGAAGTGTTAATCAACTTGTGTTTCGATTCCACAAATGTAGGTTGTGTTGAACGTCCAACCAAGAAACAACATAAGAATTACACGTTGTTTCAAAATGGTAAGATAGTTGGGCAACCAATTTGCTTGGGTAGAATTTAAGATTGGTGATTGCATTTTGGTATTTGTCAAATGCATAGTGTCTGACGTCATTACATGTCAAGCCATACACATCATGCTTAAATGTGACAATGTAGATAAACACATGGGGAAACAATGAACGAACCATGACATCCTAGCAAGGGGCTAAAGAAAAATGAGATTTATTACAACAATAACAACAAACATGCTTGAAATCTTGCCTTGTTTAATGTTGGATGACCATTGTTTATTTTGCAAAAAGTTGGTAATGTTGATGTTAAAGATAATCAATGTAAAATTAACTAGTTTGCCACTCTTTTCCGTGTTTTACAAAACAATTGACCCATAGTTGAATATGAATAGTTGAAACCTTTGTTCAATTTTTTTTTAATTAAAATTTTGTCTAGAAAACATTGGATTGATGATTTGGGTGAGTGACAGTGGAACACAAGTTCATTACCAAATTATAAAAGCATTGAAAGTGGAGTTTTGTAACTCTCGATTAGCTATGATGAAGTGACTTCTATCAACAACCAATAATGGTTGTCTATACATGTGTACATGTTGGACAATTGGGTGTGCATAGCCTAAATCATGGGTGCCTTTTGAATATTGAGAACTTAACAAATTGTGCTATGGAATCTTTGTCACATGAAAGAGGTTTGGGTTGAACTAACATTGCAACAAATCTTGTTGCATTTGGTATAGACAATGTTAGTGTTTTCCAAGGTGTTAAGTCTAATGCGACAAAACAATTTGAAAGACATGCACTATATTAAACTTGGGGGTGCATTACATTTCTCACCAAACAAACATAATTGTGCATAGATTGCTTGTTTTTCTCTCGGTGCATTAAGTCAAGGAATGACTCCAATCCTTGTATTAATATTTTTGCAAAAGTCCCAAACACCATTTGGAACTCACAAAATTGGTCAACATCATGGAAACCAAATGCCTAAAACTACTAAAAAATGTGAAGACTAGATGAAGTTCTATGCTTAGCCCAACCAAGCAATTGATGATAGAATACAAGATTTTGTTCATGAAAATGGCCCTCTAGACATGGATGCAAACTTTCAAGCTACAACAAACTTTGAACACTTGATTAATTTGGACATGTTGTCCTTATCTTGTATCCTCCCACTCTTGGAATTTATGCATTACAAGTGATTAAGCTTTCTCAAAGAAACAACATTTTTGTTTATGATTTTGTTAGTGTAATGAAGATTTGTCAAACACAATTATATTCCCGATTTATTGATATTGCCACAAAATTCAAGTGGATGCATTCAAGGAATACCATTTTTTATTAGACTGTGCTCATGAAAACATCACTTTGCAATGGCAATAGATGCAAATTTCTTCTTTTGAACATCTCATTTTCAATTTAAATTCCTTAGATTTTATGTTAGTGTATTGATGAATATCACAAGAGAAAATCTTTGTGACAAAAGATGCTTAAGATCAATGTGCCAATGGTGTAGATGCAACCATGCATTACAAAAAAAGGTGTCCCTCTATGCCAAATGATTTCATTGGATTTTTAGTGAATTCACTAATTGTAATGAACAGGGACAAGTGAAAAAGCAATGAATTCATTGGTTTAGTGAACTGCACCCACATTTTGTAGCAATGATAACAAGTTTGTTTTTAATCCATTTATTTCATTGTGTTTGAAGGTTTTTATTTTGTAACATTAAAATATTCATCACATATTTTGGGTTAATTACTTTTAGGGATTTCTATGGTACTTGTTGTAATTGGTCTTTCAAACAAGGAATGGTTGTGAGTAAAAATACATTGTAATAAGCTTGAGAGCCTTCCTCTTTATGTGTCAATACAATCATGTGTATATGTGTTGTGGGGTGTAAAACAAAGATTTTCAAGTAGCAATTGGAGACATTATTATAATATTGAGTTCTAAAATTTTATTATAAAAATTTCTAATAATATCACATGTACCTATTGAGATGTCATGAATTTTTGAACATGTAAGGATTGAAATACAATTAACATGTAACATGTGTGTCAACTGGTTTTGTAGGGTAATACAATGGATGTGGTGGGCATGATAAATCTTACATAAATTATTAGTTAGTTGTAAATGCAATTTTATAAACTCTATGTCAAGAACCTATTTGAATTAAAAATTTGAATATAAACATGCACAACAACAACTATAAACAATGTTCACAAGTATTGTTCCTAGTTAAACTCATGTTTTACCATTCAAGTTACATCATAAATGAAAATTCATAAATTCAATTCTAACCAATGTTTAAAATCAAGAAAGGTTGAAGAAAAAATCTTTAAAATCTTCCCTTCAAAATTTAAAAAAAATGTAACTACTAATTAACTACATACTAAACATTAGACTAACTACTATTCCTTTTCCCCATAACAACCATCATTCACTTGCAACTTCCAAGTGAGTCAACAATGCACATTTATAAGCTGTTCTTCACCAATTTGCAATGAACATGAGCTAAGCTTGCACCTAGGGAAAATCATTTTTTGTATGTTTTATGGAACATGTGAAATAAATGAATATTTTTTGGGTATGGTATGAAGTAATAAAATATTAAAAGATTTTATTTTGAGTACATGTTAGATAAATTCTCATAATCTAACTTTAAGCACCCTATTTACACTTACATAAATCATAAATCATTAGTTTTTTCATGCAATATTTTTTTGCATGTCATTTTGAAAAATTAAAAATTAAAAATTCATGGGCTTGCACATAGTATAATGGTTTATGCATTAGTATCAAACCCTACCAAGCTAATATGATTAAAGGAAATACCAACCTTGTACTAGTATTAGCCTAATAACTTAAGGTTTTACCAACCTTCTATTAATTTTGATATTAGTTATATTTGATATGTACCAATGTTGGCATATTTTTCTTTTATGAAAGAACCTTTTGTCTCAATTTTGACATTAAAAAAAGTTTTGGTTAAGTTTTTGAGTTCAGGCTTGAACTCAATTTTTCAAAATTTTAAGCCTATATTTTTTGTTTGGCAAAATAAATCCAAAATTCAAGAGCTTCTAGGCCTAGTTCATAGACAACATATGATTCCATGTACACACTATTGACTCCCCAAGGTTGGAAATTGTATAGGTACAAACTTTTACAAATTAAACTTGCAAATTGTGAATGTGCCTAGTTTCACAACAAATTAAAATGAATCATCTACTTAAAAAATTCAGCCTACTTGCTAACTTTGAAAAAATAAATTCAATGTGCCTACTTTAAGAATGTGAACTCGTATAACCGTGAACCCAACTACCAAGGAAGGTAGCTAGGTAAAACACACAAAAGAAAGAAACATAAATATCAAAACATGGAAAGGAAAAGTTGTTATCTAAAGGCAACCCTATTTGACATAAAACTTACCAAAAAAGGTCCTCTAGTAGCTTGAGTGATTAAAAGGTAGTGCTTTCCAATTGTATGGAAAATACTTTTGAGTTGCAAAAAAAATAAAATTCCTTCATGTTGGCCTCTTCATTATGCACGTTGTTTTCCAACAATTGCTTTGTATTGCAGTTCTAATTACCTTTTGTTGCAACTACCATCATACTTTAGAAGGTTCAAAATGTTATTCTAAGTTAAACTAAGAAGAAGGTAATACAAAACATAAAAAATAGTTACAATATTTTATGGAAAGTTGAACTTACATTCACAAAACTAAGAAATCAAAGCAAAAAAAAAGGAATAAGAGTACACCCATCAAGTCCATAAAACTATTATGCATATGAGCCTTTGACATTTCAAACACTATTTTTTCAAAGTTTTAGAACTAAATGATTATAACCTAATCCGTACAAGGAATGTGAAGTCCTTTTTAATGCATGAAATTGATATATGGTTTGAACATTGATGCTTCAACATAGGTATGGTTGCATATTGTAGGTGGACATAATACCATTGTAAGTTGCAAAAAATTTCCATTGAAATTTTTTACAATTCCAAGTTTAAAATATTATATCTTTAGAGTTTTCAAGGCTTAGTTTACTTGTGTAGTATAGAGAGAGATCAATATGATGGGATCAATTCGATGACACTTGATTGCAAGCTTGGTTGGAGATTCTTATGTAAAAATGATTGTTTAGAGTGCAACAAAACTTGTAAATTTTAAGGATTAGTTGGCTGACACATGCAAAGACTAGATGAACTTACAAATCAAGTGTGCTAAGGAAATGATGAATGTGTCCAGCTGCAAGCTCAGGTCGGTCATCATGGGGGCAATGCCCAACATCTGGAAGTGTCTCCACAAAGAGATTGTCCCGCTCTCCTGCTAGCTTCATAAAGTATTTCGCCACCTGTTCAAACCAAAGGCTCAATATCAATTTACAACAATCAAGTCTCAATTATTCATGCTTGCTGTTGGCCACCAAAGGACAACAGAACCGGTTGTTAAAGTCCACAGCTTAAGAGTAGGGCCTGTCTAAAATCTTTCATACCGGGCCATTAGCAGGAGTCCAAGGGTCTTTTTCACCCCACAAGAGCAGTAAGGGCAGGTCAATCTTTGGCATCAATGCTTCTGGTCGTGGACCTGCATGCACAATAAAAATTAGATCTTGTACCATCCCCGCCTCCATCCAACTCTGCTTTAGTTTTACTTCAAAAAATTTCATGACATCATAACCTGATAACACAAAGTGTGAGATACTGTTAATACTTGGGCAGCCTGTGTATGCATAACAGTAACTTGCCCAACCATATGTGTGCAATTCAGTTTGAAGCTGTTGATGACAAACATGCAAAGGTGCAGATTTTCATCTTCACACTGCAAATCACCCCAAAAAATTATCCACAAAAGACTACATACCTGGGTCTCCAGTGAACACTTTGACAAATACATCCAATGCCCCTTCATCAGTTGATGGATGATGCAAAATATCAACCTGCAGGTTTACAAGTGCATCATGATGCTTAGGCAACTGCCACCAAGAAGGAACCATATATGACCATTGTTTCTTTGCTGTGTGACTCTGTATAAAGGACACTTGTCTGACATTGAAAACAGATTCACTCTCATCTCAGAAATACCATGCAGAACCATCTCAGTTGAACCTTTGTTCACAGTCTGATGGCTAAACAGTCTAAAGCCTTTGAACATGCCAAAAAATTGTCCATGTCTCTCTTTCTGGTGGCTCAGTCTCTGATGACTGAAGAGCACAATCAAAAATTTACCAGATGGTCAGTTACAGCTGCTTTATCATGATAAGCTTGTTGTGCCAGGATAGTTTTTACATTCTCCTTGCTCCGAAATCTGCAGAGCATCCACATGTCAGCATCCTCTCAAGAGAAATGTTTTACAAGAGGTCATCTCAAGAGTTTAACAACACAACAACAAATAAGCATGTAGGATCTCAAACAGATGGGAGCCCATGGAATATGAAGATTCAAAGGCAACAACTAGTTACCTGTTAAACAAAAAGTTGGCAATCTTGCGTTTTTGAAGTAGATACTCAACTACTACAAAGATGGGGCCTACCAATTTGAGGGCTAGGCCATCTTGTTCAAGGCCCTTCCTATTCATGCCTCCAGCACAATTCAGTAACACTATCCCCCTGTTGTCAATGCTATGCATGTAAGTTCTTGTGTATATATTCACAGAATCCTTGAACAAGATTGATGCAAAAATTGACAGAACAATATGACAAATGAGGTCCTAATTCACAAGGAAGTCCTCATGATTCTCAGCATCAATGGTTGGCTAAATCTATTCCAACCAATTCAACTAGAGCTCCCCCTGCTCTATCCAAGCCTGGCTTCATATCACCACGAAAGCAGGCAAAATCATAGTACTCTACATACTTGAACAGTTCACTGCCTGCCTTTGCAGCAGCTGATAACACTGTGAGTGATCCTATTGAGTTTCCAAGCAGCACTGCACCCTCAGGAGTAAATTCCTCAGCAAAATCTGCATTCAACAGATAGGAGTAACAGCATCTGTCAAAAACAACCCCATCATTGATTGATTAGTTATTGCATCTGTGCAATCAATGTTTCATGGTGTTGTTTGTTTGTTCACATGCAATGCTGTCCAAGAATAAACCAAGGTTTAAGAATAATATTTGATACTGTGAATGAAGCAAATGCACAAATATAACAGAGTGTGCAGGAACCTTCTAAGGCCTGTGAAGTGGGTGTGACCAAAAAATTGAGTCAAACACAACAAGATGATTGAGGGAATGAGGACACACCACACACAAGATCTGCCCACAATTCAGGCCCATACTCTACATTTGCTGGTTTATCTGAAGCTCCAAAACCCAAAAGATCAATTGCATACACTCTATAGTTCTCAGCCAAATATGGAATCAATCTTGCAAAGTGTCCCGCGTTTCCACCTATCACATGATAAACATGCATTCAACTGTCAGCTCCCTGGTTATGCCCTGAATACAGAGAAAACAGTGGTTCTGAAACTCCAAGCCAGAATTGTTGATGATTTCAGCAACCTCTCTATATCTTATGTGTATTAAATTAGTATACTGAAATCCCAGAGAACACAATGAGGATAATTACCAAAGCCATGAATCAAAATGAGTGGCTTGCCACAGCCTGCCACAGCATAGTTGATTTTATTTCCTCTGTCACCATCCACCGAAACATGCCACTTTCAGAGGACATCCCAGAGCAGATATTTCTGGTACTAAACCACATCCGTCATTTGAGAACACAAACAAGAATCAACAGGAACTAATGCAGAAGAAGAAGGTTGATGTAATCCTGAATGAAACATGCCAGAATTGTGTCTATTCTCCACATATTAGCAAAATTCAATATTGCACCATGCAGCTTCAAGTGCGATCAAAGACCCATAGGTACAAAGCAAGAGAGCCATCCATACCTCCAGAGCCAGTAGTTTGTCTTGAAAGGCAAAACCAGCAAAGCATCATCCAATGCCTGGATGCTCTTAATCAACATTGAAAGGGGCAGCCTCTTCTCCACTTCAGTCTGCATGGTCACTGAGCCACCTCTAAGCCCTCCTTCTTTGAATGGACCAAGCCAAGCATCCCCTACTCCGTCAAGATCCAGCACTTGTGACTGCAGTCTGCACAACAAAATACATGCATCAAACATGGTATAAAAGAAATAAGTACAGCAACACGTGGACCACCACATAAATCACACTTATTTGTTTGAAGAAATATCCCACCTTATACAACCTTTTGTACAATGATAACACATGTAGCTCATAGAAACCATGTTAACCTAAGCTCCTATCTATGAAAAAACTCATAAAAACAGGAGTAACACCTTGAACAACTCTTCCAACTGATTTATTTGTGACTTTCTAGAACTGCTGCCGATAGCCATTTTCAGGTGTTTAATAGAAGAGTACAACATAAGGCAGTGCAGTTAGTTACATGGTTTGACGCAAGGGAGACGGACAATAAAATGAGGACAGAAGACATGGTACTGAGACCATACCTTTGAAGATCATAATCACTGGTCACTCCACAAACCCTAGAAAATTACAAGCAATCACACACATCAGCCGTGGACCCTGTTGCTAACTGTACATTCCCAAAATTGCTTAACCAACAAAGAATAGATGTCAAATGCCAGGACTATGTGCACTGCATACAAGTTCCACCACACAGGGTAAGATTTTGTTTAGAGGCAAAACAAAAACTAGCAGGTCAAAGAACAATACTTGATGGTCACAGTGCGAGTGCCTTCTGACAAACCAATGTCTTTTGCAGAAACAACAATCCTCTGCAAAGCTGAAGCCAAATCAGCTTCTTTTGACTCATCTGCCATCCCTGGCCCTGTTGCTGCTACTCCTGCACCTCCCATTTACCAAATTAATAGGAGAGAGATCCAGCTACTCACTTGATAGTACAGCATTCACAACACTCCAGTCTCCCATTCTTGTGCGCAAGCTCCTGCAGACAGTAATATCCTCCAGCAAGAAATTTTAAAAGCCATCCTACCAACTCTGCCCTCATGCTGCAACAACTTCAGGGGTCCACTGTTTTTGTCAGATTTATGCTGTTTTTGCTCTGTGACATACAATAGTACTCTCTCGAACGAAATGCAACCAGCATGTTCCGAAAATTGAGACAGATGGGGCAATTGCAAACGTTTTCACACTAAAACTATTTTTTTGTGGCATTTGTTTGCATCTCCTCACATGCCTCCTGACAGTGTGCACCAATACATACCTGCATAAATGACTGGATTGTGGTGTTGTACTACTCTGTAGTCTTGTGAAGAGCTGCAGCTGAAGGAGCAACTTGAGAAATTCAGAAACTCATTTGCAAACTTGTCGGAGGTCCTCAAGTGCTTATCTAAGCCAAGGATCTTCAAGTGGCGTGGTCTTGAAGCAGAAACACTGGTGTGCCTTGAGTAATGTCGGTTGCTAAATTGGACTCTCCTGTTTAGAAAAATTGCAGCTACTGAGACTCTTCTTCCTGTTCTTCTTTCCTGTTATTGCCAGAACCCAAAAAAAGAAAAAAAAAACAAGACGGAAATTACGAAATTACTACCACAACAAACAGTATGCAAACTGGGAAAAAAAAAAAAAAAAAAACAGGAAATTCTCATCTCTCAGAAAGCCCTCTCCTAAGGCCTTAGGGTTGATGCCAGTCGCCTAAATAAAACATCATTGCATGTGCAAACAGAGAATCAACCAATGCCTCTTGAGCACGGCTCTTACCGGTGATGCATTACGAAGCGCTTGCAACTCAGCCGGCACTGCTGCTGCTGGTGGAAAGAAAGCGCGACATGCCACCTCCATGGCCTCTCCACTGATAAGCGCTGCAAGAACCGATCTGCAAGACACGGAAAAGAAAACAAACAAACATCACTATCTTCTTCTAGGAGGCAAAAAAAAACAAAACAAAAAAAAAAAAAAAAAAAAAAAAAAAAAAAAAAAAAAAAAAAAAAAAAAAAAAAAAAAAAAAAAAAAAAAAAAAAAAAAAACGGAGAGAAATTGACAAACAGCAAAGAAGAATAAAGCGATATCAGATCACAACAGAGATATGATATGAATTATGAAGCGACAACAGAGAATAGACAAAGAAGCTCACCTCGTTTGTTTGTGTGTGTGCGTGCGCACTTGCGCTCGCGTACCTCGGCGGCAGAACAAACGCTCCTGTTCTTCCGGCAGATTGTTTGTGAGTGGTCAGTCCAGGGCAGACCAGAAAAAAAAAACAGAAAAACCGGACCGAGCGACGATTTTAGTTTGCCTCTTAATATTTTCCGAGTTGCCCACCAATGGGTGGTCAGTCATGGGCAGACCGAAAAAAGAAAAATCCAGCACAAAATTCT
>Ga0209611_10014171_pt1 | contig 10735 bp, 14 predicted proteins | sample S1TSphgellanicum_3_FD_187693 | JGI IMG/M metagenome (GOLD analysis project Ga0209611, IMG submission 187693) | Host-associated microbial communities from peat moss isolated from Minnesota, USA - S1T2_Fc - Sphagnum magellanicum MG (SPAdes) (version 2) | ecosystem: Host-associated > Plants > Peat... | reverse complement strand
CCTATGTCTTATTTATTTATTACTATTTACCAAAGTTACTTATTTATTTACTTACATATTTATCTATCTTCCTACCTATTATCTACCTACCTACCTATTTATTTATCTATCTACTTACTTATTATTTACTTACTCACCTACATATATTTATTTATCAATCTACCTACTTATTATCTACCTACATACCTATTTATAATTTACATAAGTAGGTATGTACATTTAAAAACATAAGTAGGCAGGTACGTGTACTATTTATCTACCTAGTTAAATAACTACTAACTGGCTTACGAAAAAAGTTGAAGTTCAAATGTTGTTATATACATTGACAAAAAAATTCATGGAAGTTCAAGGAAACATAATGTTAAATGTGTTTATTGTCATATTGTTTTAAAAATTGGTGGGGTGGTTTGATGACCAAGACATTGGTGTGGAGCCAAATAGACCAAGGTTCAATCCCCTTTACCAATGTGTATTATGTGGAATATGTATATTTGAATATATACCTTGTACATGTGTGTAAAATGTATAATATTTAGGTGGGTTGTGGATAGGTAAGTAGGAGGCTATGGTGGGTAGGTAGGTCATGGCTAGGTGGGTAGGTAGGTAGGTAGGTAAGTACTTATTTATATTTATTATTTACATTTTATATTTACAAATTGAGTTTTTTTAATTAAATTTTTTTGGTTGCTCAATTTTTTGTTCGATTTGACTAATCAAAAAAATCATTTTATGGTTAATAAAAAAACCACCAATCAAATTGGACATGTTCAAATCAACTTGTCCATTATGATTAAGTGGTCAAATTGACCAAATGTCAAAATGATGGGTTATTTATTTATATTTTTAATCAAATAAATTGTGATTTTTTGTAGTGAAAAAGAAAAAGATATTAATATTTTTTCTTCCAAAGGAACAATATTGGTTTGCACTAGCACCACATAAGTATATGGCAAAGCTTGAACACCTATAGGCGTGGGTTAACATGAAAGGAAGAATGCATGTTTAAGCAAACACTATCGGTTTAGTGGGATTGTTTTATGTTGAATGGAAGACCCCACACCATGACCTTTTCATCCAATTTTTTAATACTTGGATCACCATTGATGATCAAATTTTTGCACCAATGTATAATAAGCTGGTTTGTATTGACAGACTTACCTTTACTAGAAAATTCAAAAATTTTGTAGGAGATTCACAATTGGCCATTTGCACAAAGGACCCAACAAAACAAGCATTCGTGGATATCATGATCAGATCTCGTGCACATGTTGGAAATGAACAATGGAATGTTTCCAAAATGACGCATCCTTATAACATTCGGTTTGTAGCACTACTACATATCACTTACCAAAGTGAATGGGTGAACTACTTTAACAACCAAAATGCTATTACGTTCATGATTACGAATGCCAAAGATTTGGTTAACTAGGTTGACATTATGTTCAACCACAAGAAGAATGAGTTGTAATGCTGGTCCACAGTGCAGATAGTAATGCTTAAGGGAATCAATAAGGTGGTGGAGAGTAAAAACATTTGCAATTTTGCTCCACTGATTGAAGTCTTCATGCAAAACTAGTTTCTGGAAGAGGATGGAACAAAACATCATCATCCAAAGGTGCAAGTGGACGTATGATAAAACAAATTCAGCAACACCTGCGCAGTACCCATTGAACATTTCTAGTGAATAGTCAATCACCTAAATAGGCAGCACCAATGGAGCAGATGCACACTCGCACTTAAACCCAATCTGTGGTATAGTCAAATGAAGAGGAAAGTGAAGGTCCGCTTGTTTAGCGATGACAAAAAATGCAGGGACAATAAGAACTAGAACCATTACCTAACTATAGAGACAACTAATAGCAGAGTCAGACTCCAATTTCATCAATAGGTTGGAGTTAGCAGTTCACATGAGTTTAGGCAGCACCACTCTCCTACATTGGCAACACATAAAGACTTGATTATCTCCAACAACATACACCTATACATCAACAGGAGGCCCCATAACTCCTTGTACCAGTTGGGAGACAAACTACACCCAAGTCCGAACTGATTCAGCAGGTACATCAGGCTAAACCATAAATGATGCAACCTGAAAGCTGAAGATAAATTAGGCTCTTCTACACAGGCACTTCCACAAGATACAAGTTTACTATAAGTTCACAACATGTTACACTGGGGGTTCATAAAGATGTTACACCTGGTTTCCATACACCAAGTGGTGTACGGATGGGAGGAGGAGTAGATCTGCATAAACAAGCAGCATGTATATTCTAGAACATAGAAAAATATGTCTACTATTTGTTAGGCTAGGGCTGAAACTGGTCAATTAATTGATCAATGCAGTTGAAAATTTCGGGTGGATTGAGTGGACCAAAATGGTCACTTTTTCTTGTACTTATACTCATTTGTAAAATTTGGACAAAGAATAGGTGTGGGTTTTATTCTCACACCATGTCACATAACTTCTGTTTATGTTCAGGCCCATTGAGTGGAAAGGTTTTATATTGACATTTTATTTTTTGGTAATTCAATTGCTTGCACTTTTAATCATGTCACTTCATATCATGAAGCTGTTTTGAACCTTTCAAGTAAAATTGAATTGGTCCACACCTTCATTACACAAGTTCATCTCCAAATAACCTTTGGTAGCAAGTTTTATTTTGTGATGCCCAAATGAAATTATAGCCAAAATTGACATCTTCTTAATTCCACCCATTGAGCATAATTGGCCCTAATGTACTGTCTCAAGTTGCAATGGGACCTTTATGGTGGAAGAAGTTTGAAAATTTCCAACCACTTCACCTATCATGCCCAAATTTTATTTTATTGCTTGTTACCATATAGTTCATTCTCACAAGTAGAATTCAAATATTATGAGCTTTTCTCACCCTTCTTTGAAACTACTAACTAAAGGATTCAAGAAATGTAACAACCCCTTAGAATTTTGGTGGTGTAATTGGAAGGCACATTATAGTGTGCAAGTATTCCTGTCCTCCAAATGGGCATTCTATTTTCACAACAAGCTTTACAAAAAAAATATAAAGCCATGCTCTTTGAAAGTTGCATAATTTTGTATGCAATGTAAAGCCCATGAACAAAAGCATTACTAAAACTTTGCAAGACCAAATTCATTAATGCCCTTGTCCTCAGGCTTTACCCTATGCATATTGTTCCCCTTCTTGCCTTCAACCACAACATGTTTATGCTCCATTTGTCAAATTCCACTTTCTAAACATCTCTTGGGCCCCTTTTGATCATATATATATTTATTTAAAAACTTCATTTTGGTTTTCATTCTTAATGGATTGCATAACATTTGAACTTGTGCATTTTATGTAGTACATGAAAACAACATTTGTAAGTTGTGGATTGCCTTTGCCACCATTGATTTCTGTTTTCACTATTTAGGAACCTTATTCTCATAAATGTAATTGTTTCATGGGTACCTTAATAATTTAAGGTCAATTTTTTGGTCAAAGATTCAACCATATTTGACAACTTTTTCCCTTGGGTTTTAAAATATGTGCACACGACTAACATTATTTCTAAACGTTTCAAGTGAACGAATCTGTAATTTGAAAATATAATTACTTGAAAATGTTATAAGATGAAGGTAAACCCTAAACATATGCAGGTAAGGTTGAAGGTGATGTTGTCATTGAAGATCAAGCCAAAAGTAACATTACCTTTATATTCAAGGACAACTCATACCTATAGGCACAAATTGAATACCCTTTTGTTGATGTGAAGATTGCCTTTCCAACATTTAAAAATTTTCCTTGACTTTTTTAATGTCATTTTTAATTAAAGCCTTATATACCATAGGTTGAAACTAATATTGGGTAGGTATACCCATGGCACCTAGGTATAGAAACTAATATTGGTCATGGTATCACCAATGAAGCAAACAAGTACCTATAACTTTGTCATAATATTTTAATAATAGATTTATTACCCTATATGTGACCAATCCTTATTTTTTGCAATGTGTGGCCAAATTTCACCCTTGGTTAAGGAATCACAATGAAGGTTATAACCAGTGTTGGGTGGGTATCACAATTTTATGATACCCATCAAGTTCAGTTTTCACAAAATAATATACAAAAGGGTCTGGTTCTCCCAAAAATAAACTTTTAAAATTTTTGTGCCAGGCAAGGGTATTTTAAAAGTTATTAAACCAGTTCTCACAATGTCGGTTTTCAAAAATTTGAGATAGCCAGTTATTCTTTGTCGGTTTTCACAAACTGGGTATTACCTTTTATTTTATTTTAAATTTTTTTAAAAATTAAAATTAAGATTAAGTAATTATTGATTTGATTTATTTTTTTAACAATGAAAAATTTACAAGCAATGTTACAAAGAAAAATCTAAAATAACCAAGAATTTATTTATTGAAATTTTACACTTCAACAACTTCATTTTTTCAAATTCCCCTTCAAACTTTTCTAAGTCTATCTCTCTTTCAAGGAATCCTACTAAATTAGATGAAAATCTACATTTTATTTTAGAAATATTAGGTCAATTTTTGTTGACAAAAATCAAATTTTATAAATTTTCTATTTGCATGGTGAGCAACAAGGTGCAACAACAAGCAACAAGGTGCGACAAGGAATAACAAGATATGAGGAGCAATAAAGCATGATGCAAGCAACAAGACACGATGGCACAACAACAAGGTGCGGAGGCAGAACACAGGGCAAGATACAAAGGCAAAACAAAAATAATGAAACACAAAGAAAAAAAATTCTAACTAAAATTTCAAATCCACAACACAAATGCAAATGAAAACATGCAAATTGGAGGAGCAAAAATGCAAAAAATTGCAAAATTCAAAGTGCAAAAGGACAAGTGAAAAGGAAGATACCTGTTTTATACAAAATTTTAGGGTTTACAAGAAGGAGTGTTGGAATGTGATGCCTCCAACCTAACCTTAAATTTTTAAGGTGGTTAAACCTTGAGACCTGACCTGGGTACAGGGTCAAACCTTACCCAGTTCTCAGATGATTATTGTTATTATTTAAAAATCCAGTTATCACATCCATTCAATTTTCAGTTAGGGTATCGCTCATGGTGATACCATGAAAGGATCAGACCAGGATGTCCAAACGATGCCCAGGTAATTTCCCAAGGTATTTATCATACCCTCGTAAGTTTGCGTATAACAAAATTTTAAGTTGATTTTGCCACCAATGAGGTTGGATGAACTAACATGCTCAATGAAATTATGTGCTTATATTGCTAGGATGGATGTCATTGTAAAATGGAAGCAAATTTTACAAATGGGTGTAAGTACAATCATTATTTCATATTTTACAGATTACAATTTATCCATAGGGTCTTAATTTGAAGTTAATAACTTGCATATGTAGATGATGAAATATTTTTTTTGCAAAATATTCAAAAAAGCAATTAACTTTCAAGGTTGAACATTGAAAATTGTGATCTTGATACAAAATTTATATATGGATTTCAAAATAGTTCAATCATTGACATTATAATTGTTAGTGATTCAATTTAATTAGATAACATGTTAGTATAAACAAATTTCAAGGATTTCACAATGTATAAGTTGCAAGCTATTTTTTTGTGGACTTTTTGATGATTGAAAAAAAAATAAAAAAATTAAACAAAGTCCATATCATTTTACAAAAAAAAACATTTATGTTGGATTTGTGCACACATGTATTAAATAAATAGAAAAATAGGTTTGAAACAACATAATATTGTCATTACTTGATTACCGAGGCATCTTACAACTTGAAAAATAAAGAAAGAAAATGAACTTATGAGGATGTTTTTGTTCGTTGCTGTTTGGTCCACTAAAACCCGTTCCTTCTTGACCCTTTTGTTGTAAAATTATCTCATGGGGTGAGAAATATTGAAAAACAAAAAGATGAAAGGGTCCAAAATCATAGTTGTTTTGAAAGCTTGATCAATCAAAACACTTTTCAAGATGTGAAAAAAAACACACACACACACACTTCTCAAGGTGTGGAAAAAAATGGTTGAGAGAGTCCATGCAATCCACAAAAAGTCCGTGCAAAAATATAAAAAAATTATTAGAAAGTTCGCACTTTTTTCCCCATTTTCTCCTTTTACTACTATCGTCCATCTTACCGCCAACTATCTGCATGGCCACAAACCATTTCATGAACACAAAGTGTAAGAATGTGAGTATTAAACATGTTTTGAAACACAATGAAACACATAAACATGTTCACATGTTCACTTTATCAAAAGCTTTCTCTTACTCTGGACCACATAGTAGGGTTCACGGTTTAGGGACCCGAAACCCTAGTAACTGTTATGCTTGCGGCTAGAGAAGGGGTCAAAGTAGCCCACCCAAAAACAGTGAAAGTTGACTTATTGTGGGCTGTGAATGTGTTAAGATACCTACCATTGGTCAGATACAGATTTAAAGTCCAAAACACACCTCAAAATAAGGAGAAAAAAAATTCAAAGTCAAAAACCTTGACCTCCTTATTAAGCATGACATCTTCCCTGTTTATATAAATAAATAAATGTTGTATATTATATTATTATTTATTGATTTAAATTCTTATCCTTTCTCTCTCTCTCTAATATATAATTAAAAGACTCTGTGGAGGAGATTTTATTTCTTTCAGCAAGAGATTAGAAAAATCCCCAACTCCAAATTATAAATCTACTTAGAACAGCAATTATACACCCATTGGTCACTCCAAGGCTCATGGTGTAAGTCTCCTAATCTAAAGCACACAAGGTGTCTTGCGTGGCCACCTACCAAGAGGCAACTAATGAAACCCAATACCCACCAAAAAAGGAGAGGGAAAAACTAGGTTTAGAGCATCCACTCACACTTTTGTATTTGGGCCTCTACTATTGTCTATAACATCTTTGCATAGAGTATTTATGATTTTCCATATCCCACCTATAAATTGAACGAAAGCAAATTGAACAAGCGAGAGACTACTTAAATGCCACCAATTGGGGCAAATAATTATGGCTGAACAATAATAAAAAAATTCATTTTCTTGTAATAGCCCTCTTGAAATATCTATATCTTGAGCATAATTATAAGCCTAAACTGAATTTCACATTATTTAAAAGCTGTACATGTCAATAACAGTGTGTATAGATTGTTGTATTGTTGTAGGTGGACGTTCTTATAGTAGTAGCTCCGTTGGTGGCATGCACAATGTATTTCAAATGAATATAACATTTAAATGTCAGTTTGAGTCTCACTAGATGTATTCCATAGTTTTTTTTCTTCAATGTTATGTGGAATGGGAATGAAATGTGTAATGAAATGGGAACATGTTTTGTTATTGAGCATTCAATTCTTTAAAAAATTCATTGCATAATTAAATGGTTAATGTTAATTAATAAAAGTTCTTAGAATTTTAATTTTTATTATCTCATTTTTCATGTTTTAAGTTAATAATTGTACAACATCTTGAATGTGATACATTGCTATAAGCCCAAATAGGAGGTATAAGGGTGGAGTTCCTCTTAAGCTCTTTGTAAACTTTTCACTTTGCATAATAGCCTAAAGGATAATGTCATCTTTATTTGATTTTGCAAAGGATTGTAGTATGGAATGAATACCTAGATGGCAAACAGAAAGCTTGTGGGGGTGACAATGAACCACTTTCTCCTCTTTCCTATTGGGTTCTCATGCCATGCCCGTATTAACAGAAACACCTTTTTCATAGTTCATTCCAATGTGAAAGGGATTTTGTCACCTCCATTTGACCTCTGCATTCAGTCCATTATTACATAGTATATCAAGGTGGGTGGACTGCATGACGAGCCTCTTTTATGTTTGGCCCTCTCTCTTGATGCCAAACAAGAGTTCTGGAGTATTTGCCAGAATATGTGCAGCTTGGTCGTTCTTTCTGACGCCCATTCAAGATTACTTAATATAATAGTTCCATATTTTGCTTGTATGACCTACCTATTTGACCTTACGAAACCTCCCCCAAATATTCTAGTGCCAAGTAATCAGAACTGGTATATGAGGGATTTTTTGGGAATCTTTTGTATGGTTGTCCCTGAACCCTTCCAAAGACAATTTCAGAAATAACTACCTCATTTTCAAGCATAATTACTTTATTTCTTTTTAGATGATTATTTTTGAAATATGCTTTTCAATGATTATTTCTCACCTTTTTTTGATAACTATCTCCATTTTATAATTTATCATTCTTTTTCTCTATCCACCAACATGTACGTGAAAAAAAATTTTAAATGTGTCTTTTCATTTCATTTCCATGAAATGTATAATAATTTTAAAATAAATTTGACATTGACATAAATAATGATGAATTATAAAAAAATCATATGCAGACATAAAAATAATAAAATAATTGATGGTCACTAGTAGTGCACAGCAACACCAAGCTCAAATAGGTAGGTAGATGGCTAGCTAGACCTTGTAAACAAGGGTTTAGGTAACTAACACCTAGCCCATAATCTGAATTTGAACCCAAGGTGATTGATTACTTAGGCTTGGGTACTACTGGTAGCCTTTTGTTTGTTTGTTTCCTGGTGAAGTTTTGCCAAAAGGAAAAAATAGAAATGAGAAATTCCAAAATGAAGTAACTCTTCAAAGTTTCAATTCCCAAAAGTCAGGGAAAAACAAGGAAAATTTCAGCATATTTGGTTTCAATATATAGTCAGAAACATAGAACAATTTGATTCAAGATTTGTCCTTCATTATTGGTTTTGTATATGGTTTATAAATAATTTAAACCACTTTTTCACAATTGCCCCTTTTTGTACATCTTCCTATGGATGGTCACCAATGTTGTTTTCTCAACAAATTTTGTAATTTTTTAAAAATTTGAGAAAATTTATGATTTTTTTGGGGGGTTTCTAGTACAAATTTGACTAATGAATTTGCTTGCTTTTCGAAAAATTGCTGAAATTTCAATACAAAAAATAAAAAACCCTGATGAATCACCACTTAGGCTGAATCCATGGTTGCTTTGATTTAAAGCATCTTTTAGACCTGATGTTAGGGTTTATGGTGTTAGGCAGCCCAATATTTAGATAACATCATAAAACAAAAAAAAAATACCCATGTTAAAATTAGAACTATCCTTTAATTAATTAACAATTTTGTTGTTCATTCGATATCATGATGATGAATGTTAATGGTTATTAATCACAATCAAGATGATTAAAATTAATTTTAAATATATTAAATATTGAGTTAGACTCAATTATGTTATGTAATGTTTAAGTTGAAAGTGTTGTTTTGAACCTTTTCACATAACATTGAGTTAAAACTTCAAAACTTAGGCTTTAAGCTAGACTTGAATGTTATCTATGACAAATGCTAACACCAAGTTGACATCACCTGCCAACAAGGATGCCATGTCATTGATGCTATTTAACATTACATATGTGAATGCATGCAAAAATCAAGAAAAATGTAACATTAACTTATCAGTGATTTAGCACTAAGTGTGAAGAGGATACTTCATTTAGCTTGGGATTTCATGGGGGTGGGCAACCAAGAAAAATGTACCATTGACATGTCATTGATTCAGCACTAAATGTGAACGGGATACATTAGCTTTGGATTTCATGGGGGTGGGCAATCAAGAAAAATGTAACATTGACTTATCATTGATTTAGCACTAAGTGTGAATGGGCTGTTTCTATTTAGGTTGGGATTTCATGGGCCCAGCCAAGGCCAGTTGAATTTGTCCATTCCTAGCTAGGCAACACTTATGGGCAGAGGGGACAAGCAGCCTCATAAATATTATTTTTAAAATTTATTATTTGATTGACCATGACAAAGAACAATATTCAAACTAGACACTATGGAATATACAAATGTACCATAACTAGGTATTCCTTTTCTAGGGTTTATCTTAGGCGGGACGGGTTTTCATCTCCTGGTTTCACTTTTGGTTCGGCCAGTTCCTGGGCAAGGTAATAACCCCACTACTGGGAGAAAGAAAACCTTACCAATTAGTGAAATTACGTTGCTTTTTAAAAAAAAGTGTAGGGTAAAGCACTAGGTCAAGGGCATTACCAAAATAAGGGCTCACAAGGCGATAGCTGAGTACAGGCCCGATTGTTGTAATGCCCTCGACCAATAGTTCAAATAAGTTCAAATCTAACATTATTTGGACTTAATATGGCCATTAAAAGAGGCCTTACTCAAAAAGGTGAACGAAAAAACCTCAAAATTCATTTAAATTATTTCTAAATATTACATATGAGTTCAAATCCAACATTTTGGGGGCTTAATATGGCCACTAAAAGCAGCCTCACTCAAAAAGGTGAAGATGAAAATTCCCAAAATCAATTTAAATTATTTCTAAGTATTACAAATGAGTTCAAATCTAACATTTTGGGGGCTTAATAAGGCCACTATATAAATAGAGGCCTCACCTAAAAACGTAAAGGTCCTAACGTTGGTGCCGGTTTAGCCTGGCCCATTCCCAGTGCCCAGAGAGAGTGCGGGTTGGGGGGGAACACGGGGACGAAGAAGAAGCTCACACTGCACACAGGTCCAGTCTCTCTGTCAAGAACGGAGGCATGGAAGCTCCCCAAGATTCCAGGGAACGATTCCTGTTCAGCTGCACCGGAGTAGCTGCAGGACTTGGATCTTCTACATCAGCCGGTGCCAACAATGCAGCACCTCTCGCATCCACAAGATGAGCAAGCAGGTAAACTTTTTTGTTTTTTGTTTTTGTTTTGTTTTGTTGTTGGTGTTGTTGTTTTTTTTTTTTTTTTT
>Ga0209611_10014168_pt1 | contig 10736 bp, 8 predicted proteins | sample S1TSphgellanicum_3_FD_187693 | JGI IMG/M metagenome (GOLD analysis project Ga0209611, IMG submission 187693) | Host-associated microbial communities from peat moss isolated from Minnesota, USA - S1T2_Fc - Sphagnum magellanicum MG (SPAdes) (version 2) | ecosystem: Host-associated > Plants > Peat... | reverse complement strand
GGGCGCGCCGGCGGGGCTGGACCTCGACGCGCTGGACGCCACCGTGCCCGACGCGCTGCCGGCCCGCCTGCGCCGCGCGCAGGACTACCTGCCGCACCCGGTGTTCCACGCCCACCGCTCCGAGACCGCGATGCTGCGCTACCTGCGCGAGCTGGCCGACCGCGACCTCGCGCTCGACCGCACGATGATCCCGCTGGGCTCGTGCACGATGAAGCTCAACGCCACCTCGGAGATGATCCCGGTGGGCTGGCCGCGCTTTGCCGCGCTGCATCCGTATGCGCCGGCCGAGCAGAGCGCCGGCTACCGCGCGCTGGTCGATGCGCTCGAGCGCATGCTGGCGGCGTGCACGGGCTACGACCGTGTCAGCATGCAGCCCAACTCGGGCGCGCAGGGCGAGTTCGCCGGCCTGCTGGCCATACGCGCCTATCACCGTGCCCAGGGGCAGCCCCAGCGCACGGTCTGCCTGATTCCCGAGAGCGCCCACGGCACCAACCCGGCCTCGGCCAGCCTGGCGGGCATGCAGGTGGTGGTCGTGGCCTGCGACGCGCAGGGCAACATCGACGTGGCCGACCTGGAAGCCAAGGCGCGCCGGCACGCCGGGCAACTGGCCGCGCTCATGGTCACCTATCCGTCGACGCACGGCGTGTTCGAGGAATCGATTCGCCGCATCTGCGAGATCGTCCACGAGCACGGCGGGCAGGTCTACACCGACGGCGCCAACCTCAACGCCCTGGTCGGCCTGGCCCGCCCGGCCGACTTCGGCAGCGACGTCTCGCACCTGAACCTGCACAAGACCTTCTGCATCCCCCATGGCGGCGGCGGCCCGGGCGTGGGCCCGGTCGCGGTCAAGTCGCACCTGGCGCCGTTCCTGCCCGCGCACCTGGGCGAGCCGGGCCCGGTCGGCATGGTGAGCGCTGCCAACTACGGCTCGGCCTCGATCCTCCCCATCTCCTGGATGTACCTCACGATGATGGGCGGCTACGGCGTCACGCGCGCCACGCAGGTGGCCCTGCTCAATGCGAACTACCTGGCCCGCAAGCTCGCGCGCCACTATCCGATCCTCTACAGCGGCCGCAACGGCTACGTCGCGCACGAGTGCATCCTGGACCTGCGGCCCATCAAGGAGCAGTGCGGGATCAGCGCCGAGGACGTCGCCAAGCGCCTGATGGACTACGGTTTCCACGCGCCGACGCTGTCCTTCCCCGTGCCCGGCACGCTGATGATCGAGCCCACCGAATCGGAGACCCAGGTCGAACTCGACCGCTTCCTCGACGCGATGGCCGGCATCCGCGCCGAGATCGACGCCGTGATCGCCGGCACCTACGACCGCCAGGACAACCCGCTGCGCAACGCGCCGCACACGGCCGAGATGCTCACCGCCGAGCGCTGGGAGCACGCCTACCCGCGCGAACTGGCCGCCTACCCGCGCCCCGAACTGCGCCGCCGCAAGTACTGGCCGCCGGTGGCACGCGTGGACAACGTGTTCGGCGACCGCAACCTCGTGTGCGCCTGCGCGCCGACCAGCGACTGGGCTGATCCACCGGCCGTTTAGGGCCAAGGCACTGGGGTCAGGTCGATACATGTCAGTTTACGTCCGTAGATTTAGGATCAGCCTTGACGACAAATATCGACCTGACCCCGATGACGGACCCCGATGACGAAGCACTTGCATCGCGATAGCGGTCGCTACAAGTCAGCGGTGTGCACGGGACGAGTCCCCCTCTCCCGCGCCAGCGGGAGAGGGTCGGGGAGAGGGCGGCGGCAGGTGCGTACAGGCTCGCGACGAGCAGCGCAGCAGCGGTGCCGGCGCGCGGATGCGTTCGGTCGGCAAGGGCGGCGGACTTTTTCTGTAAGCTAGGCGCTTTCCCGATCACCGTCCGCGGTGAATGCGCGCCGGACCGCAGCTCCGGCCGGGCACCGACATTTTCTTTCGCAGGTACGGCCATGCAATACGTGTACACCATGCGGCGCGTGGGCAAGATCGTGCCGCCCAAGCGCCATATCCTCAAGGACATCTCGCTGTCCTTCTTTCCGGGCGCCAAGATCGGCGTGCTGGGGCTGAACGGTTCGGGCAAGTCCACCTTGCTCAAGATCATGGCCGGCGAGGACCCCAACTTCGAGGGCGAAGCGGTGCCGATGCCGAACATGAAGATCGGCTACCTGCCCCAGGAGCCGGAGCTCGACCCGCAGATGACCGTGCGCGAGGCGGTCGAGCAGGGGCTGGGCGACCTGATCGGCGCGCGCGCCCGCCTCGAGGAGATCTACGCCGCCTACGCCGAACCCGATGCCGACTTCGACAAGCTCGCCGCCGACCAGGCCCGCTACGAGGCGATCATCGCCGCCAGCGGCAGCGACGTCGAGCACCTGCTCGAGATCGCCGCCGATGCGCTGCGCCTGCCGGCCTGGGAGGCGAAGATCGAGCGGCTCTCCGGCGGCGAGAAGCGGCGCGTCGCGCTGTGCCGCCTGCTGCTCTCCAAGCCCGACATGCTGCTGCTCGACGAACCGACCAACCACCTCGACGCCGAGAGCGTCGAGTGGCTCGAGCAGTACCTGCAGCGCTTCCCCGGCACCGTGGTCGGCATCACCCACGACCGCTACTTCCTCGACAACGCCTGCGCGTGGATCCTGGAGCTCGACCGCGGCCACGGCATCCCCTGGGAGGGCAACTACAGCACCTGGCTGGCGCAGAAGGAGCAGCGCCTGCAGGTCGAATCGCGCCAGGAGGCGGCGCGCATCAAGAGCATCAAGCAGGAGCTCGAGTGGGTGCGCCAGAACCCCAAGGGCCGCCAGGCCAAGAGCAAGGCGCGCCTGGCGCGCTTCGAGGAACTCAACTCGTTCGAGTACCAGCAGCGCAACGAGACCCAGGAGATCTTCATCCCCGTGGCCGAGCGGCTCGGTGCCGAGGTCATCGAGTTCAAGGCGGTCAGCAAGGCCTTCGGCGACCGCCTGCTGATCGACCAGCTGTCGTTTCGCGTGCCGGCCGGGGCCATCGTCGGCATCATCGGCCCCAACGGTGCCGGCAAGTCGACGCTGTTCCGCATGATCATGGGCCAGGAGAAACCCGACAGCGGCGAGGTGTCGATGGGCTCGACCGTGCGCCTGGCCTACGTCGACCAGTCGCGCGACGCCCTGGCGGCCGGCAAGACCGTCTGGGAAGAGGTCTCGGGCGGCAACGACATCCTCACGATCGGCAAGTTCGAAACGCCCTCCCGCGCCTACCTGGGCCGCTTCAACTTCCGCGGCGGCGACCAGCAGAAGATCGTCGGCCAGCTCTCGGGCGGCGAGCGCGGGCGCCTGCACCTGGCCAAGACGCTGATCTCCGGCGGCAACGTGCTGCTGCTGGACGAGCCGTCCAACGACCTGGACGTGGAGACCCTGCGCGCGCTGGAGGACGCGCTGCTCGAGTTCGCCGGCAGCGTGCTCGTGATCTCCCACGACCGCTGGTTTCTCGACCGCATCGCCACCCACATCCTGGCCTGCGAGGGCGAGTCGCAATGGCATTTCTTCCCCGGCAACTACCACGAGTACGAGGAGGACAAGAAGCGCCGGCTGGGCGAGGAGGGCGCCCGGCCGCACCGCCTGCGCTTCAAGCCGCTGATGTGACGCGGGTCGATGACCCCGGTTGACCATGCCTATGCACGCCTGGCCGCCGGCGCCGACGAGCCCGCGCGCATCGAGGCCACCGCGCGCCTGATCCTGGCGATCTTCGACGAGTTCTATCGCGAGCTGTGCGAGTACCCGTACCGGGCCCAGCGCGCGTTCGAAGCCCGCGATCCGCATGCCGCGATCCAGGTAAGCAGGGAGCGCCTCGAACTCTACAGCCGCGCGATCGCCCTGCATGGCCCGCGCATCCTGGCGGCCTTCCCGGCCCTGGCCGACAACGCAGCCCTGTGGAGCGCCATCGACGCGGCGTTCGTGGCGCTGATCACCGATCGCTACGAGGCCGATATCGCGTTCAGCTTCGCCCATTCCATCCGCCGCAACGTCTGCCAGGAGCTGTGGCGCCCGGTGGCCTATTCCTTTCCGCCGCCCAGCCCGCGCCGCGCCTACTCGACGGCCGCGGTGTACCGGCGCCTGCCGGTCGCCGGCCGCATCGACGCCGCGCTGCTGGACGCCGCGCTGGCGATACCGGGCTTCTCGGTTCCTTTTCGCGATCGCGACGGCGACGTGCGCCGCATCCTGGCGCGCCTCGAGGCGCAGTTCGAGGGCGCCGGGCCGGCGTCCCTTCCCGTGGCGCTCGATGTCGTCGAGGCCGGCTTCTTCCGCGACCGCACGGCCTTCCTCGTGGCGCGCTGGGTGCTGGGCGGCGGCGCTTATGCGCCATTCGTGGTGGCGTTTCTCAACAGCGCCGCGGGCATCCACGCCGATGCCCTGCTGCAGCGGACGGCGGATATCCACAACCTGTTCAGTTCGACGCTCGCCAACTTCCACGTGACCACGCGGCTGTACTACCAGACCTGCGTCTTTCTCTACAGCCTCATGCCGCTGCGCCCGCTGGGCCAGCAGTACTCGACGATCGGCTTCAATCACGTGGGCAAGGTGGCGATTCTCGACGAGATCGTCGCGCAGATCCGCAGCAGCGGGCAGAAGCTGTCGCGCTCGCCGGGCGTGGCCGGCACGGTCGCGCTGGGCTTCACCTTCGATGCCTGCTCCTACCACCTCAAGGTGATCCGTGACCGCCCGACGCGCGCCTACAAGTGGGGTGCCTACCCCGGCCGCGCCGCCGTGCTCGACAAGTACCGCGCGGTGCACGAGATCAACCGGGCCGGCAGCATGCTCGACAACGTCATCTACTTCAACCTGCGGCTCGACCGCGAGCTCTTCGAGCCCGAACTCCTCGACGAGATCTGCGCCCAGGCGGCCGGCAGCGTGCACGTCGACCACGATGGCGTGTTCATCCGCTCGCTGATCGTCCAGCTCAAGATCGTGCCGCTGCCGGTCTTCCTCGAACGGGCGAGCGCGGGCGCGCTCGAGGCCGTCATGCTCAGCCTGGGCCGCTGCATCCGTGACAATGCGGCCACCGACATCTTCAACAAGGACCTGGACTCGCGCAACTACGGCGTCGGCCGCTACGGCCGCGTGTTCCTGTTCGACTACGACGCCGTCGAGCGCCTGACCGAGGTCAAGATCCGCACCAACGCCGATCGCGAGCCCGGCGAGGACACGCCGCCGCCGTGGTTCTTCGAGGATGGCGTGATCTTCCTGCCCGAGGAGCTCGAGGTCGGCATGAACCTGGCCAACGACACCGCACGGCGCTGTTTCCGGCGCGTCAACGCCGAGCTGATGACGGTGGCGTACTGGCAGGGCATCCAGCAGAAGCTGCTGCGCGGCGAGGTGCCGGAGCTGAACATGTACGCCGACGCCGATCGGCTCGGCGCCTGAGGCGCACGCGCGCATGCAGCCCTTCGCCCCCCGCCATGGCGATCCGGCCGAGGTCGCGCAGGCTTTCGCGCGTGCGCAGGCCAGCGCCGCGCATCCGTTCGATTTCTCGCTCGAGAGCCTGCGGCGCGACGTCGATGCCTACCTGGCGCCGCTCCCCTGGGGTTCCGGCGGCGAAGGGCCGCCCTACGAAGCCCAGATCGGCCTTGCCGCGTACGTGGGCGAAACCCTGGCGCGGCTGCATGGGGGCACGTGGCAGGGTCAGTTCCGGGTCGACAATCCGGGCGCCAACTTCTACTGCTCGTGGGTCGCGTTCGGCGCCTACCGTTTCTTCCCGGACCATTACATCGGCTATCGGCTCACCAATGGCCCGGTGGAAGGGACCTTCGCGCAGTACCTGGACGCCGTGCTGCCGCGCATCCACGAGGGCCTGCGCACCGGCGGCGGCGGCTGAGCGCCGGAGCGCCGGAGCGAGAACGCGGGCGCAGCCGGGCCGGCTCAGGCGCGGCGGGCCTGGACCTGCAGCAGATGTTCGAGCGTGCTGCGCACCGAGGAAAAGCGCGGGTCGGTGTCGTCGAGCCCGGCCAGCGCTTCGAGCTGCGGTAGGCCGCCGTGCGGGGAAAGACCCTCGGCGAGCAACTGCCGGTAGCTCGTCGGCGGCGCAGCGGCGACCGGCTCGTCGTCGAGCAGGTCTTCGAAGCGGATCTCGTCGTCGCCCATGGTCCCTGCTTATCGGAACTTTATTTCCCACCTTAAGACGCATAGCCGGTATGGGATACGCCGGGGGCGGCGAAGTGCCCGAGGGGCAGCCCTGCTCGATGGACTGCATTGCCTCACGCATTTTGCAGTATTTATGCTTTTAATGATCAAAAATGATCGATTTACCCGTTAGAAACCCCAAGAATGCGCGATTTTCTCCCGTGCATCGGATTTTTTGGCGAATTGTCCTGCAAACGAACAGTTACTTGCGTGAACTCCGGCGCGCGGACCCGAATAGCCTCGAAACATGCCAATTGTTTACGGATAACCCGTTCCAAACCCAGGATCCGCTTCATGAATATCTCCAATTTGCGCTTGGGCACCCGTCTGGCCGTGGCCTTTGCGATCGTCCTCGCCTTGATGACCGGCATGGCGGCGTTCAGCGCGCTGCGTGCCACCGACATCGTCGAGCTGGACCGCCAGATCCAGGACAAGACCCACCGTTCCGACCTGGCGGCGCACTGGCGCGCCAACATCCTGGTGAATGTCACGCGCCGCATCGCCATCGCCAAGTCGGGCAATCTCGAAGCGCTGACGACCCTGTTCAATCCGCAGATCGCCGAGACCACGTCCAAGACCACGGACTACCAGAGACAGCTCGAGGCCAGCGTCGTCACCGATGCCGGGAAGGCCCTGATGGAGACCATCGCCGAGCGCCGCAAGGCCTACATGGCGATCTTCGAGGGTATCGCCGCGCAGCTCAAGGCCGGCGACATGGCCGGTGCGCAGGCGCGCGTCGACAGCGCGGCCGTGCCCGCGCTGACCTCCTACCTGGATGCCGTCGATGCGTTCGACAAGCACCTGCGCGAGGAACTGGAGCAGGCCAACGCCCAGCTCGATGCGCAGGCCCGCGCGACGCGCGTCTGGGCGCTGGTCCTGACCGCGGCGGCGCTCGCGGTGGGCAGCCTGCTGTCCTGGCTGATCACCCGTTCCATCACGCTCCCGATGCACCGCGCGATCGCCACGGCGCAGCGCGTGGCCGAGGGTGACCTGTCGGAAAACCTGAGCGTGAGCGCTGGTTCGGACGAATTGGCGCAGCTGCAAAACGCGCTGGCCCAGATGCAGGAGCGGCTGCGCGAGCTGGTGACGCGCATCCGTGCGGCGACCGACGAGGTCTCCAGCGCCTCGACCCAGATCGCCGCGGGCGGCCAGGACCTGTCGATGCGCTCGGAGCAGGCCGCCAGCAACCTGGAGGAGACGGCCGCCTCGATGGAGCAGCTGACGAGCAGCGCCAAGCACACCGCGGCCACGGCCGTGCGCGCCAAGGAGCTGGCCGGCGCCGCCTCGTCGGTGGCCCAGAGCGGCGGCGTGGCGGTGGCGCAGGTGGTCGCCACGATGGACGACATCAACGCGGCCAGCAAGAAGATCGTCGACATCATCGGCGTGATCGACGGCATCGCGTTCCAGACCAACATCCTGGCGCTCAATGCCGCGGTCGAGTCGGCCCGAGCCGGCGAACAGGGGCGCGGATTTGCCGTGGTCGCGGCCGAGGTGCGCGCGCTGGCCCAGCGCAGCGCCGGTGCCGCGCGCGAGATCAAGGCGCTGATCGGCGACTCGGTCAGCAAGGTGGCCTCGGGCACGCGCCAGGTCCAGGCGGCCGGCACCACGATGGGCGATATCGTCACCAACGTGCAGAACGTCTCGACGCTGATCAGCGAGATCAGCGCGGCCAGCAGCGAGCAGCAGGGCGGGATCCACCAGATCAACGAGGCGGTGACGCACCTGGACCAGATGACGCAGCAGAACGCCGCCCTGGTCGAGCAGAGCGCCGCGGCGGCCGAGAGCCTGCAGGAGCAGGCCGCGGTGCTCGCCGAGGTCGTGCGCCTGTTCCGTCTCGACGCGCGCAGCCCGCAGCCCGCCTGAGCGGCCGGCCGGCTGCTCGGTGGCGCTCAGTGACGCTCAGTAGCGCTCAGTCGAACTCAGTCGTACGCCGTTTCGTCCCGTATCGTGCAGTAGCAATCAAACCCCGGCGAGCGCCATGGCACCGCAGGCCAGGCCCGCCGTCCCCACCAGCGCGACGCCGTAGAGCAGCCAGGTCTTGCGCGAGAGCAGGACGATCGCCGACAGCGCGATGGCGATCTGCATCGCCGTGGTGCCCAGCGCCCAGCGGTGGTGTTCGTGCATCTGCTCGTCGCTCTGGCGGTCCCACTCCTTGACCTCGTCCTCGAGACGGGTGCCCCTGGCCTTGATCTCCTCCTGCTCCTTGCGGTAGCGCTCGGCTTCGGCCTTGAAGGCCGCGATGCGATCCGGTGCGGTGGATATCGTCGCGCCGAACTCCGCCAGGTTGTGCTTGATGCCCTTGGCCTGGTAGTAGTTCCATTCGTCATTGGCGCGGGTCTTGGTGATCGCCGCGCTGTTCTTGTACAGCTGCGCCTTGGCCTGCGTGTCGCCGCCCTGGAAGGTCATCACCGCGCCCAGCGTGGCGAGCACGGCCGACAGCACGGCGACGCGCCCGGGCAGCGTGTCGACGCCGCCGCCGTGGTTCGCCGCATGCTCGATGGCGTGGTCGTGCACGCCGTGTACGTGGAAGTCATCGCTGGGCATCAGGGTCTCCAGGGTGTGAAGGGGTGCCGTGGGCAGGCGCGGCCTCGTAGCGGACGAAGTCGAAGGCGAACGGCCGGCCGGCGACGGCCGCGATGCGGGTGCGCTCGCGCTCGCGCCAGCGCCCGGGTTCGAGCGCCGGAAAGTAAGTATCGCCCGGGACGTCGGCGTCGATCTCGGTGATATGGAGGGCATCCACGTGACCGGCAAGTGCCTCGACGTAGAGCTGGGCCCCCCCGATCACGAAGACCCGCACCGGGAGGACGCCCGCGCCGGCATCGCACAGCGCCAGCGCCGCCGCCAGGTCGGGAACGGCCTCGGTGCCGGCGGCCTGCCACGCACGATTGCGCGTGACGACGATGTTGCGCCGGCCCGGCAAGGGCCGGCCGATCGACTCCCAGGTGCGCCGCCCCATGACGACCGGATGGCCCAGGGTCGTGCGCTTGAAGTGGGCCAGGTCCTCGGGCAAGCGCCAGGGCAGCGCGCCGCGATCGCCGATCACGCCGTTGCGCGCCCGCGCGACGATGAGTTCCAGCCGCACCACGGTGTCAGGCCGCAGGCGCGGATCCGCGGCGCGGATGGCCTGCGCCCCCCGCCCGCCCGGGGCTGGCGCGGCCGATGGCGAAGGGGTGCGCAACGGTGCACCGCTGCGCTCGGCATGGGCTCGACGTCATCTGCATGGCAGGCCGCATTTTGCCACGCCGGGGCCCGGCGCCCGACGCGACGCGTCACTTGGCGATCGGCGCGGGGATGTGCGGATGCGGCTCGTAGCCGACGATCTCGAAATCCTCGTAGCGGTACTCCAGGATCGACGCCGGCCGCCGATGGATGATCAGCCGCGGCGCGGCGCGCGGCGCGCGCGTGAGCTGCAGCCGGGCCTGTTCGAGGTGATTGGCGTACAGGTGCAGGTCGCCGAACGAGTGCACGACCTCGCCGGGTTCGAGCTCGCACTGCTGGGCCAGCATGTGCGTCAGGAAGGCCACCGACGCCACGTTGAACGGCACGCCGAGGAAGCAGTCGGCCGAGCGCTGCGTCATCATGCAGCTCAAGCGGCCCTGCGCCACGTAGAACTGGTAGAGCACGTGGCAGGGGGGCAGCGCCATGCGGCCGCGCGCCGCGTTGGCCTCGGGCGAGAGCGATTCGTCCGGCAGGTAGGCGACGTTCCACGCGCTGATGATGTGCCGCCGGCTGTCGGGCTTGCGCCGCAATCCGTCGACCAGCGCGGCGATCTGGTCGATCGGCGCGCCGTCGGCGCCCTTCCACGCGCGCCACTGCGCCCCATAGACGGGGCCCAGCTCGCCCTCGGGCGTGGCCCACTCGTCCCAGATCGAAACGCCGTGCTCCTTCAGGTAGGCGATGTTGGTGTCGCCGCGCAGGAACCAGAGCAACTCGTGCAGGATCGAGCGCGTGTGCAGCTTCTTGGTCGTGAGCAGCGGAAACCCGTCGCGCAGGTCGTGGCGAACCATGCGCCCGAACACCGACAGCGTGCCGGTCCCGGTACGGTCGCTCTTGCGGATGCCGTTGTCCAGGATGTCCCTGAGCAGGCCCAGGTACTGCTTGTCCATCGCGAATCCCGTATTCGTGCGTGACGCTCGCGCCGAGCATGTCGATGGCGTGCCGGGCACCGCGGCTCCGCGCCGCCGCGCTGCGGTGCGGACACCGACGATGCGCTGTAAACAGCGCTGCAAGCAGTATAGCGACGCAGCGCGGCGCCGGTCGTGGCGCATCGAGCGCTGCGCCGCCGGCTGGGAGCACCGAAAAAAGCCCCGAATAATCAAAGCTGAAAACCTTCCTTGGCGCGCCGCGGCGGCGACCTTACCGTGTCGCGCTCCATCGTTGGACTGCCGCTACAGTGAGCACCATCCTTACCTTGCCGGAAGTGCCGGGCCATGCGCTCTCCATTCGCGCCAAGGCCTTCCTGTTCCATGATCCGGCCTCGCTTGCCCTGCTGCATCACCTCGAGCGCGTGGCGCGCAGCGACGCCACGGTCCTCATCATCGGCGAGACCGGTACCGGCAAGGAGCTGATCGCGCGCCACGTCCACAAGCAGAGCGGGC